>RCNH01000859.1_pt1 | contig 11390 bp, 1 predicted proteins | sample 2041161 | NCBI WGS metagenome assembly RCNH01 (sample SAMN09708215, study PRJNA481090) | Feces metagenome, whole genome shotgun sequencing project. | biome: feces | host: Leptonychotes weddellii | place: Antarctica: Sion Island | collected 2010-03-01
TGGGGAATTAGCTCAGCTGGGAGAGCGCGGGCTTTGCAAGCCTGAGGTCAGGGGTTCGATCCCCCTATTCTCCACCATTTAACTTTTTGAGTCTTTTGACTCTTACGCGAGAGCAATCTCGTGAACAAGCCCCGTTCGTCTAGCGGTTCAGGACATCGCCCTCTCAAGGCGAAGATCACCAGTTCGAATCTGGTACGGGGTACCATGAATTTTCAAGCCTCTCTTCGGAGAGGCTTTTTTCTTATACATTTTCTTCGAGGCATGTATACTGCATTCGCACCATGCTTCACATCCGTCAAAACCCAGCAATACATCAGTAGGGAGGAGTGATTTTTTCACTTCTCCCTACATGCTATTTAGTCCTCTGTATAGGGATAAACTTCGAATCCAGATCAAAAGAATTACCTCATTTAAGATTCCAAACTTAAGTAAAGAGTTTTATCTAAATACCTATATGAAATTGGTATTTTATTTCATGTAGAGTTTTTACATAACCGCATTTATAACGTGGTTTATAGGTTATGAGTTTGGTACCATTAATCCTGTATCTCTATATGTAATGGAGATACCTCAAATTGTAAGCAAAATATAATTTATATAAATATTGGGAGTACAGAACATGCGAAGAAATGAACCTGGAAAGGTACAGAAATTCTGCACCTCTGCACTATCGATGCTGATCGCATTTCAGTTGAGTGGAATACCTCAACTTGCGAGCTATTCGGTAGCTTATGCAGATGAAAACGCCCCTCCAACAATCGAGATTGTCGAAGACACTCCGGCTGACCTTACAGGTGATCCAAATCCTGCAGATGGCAATCAGCCAGGTGACGATGCTCCTTTGGAGGGTGAACCAATCCCTGCAGAAGGTGAAACTCCAGACCCTAATCCTGCCGAGGGAGATCCTGCGGCAAGTGATGTAAAGGTTGCGGGAGACTTTGTCTTCAATACGAAGACCAACACCATTGTTGACTGGGTAGGAACTTCTACTTCCGTTGAGATTCCTGCAACACTTGAGATTGAAGGTGTTGAGTATCCTGTAGAGCACATTGGAGATCAGGCTTTCGACCTCGAAACAGGCAGACAACCACTTGAATCAATAACCCTTAATGAGGGATTGAAGACAATTGGAAGTTTTGCTTTTAGTCGAAACAACATTGCTTTCTTAAGTATCCCAGCATCTGTTGTTGAGATTAAAGATTCTGCTTTTGAGGCAAATAAGCTCTCTGATAAGTTCTCGCTTGCAATTAGACCTAACTCAGAGCTTGTAAAGATTGGTAACCTTGCGTTTTCCGACAACGATCTCAAGGGCCTCGATCTTACTAACGCAGCTCTTCTTGAGGAGATAGGCGAGAGTGCGTTTGCAATCAATGAACTTACTGAGATTAAGCTTCCAGAGTCTATAAAGAAGATCGAAGATCGTGCTTTCGACCAAAATGATCTCTCTACAGTAACTTTGCCTAATGGCCTCGAAGAGTACGGACAGGAAGTATTTACCAACAATGGTAAGTATGTAGTCGTATCTTCAACATCTATTGCTGTTAAGGATTCTGTTGTTGAGGGTAAGTTTGGTTCTGTTTCTCATCCTGTAAGCATTTGGATTACAGGTATTGATACCGAAACGGGAAAGACCATCTTGACCCCTCGTCTCTATGAGTTTAATTCTCACATTGAGCGCAAGTACGACAAGCTCCTTCTTAAGGGCAACGTCTTTAGCTTTACTGATGTAGATATTGATAACTACTCATTGAAGTCTGATAACGATCAGGAGCTCAGCAACGAATTCATCGAGGCTAACTCAAAGGAAAATCCAAAGGTTCTTCGCTATACGCCAAACCTTGGAGATCCTATTATTGAGAACACAGAGCCTATGTATATCAAGTTTGGTACACCTGCAGATCAGGTTGATCTTCTTAAGGGTGTTACCGCTCATGATAAAGCTGGCGATGATTTGACCGATAGACTCACAGCAACTCCTGCTACGCTCGATCTCAATCGTGAAGGCGAGTATCAGATCAAGATTAGCGTTGTTGACGATAATAAGCGTGAGTCCATTGCGTATCGTACCGTCTTTGTTGGTAAGGATCCTCTCGATGTTGAAACTGGCTACGGCTGGCTTATGCGAGACTTTACATATAACGGAGACACAGTTACAGGCTTGAGCAATACAGGTAGGGAAAAGATTAAGACACACAAGAAGATTGTGTTCCCTGATTTCAACCCTGTATCAAATCCTGATGGAAGCAACGATACAATCACGATGATCCTTGCGGATGATACTTTTGCCGAGAAAGATCTTCTTGAGGTTGTATTCCCAGAGAAGCTTACAAGCTTCGGAGATACTAAGTTCAATGACAACGCTCTTACTGAGGTAGTAATTCCTAAGGGAATCAAGGCGATTCCGCACAGCATCTTCAGTGACAATAAGATTTCTAGTATTGAATTCCCTGAAGGTCTTGAGTCTATTCAAAGTATAGCTTTCAAAAACAATGAGCTTACTTATGTAGACTTGCCTCAAAACCTCAAAGAGCTTGATGATCGTTGTTTTGCATACAACAAGATTGCCGGTCATCTTGATATTCCTGAATCGGTAACCGATTTTGGAAGTGGTGTCTTTAGTAATAACCTTATTACTTCATTTACCCTTCCTGATACTGCAACGGAAATTCCTCGTGGCATGTTTGAGGAAAATCTCATCAAGGATGTAAAGATTCCATCCACAGTTACCGTGATTGGTCAGGATGCGTTTAAGAACAATCCTGTTGAGAGTATTGAGTTCCACGATGATGTTACCGAAATTGGCTACAATGCCTTTTATCATCATCACCTTCATTTGGATGAGCTTATTTTGCCTTCCAACATCAAGGTAATTAAAGATGAGGCTTTCGCTCCTGCTTATACAGGAATTGAGGATCAGCCTCATATCGATAAGATTGTTATACCTGAGTCTATTGAAACTATTGGCGATAATGCCTTTAGAGACAATCATATTAAAGAACTGACTTTGCCATCACATCCTGTTGATATGCAAACCGGTGCCTTTAAGAATAATGATCTAACGACCGTTACAATTCCTGATAACACAACAGAAATTGCTGATTCGGTATTTAGTTACAATAAGCTCACTGAAATTCACTTGCCTGATTCGCTCGTGGAAATTGGCAATAGTACATTTGCAGGCAATGAGTTGACGGAGATTCAATATCCAGCATCACTCAAGTCAATTGGAAACAAAGCCTTCGAGCAAAATGATTTGACTGCTGTGCATATTCCTGAGGGAATCGTAAAGATAGGCGAAGGCGCATTCCAGGATAACGCTATTACCTCCGTGTCCACTCCTTCTACGCTTAAGAAGATCAGTGATAAAGCATTTTACGGCAATCCTGTCTCCGAGCTCACCATGAGCGAGGGACTCGAAGTAATTGACGATTATGCATTTGGTGCAAGTGTTCGTGGACACAACTTGGAATCAATTACATTCCCAGCATCCCTCAAGGATATCGATACGGGCGCCTTCTCTAATAAAGATTCTAATTCAGATGTTTTGAAGCATATTGAATTTGCTCCAGGCTCTCAATTGGAGTCAATTGGATCTGATGCCTTCTCAAACAATGCACTGACTGAAGTTGTACTTCCACCTACAGTTACCAGCATTCAAGGTTCAGCGTTTAATAAGAATCCAGGTTGGCAGCCATTCCCTGGTCGCAACATCTGGACCATCGATACAACACCTGAAACCGAGATGCTTAAAGCTCCTCGTGTAAAGGTTTCTATCGAGAAAGACGGTGTACCGTTCACTCCAGATGGACTGAAGGATAAGGTATGGAACACATACGTTGCTAATCCTTCCATTCTTAAGATTAAGCACGTGCTTGCAAACGATCCTGATACGGAAATTGCAAATGCAACCTATCGTTTCGCTAAACGTGGAGAGAATCTTCAGGCACGTCCTTTGGCTTCTGTTTACTTCCAGCCAGTAGATAACGTTGCGACAAACGTATTGATGGATGAGGATGTAAAAGAGGTTGTAATCCAATACAATCCAACGCCAGAGTTTGATACAACGCACTTTAATATAAAGATGCAACACTATGATTTGCGTTCAGGTTCTCGAACTGAAGGACTTAAGGATGCAGATTATCGTTCTAACACTTTCAATTTTGTTGTTACAGTAACTTCAGAAGAGGCAGAGTCAGGAGCGTCGCTTCATGAGCCTTGGGTATATATTGACCTTAATCAGCCAGTAAGTGGTCGCATTAGGGAATATAACGGAGTTGAACTTCGCGATGGTAATAACATTACAAAGAACAGCACCATTGAAGATGGTATTTTAAGGGTTCAGCTCAACGGTGATCTCAACCCTGGAGACACTAAAGACTTGAAGCTTACTATCAGGTTGAACTCAGCAGTTCCTCGCGATGCTATTCTTGACCTCACCAATGCCGCATCGCTTGTTGTAGATGAGGGTGAGGGTACCGACGGCGTAAAGCTTAGGTCAAACGTAAACAAGCTTGGACTTCGCTATGTAAAGAATCCAGGAACCATCGACTATGAACGTCAGAAAAATAGAGCATCTGCTCCTTCTGAGTCAAAAGATGGAATGTTGTTTGTAGCTGAAGGAAGCCCTGAGGCAAACGATGTTGTATTAGAAACGACCGTACGTCTCGTTGACCTTCCTGATGATCTTCACGTTAAGTATCCTATTCCTACGTATCATGGATTGGACGATCAGGGAACCTTCAAGTACGACTTGAAGGCTGAGTTTGTACCTGAGAAAAATCCAGCATGGACAATAGACCCAACCGGAGAGTTCCTTGTAGCAACATTCCCTCAGGGTACGGGATATAAGGCACCTAAGTTCAATTTCCCTCGTGCAAGGATGAACTTCCCAATCATTGCTGAGCATCTTGAATTTAGGGTTGATGATCAGCCTGTTCCTGGAGTTATCCACGGTACATTTAATGAAGCATCAGATAAGTTCAATGCTGGCAATTTCGACAACATTGAATATGGAGCTACGGTACAGACTGCTACGGCCGCAATGCATATTTTTGAGCCTGCTAAGGACACAAATCCTGGTGGTGGACAGGAATGGAACTATCAAGATCCAATTGAGCATGTTCACTATATAAATAGTGCGCAGGTAGGTTCGAGCTCTCCAGGTCAGGTTACGGTCGTGGACCCAGATCACCTTAGTAGCTCGAGCGCACCTGACTTTATGTCAAATGGCACACGTCGTCGTCTTTCAGAGCGCCTTTCAAACGGACATTTGCACGACGCGATGTATGACATTCCTGCAGCCAGGGAGAAAGAGCATACATGGGCATTTTCTTATATGCTCTCTAACAGCAATGACACTTACATCAATAAGATCGTAAGTCTTGACGACATTACTGTTGTCTCTAAGGACCTTGATAAACGAATGAAATACACGGGAGTTCGCCTCCCTAATGAATTCCGTAAAGCTAAGCTTGAGGTATTCGATAATGCTGAGGCAACAGGCGCTCCGTTGATGGAGAAGTATATCTATCAGAATAGAGTCGACTTCTCAGATCAGCTCGCAGATAAGATCAAGAGCATCAAGGTAACCTTTAGCCCAGCAGATCGCATTAACGATGTTGAGTACGGTTTCACAAAGCTTTTGTTCTATTCAAAGCTTAAAGATCCGGGCAAAAAGCTCTACACCGAGTCTGCGGCAGATATCTTAGACCCTGCTAACCTTTTGAACTCAACTGCAGTCGTTGATGTTCCTGCTAGGATTCACAAGGGCTTCTTGGATCAGGAAGTAGATCAAACCTTCCATCATGAACTTACAGATAGCGTAGCTATCGTTCCTGTCACCGAAGGTGAGATGGAATTTACGATGGAGCAAGTCAAGCCTGAATACGTCGAGGCAAACATGGCGGTAGATTATCCAATCACCATCAAGGCATTCAAACCATATGATGTTGCGGTAGAGAACTTCAAGATCATGGATGTCTTGCCAGATTGCTTGGTTCCAACCGATGTTGAATTCTCAAGTGCATTCAGGCGAGCATCTACAAACCCACGATTCACCTTCGTCAAGGATATTGATGGAGAGGGAAGATGGGGAGTAGTTGTTGAGGCTGATGAGTTCGATCCTACCCTTGATAGCTCCGATAGTGGATATCCTGCTGGTAGCACCACGCTTTATGATGCAATTGTTATCAAGACTAAGACTCAGCGTTATGTAAAAGATGGTATCTATGCCAACCATGTATGGATGGGATTTGAATCTCCAATGTCAGATCGCAACATTCCACAAGTTGCAAATAAGGAGAATAGATTCCCTGAAAACATTGCAAGCATTGTTGCAGATGAAACATCTCCAGCACGCATGCTCTTTGCAGCATATCCAGATGCTACACATGAGATTGAAACCTTTGACATTCTTGCAAGTTCTCAGTTCGCTTCATTCCTAACCATCAAAGAAGGCACCTCTCCTAATACTCCTTGGGGAGAAGAGACCATTACCCTCTTTGGAGATAAGCCATATTCCTACCGCATTAATATGATGACTAACGATCAGTCGCTTCCTAATGCAATGGATATCATTCAGGTATTGCCATATGACGACGATGTGCGTTTGCAGATCAACGATGATGGTGTACGAAGCGGTCGTGGTTCTAACTTGACTGGTTTGACCGATGCTGGTGATACCTATACTGCAGTACCTAAGATGACCGGTCCTGTAGATGCTGATGCTCGCTACATTGACATGTTCGAGTATCGCTATACTACCGATTCGACTGCGGCGATTAAGGCTACTGACGAGCCAAATGATCTCAAGAACCTCAACTGGGTAACTGCAGATCAGCTTCCTCAGGTAAACGGAAAGCCTGATTTCTCCCAGGTAACTGCAGTTCGCATTACGGGAGAGAAAAAGGGCGTTCATGATGCTTGTCGCATCAGTCCTAACCTTACGTTTGATATTCCAATGATGACCCCTCACAACAAGGGATTTGCACTCGATGCAAGAACTGGTTCTGCATCATTTGTACGTTGGATTACAGACGATCCTACTGAAGAGGCTGTTGAGTCCAATACAACCTCCTTCAATATCATCAGCGAGTCTGTTGATATCAATATCAGAAAGCTTGGTGTTGATACGCTCTTGAAGAGGGAGTTCCCGCTCAATCAGGTCCAGTTTAAGCTCTGGCAGATTTGCGAGCCTAACACTCCAAACTCTCATGAGATTCGCTTGAATGAGTTCGAGACTGTTACCGTTTTGAACGATGCAATTAAGACCTTCCCTCAAACTTATAAGGGAGTTATTACTGAACATCGTCCTGATGTAGCAACAACGAATGCACAGGGTGAAGCATGGTATCGCCAGATTGCTACACGCTTTGGTTATGTATTGGAAGAGACTGTTCCTGACGGCTATAAGCCAGGGGAGAATTCGATCTTGAAGATCACTCCTGAGATGCTTAAGGAAGCCCTTGATGATGGTATTCTCGAAATTGAAGTAAAGAACACCAAGATTATCAAGATGACCCCACTTCAGCCTATGACCATGAACCTTACGTTCAATAAGGTAGGTATGGAGAACAATCCTCTGGGCTACGCTCAGTTTGAGCTTACTGCTACAAGCTCTACCGGCTATAAGTACTCTCAGCGTGCTACTTCAAAGGTAATTGACGGTAAGGTTCTCTTTGAGAACATTCCTGCCTTCGGAGAGCTTCCTGATGCAAATGGTAATGGTGAGCCTTTCGTTTTGAGTGAGATTAAGGCTCCTGGAAGCTTGATTCCTATCAAACCTATCAAGATTACCTTCGCAAAGAACATCGATCCTGCGACAGGCGAGTGGTTGCCTAAGAGCGAGGTTGTTCGCGATGCTGACGGAGACGTTATTGAGTTCACTTCATTTGGTTACGAAGACTTGGTTGGAAATACCTTCAATCTCGGTGATATCGTTAACCGTAAAGTAGACATTCAGGCTTATGTCATCGGTCTTAAAGGTCCAGATGAGATTGCTAAGAGTGTCGATAAGCTTCGTGTTACAGACGGCAAGCGTCTTGCTTACATGGATGTTGACGTTGCTGAAGATCCAGCTATGACTCAGAATGTTCAGCATTTGACTTCTGATGAAAATGGACGCATCGTTTTGCGCAATGTACATGCAGGTAAGGATTATTACTTCAAGCAGACAAGCGCAGAGGATAGAGATAGGGAATATAAGAAGCACCCTAAGGTTGACGTTGTAAAGGTTCGCATCGATAAAGACGGAAGTCTTTATGTAAACGATCAGTTGCAAAAGATCAGCTATGCAGTACTTCCTAATATTCCTCGTGAGTTTAAGAACATCCTCGAGATCTATAAGACCGATAAGGTCTTGGGACAGGGAGATCCTGTTGAGGGTGCAATCTTTACCCTCTTTGAGGTCGATGAGGATGGAAATAAGCTCGATCCTGACACTCAGGACACCCCGTTTGATGTCACCTCCCTACAGACAGGTAACATTACCTGCGATCCTGCTCTAACCAAGTGGCGCGGAAAGACCGACGCTGCTGGACGTCTTCGTTTTGTAGACTTTGCAACAGAGCCTGGTGAGGATGGAAATAAGAAGTTCCACAAGAAGAACTTTGTCCTTGAGGAGACTAAGCCTCCAATCGGATATTCAGGACAGTTTGCTCCTCAGAAGTTTGAAACCATTGAGGATAAGATTTACTACAACTCCTTCAATGCAGCTAACTTCCCAATTGTCTTGAGCTTGAAGAAGACGATTTACGGAACAGATACCCCTGTTGAGGGTGCAGAGTTTACCCTCTACGACACCATTGATGGAACGGGTAATGTTCTGGCTAAGGCAACAACCGATGCTAATGGTATTGCTAAGTTTGACTACGAGGGATTTGAGACAAGTAAGGATTACTCCGTTAAGGAAACACGCGTTCCTGATGGATTTAATGCTGAAACCCTCACTGGAGTCATCGGTATTCACTTGATCGACTGGGAGAATCGTATTGGATGGGATGGTACTGTTCGTGTAAACGCAACGAACCTCCTTGCAAATCCACAGCTTATTATTCGTAAGTTCGATCAGTACACTAAGCGTGCGCTTGAGGGAGTAGAGTTTGAGCTCTGGAAGCTTAACGATGATGGTGATGTACGCATTGCAGATCAAGCACTAGCTACTAACCAGAATGGTTATATTTACTATCCAAACCTTGAGTTTGGTAGGTATAGACTTGTAGAGACTAAGCCTCTTGATTACTTCAAGGAACTCAATCCACTTGAGTTTACGATTGGAAAGACCGGAAATTACGTCAAGACGCTCTACAACGAGCGTATGCCACAGGGCTACACGCTCAAGAACATCGCAGAGCTTACTGACGGTCAGGACAACGTAACGTACGATCTTAAGGACGTTACCTATACCCTTAAGCTTATGGAAAAGGGTGTACCGGTAACGACACTTGGTACGGTAACAACTGATGATCAGGGTGAGTTGAAACTTCCAGATCTCGTATTCGGTAGGGAGTATTTGCTCGAGCAAGATACTCAAAACGCATCTCCTCGTGAGGAGCGCGGTGTTATCTCTGAATACACCCATGGATCCTGGAAGCTCGATCTTGTGGACAATGGACCTGGAAAGAAGGGAGACCTTCGTGTAAGGCCTTATGACCTCACAATGCAAGATGTTGAGTTGACTGTTGATAACGAAAATGACGCTATCAATGTTGTCAATAAGGTTCCAATGCCTGTTGTAGATCTCACTATCAACAAGCGCTTTGAGAGCGGAGAGCTCCTCGAAGATACACGCTATGCTGTTGAGGTGTTCTCTCGCAAGCAAAATGAGACTGACGAGCAGAAGGTTAAGCTCGATGTCGTTGAGCTTATGCCTACAGCAGATGCAACTAAGCGCTCTGCTACTTTGAAGGGTGTCGCTGGGTTCTATTTGAATGTTGATGAGGGCAAGTTCGAACAGAATGTATTCTCATACAACGAGATTATTGAATCCAAGAACCAAGAGGCTAAGGATGCTAATGTCTTGGCTTACCGTTCTGAGTTCACCAACACAATCTCTGAGACTCAGTTTGAGCCATCTGGAGATAGCGGTCTTCTAAATGGCAGTGTTGACGTTGTCAATACTATGACACCTGCACTCGCACAGCTCGATATGAAGCTTGATTGGGACGGTCCTGTTCTTCCTGAGACTAAGCCAGATACCTGGTTTAAGCTCACTCGAAAGACAGCGAACGGTACTGTTGAAGATGTGGACATGGTTAAGGTAGTTGACGGCGAGGCTACTGTGGTTGACGGAAAGATTACAGTCGACTTTGGCCAGCAGCCTGTTGTAGATTCTCACGGATCTCCTTATACCTATACGCTTGTACAGACTGATGAGAATGGCACACCAGCTGTTCCTGCTCACTTCAAGCAGACTGAGAATGACGTTGTATGGACGCCTGGCATCTATGATGACAACGAGGCACACACCTTCGATGTTCTCAATACTCATATCGTTCCTAAGGCAGACCTTACTGTTGATTTGACATGGTCCGGAAACGATATTCCAGCTACTAAGCCTACAACCTACTTCATCCTTGAGCGTAAGGTTGAAGATGGGGAGTATGAGCTTGTAGAGCTTGTTGAGTTCCCAGATGGAACCACTTCTCATAGCTGGCTTCAGGTCGATGTCGTCAATGACGAAGGAAAGCCTTACACTTACCGCGTAACTCAGGTAGATGAAAACGGTGAGAAGGGACATCCTGAGGGATTTGAAACCGAGGAGAACAACATCACCTGGACAGGTGAGATGTATGCTGAAGGCCAGAAACACACCTTTGAGTTTATTAATAAACGCAACAAGGAAGTTAAGCCTCCTGTGGTACCACCTGTGATCGAACCTCCGGTTGTGGTTCCTCCTGTGATTGTTCCTCCAGTTGTAGTACCACCTGTGGTTGAACCTCCAGTTGTGGTTCCAGTGGTACCTCCTGTGGTTGTACCTGTTGAGCCAAAGCCTGTTGTAGTTGTACCTCCAGCAGAGCCTGAGCCAAAGGTAGTAGTTCCTAGGACCTACGATAATTCTTTGGACGGAAAGGCACTTGGAGTCCTTGCAGGACTTGGTATCTCCGGTATCATCCTTGGATTTATCCTTAATAGGAAAAAGAAGTAATCTTGCAAAAAGATTAACGTCTTGTAATAAGAAAGCGCCTCTGCATTAAGCAGGGGCGCTTTTTTGTATTGAAATTTCGTTTCAAAAACCGTATTTGAACAGGGATTATTGTACTTTTTATGTTCTAATATGCTTTAATAAAATCAGGTAATTGCGTTTATTTGAGATATTAAATAGGGTATTGGCACAAATATGATACAATTTGTGACTGATAGGTAACATTTTAAACTTGATTAAATTTCAATCT
>RCNH01000860.1_pt1 | contig 11383 bp, 6 predicted proteins | sample 2041161 | NCBI WGS metagenome assembly RCNH01 (sample SAMN09708215, study PRJNA481090) | Feces metagenome, whole genome shotgun sequencing project. | biome: feces | host: Leptonychotes weddellii | place: Antarctica: Sion Island | collected 2010-03-01
GGCTGTCCCACCAGGGGAACCATGCCTGCCACCAGTGTCAGCACCAGCACCAGGGAGAGTAATTTACTCCATTTTGTTTTCATTGCATACACCTCGTTTAAACACAGATAAAGACTATACGATTTCCAAAATTTCCCGGAAATGTTTCGATTTAAACATACCAGACTTAACTCCCCATGTCAATGCGCCTGCCCGAAAGTTACCCTTGCAAATTGCACAAAATTAGCATTAGCTAATTGTCTATTTTGCCAAACAGCACCCTTATCCGGTCCTCTCCCCGATGGGGTTGGGAAATCCGCCCTTCCGAGCGCCGGAAGCCTGCGCACCTCCATATGGGAAACTGAGCCATAAAAAGGAAATAAAAAGGGCCTGCTGCACCAGCAGCAGGCCCCTTGGGGTATTTTCTCAAACATTTTTCGGCTCTTCGGTTTTTCAAGTCTCAATCGATTCGGACGCACAGGTCGATTATCCTCTCTTCCGTCCTCTTGCTCTCTCAAAGGCCGCCAGGGACAGAAGTGCTCCGCTGGTCAGTACCAGAGCCGCCGCCTGAAGGATCGGGTCGCCGGTCTGGGGTGTCTGCGGCTTCTCAGCAGGCGGGGTTGTCCCCGGCTGCTGGGGCTTCTGAGGCTCCTTGGGTGGCTCAGAGGGCGGGGTCGTCTCCGGTTTCTGGGGCTCTGTGGGCGTTACCGCAGGCTCCTCCTTCGGAGCAAATGTCCAGCCGCCCACAAATTTTACCGTATTTTCCTCCTCTTTTGCCGTCCAGCCACTGAACGTCCAGGTTCCCTTTTGGCCATTTTTCGTACCCTTCACAGTGGTCTTATCTGTGAAGGTGCTGTCCATAGCAGCCTTGGCCTCCTCCACGGAATTGTAAATGGTATCATCCTGGGGGCGGATCTGCCCCTCCGGGGCATTGCTCCAGAGGTATTTCACCCGGATCTCGTACGTGACAAAGCTCCAGCTGCCGGAATACAGGATCTCTCCATCCACCAGCTCCGCAGACCAGCCGCTGAACTGCCAGCAGCCTTTTTTGCCGTCCTGGGTGTCTTCCACCCTTGTCTCATAGGTGTAGGTTTTATCCACAGCGGCCTTGGCCTCCTGGATCGTGTTGTAAACCGTATCGTCCTGGGGCAGGGTCTGGCCCTCCGGGGCGCTGCCCCATTCGTAGCGCACCCGGTATGCATCGGCGGTGAAGGTCCAGGCGCCTTTGAACCGGATCACACTGCCATCTGCCTCTCCTGTCCAGCCGCTGAACTGCCAGACACCCTTTTTGTCGTCCTGGGTTCCCTTTACCACGGTCTGGGCGGTGTACTTTTTGTCCATGGCGGCAAGCGCCTCCTCCGGAGTGTCGTAAACCGTCTTGTCCTTGGGAAGTCTCTGGCCCTTGGGGGCGGTACCCCACTCATATTCCACTGTGTATCGCTCCACGACGAAATTCCAGCTGCCTGTAAAGGCGACGGTCTTTCCGTCCACTTGGGCTTTCCAGCCGCTGAAGTGCCAATGGCCCTTCCTGCCGTCCTGGATGCCTTCCACGGAGGTCTCCCGGGTGTAGGTCTTGTCCACGGCAGCCAGTGCTTCCTTGACCGTGTTGTATATGCCATCGTCCTGGGGCAGAGTCTGCCCCTCCGGGGCATTGCTCCAGTCGTAGCGTACCCGGTATGCATCGGCGATAAAGCTCCAGGAGCCTGTGAATTTTACCACTTTTCCCTCTGTCTTGGCTGTCCAGCCGCTGAACATCCAGAGGCCTGCCTTCCCGTTCTGGGTTCCCCGGAGGGTAGTCTCCCCGGTGTAGGTCTTGTCCATGGCGTCCTTCGCCGCCTGCTCTGTTGCATAGGTGGCATCGTCTTTGGGGAGCTTCTGCCCCTCCGGGGCGTTGCCCCATTCATAGCGCACCGTATAGGCATTGGGGGTAAAGCGCCAGGAGCCTGTGAACTTTACGGTATTGTCCACTGTCTTTACTTTCCAGCCGCTGAACTTCCACATGCCCGTCTTGCCGTCCTTGGTGCCTTCCAGGGTGGTCTCCTGGGTGTAGGTCTTGTCCATGGCGGCTATGGCAGCATCCTGGGAGAGATAGATCGCATCATCCTTGGGCAGCTTCTGCCCCTCCGGTGCCTGGGTGCCCCAGTCGTAGCTTACGGTATAAGAGCCGATATCTCCCTGAACATACAGCGTAAACTTCATGGGCTCAGCCATCCATTGGTTGATCCACGTGAAAATCGCACTGGCACTGACCCTTTGTGCATCCTTGCCCGATGGCACATTTTCAAAGATGATTTGATTTTTCTCCGCATCGTAGCGGACTGTGTAGGGCGCACCATCCTCCGGTCTGACAGATTCAAAGGAGATGGGCTCCTCTTTGCTACCATTCTTTATCAAAAAAGGATTCTCCACAACCACAGTGCTGCCGTCGCCCACGGTTGCCGCTTTCTGATTGAAAACATGAGTCTCAACGAAAACCCCGCCGCCGGGACCGAAGCCCGTGGTATACAGCGCAGGCATATCTGCCAGGAATCGAAGATCCGTCACACGATTGTGGCTCATGCCCAGCCACCTCAGCTGGGGCTGCTTCCGCAAAACATCCATGTTGGAAATCTCATTGGACTCCAAACCCAGCCAGGTAAGCGATTTGGGCAGGTTTTCTGCAAAGGCAAGATCTCTGATTGTGTTCTCTGCCAAATTGAGCTGCTGAAGTTTCGGCAGACTGCAGAACATATCCGTGTCCTCATCGGTCATATCGCACCGGTTCATAGATATGAGTTCCGCATTCTTTAAAGAGGAAATCGCATCCTTAGTAGTCTGTCTGTTGGCATCGGTGATTTTAAATCCGTCCAACCATATCCGCTTCAGCTCGCCAAGGCCCTTGATTCCGGAAATATCCTCCAGATTTTCGCACTCCGAACAGTTCAGCAAATCGATCTTCGGATCCTGGGCTGCGGAAAGCCCGCTCAGTGACCGCAGGCTCTGGCAGGACAGAAGTCTCAGCTGCGACAGGCTGGGCATGGAGCCCAGAGGCATCAGATCCTCAAATCCGTCACAATTTTTAAGTGTCAGAAACTCCAGCTGGCTGTGATTGCCAAGCCAGGCCAGATCCACGGTATTATCCCAGATTTCCAAAACTGTCAGTCGGGGGAGATGCTGGATTTTGTCCAGATCCCTCTCCACTGTCTTTTTAATTGTGAGCTCCTTCAGATTGGCTGCATACTGCAGTCCCTCCAGGCTCTTTACATCCTTCCCGGTTTCGAGGTCAATGGTCAGCTTCTCCAGAACGCCCGCATCCTCTTTTGTGATTGGACGATCCAGGGGTCTTGCCGGCCCCGAAAGCACACGGTTCAGCTCTTTATTTGCCAGCGCTTTCAGCCCGGGATCCGGGATCACATCCTCCTGCCCCGCCATCTGTCCGGCGGTGACTCTGGCAGCAGCTCGGCCTGCCGCTTCAATGCCGAACCCGGCCCCCAGTGCACGGACTTCCGTCAGCGGCAGCATCCCGGCCAGCAGCACCAGCGCCAGCACCAGGCAGAGCCGTCTTGCCCATTTTCTTTTCATCTCTTCCACCTCATTAAAAACAAATTCTGTGATATTTTTCTAAAAATCCCATAAATCTCCATTTAAAACATACCAAATTTGTCTCGATATGTCAATGGCCTGCCCCAAAATCGCCCTTGCAGATTGCACAAATTCACCGTCCCCTAATCGGCTGTTTTTCAAATCACTTCCGGGATGCCCGTTTTTCCCTGGGACGGTGACAAAAATGCCGCCCATGTTCCTCCGAAAAATATGAATTATAGGATGCACAATCCCGGGTTTTATGATATACTAGCCCCAGGGAAGGAGATGTGATAACGTAATATGAAAAAACCGCAGCAAAAAACATACCTATATGCAATGCTGGCAGGTTTTGGCGCCATCAGTCTGAGTGTAGTGCTGTTTTTCTTCATCTACCGACTACAGGGCATCGGAGAGGCCATCGACAAGATCATAAGGATCCTAATGCCCTTTGTCTACGGCAGTGTGGTTGCCTATCTGCTCCGTCCTATGTGCAATCACTGCTCAGACTGGCTCAGCAGAAAGCTGCCCGGCAAGGTAAAGCGCTTTGCAGACGCTCTGGCCATTACCCTCAGCATGATTACAGGGCTGCTTGTGATCTACGCCCTCATCATCATGATTGCGCCTCAGCTGTTTCAGAGCATTGTCAGCCTGTGGAATTCTCTCCCGGGCAAGGTAGAGCACACCATCACCTGGTTTACCGAGCGCTTCGGAGAGGACGAGGAGTTCCTCAAATATCTGAACATCGGCTACAACACCATCTACGAAAAGCTGAACACCTGGGCCCAAACCACACTGGTTCCCTATATTACGGGTATTGTCAGCGGCCTCGGCATGAGTGTATGGAAGATCCTGGTATTTTTAAAGGACTTTTTGATCGGTCTGATTGTGGCGATTTATCTGCTGGCCAGCAGAAAGAAACTGAGCCGCCAGAGTGTCATGATTATCCGCAGTGTGTTCACCCCCAAGTGGGCGGACATTGTGCTCCAGGAGGTCAAATTCATAGACCGGATGTTCGGCGGATTTATCGACGGAAAGCTGGTGGACTCCGCCATCATCGGTGTGCTGTGCTACATCGGCTGCATCATTTTCCGGTTTCCCAATCCCCTGCTGATTTCGGCCATTGTGGGCGTGACCAATGTGGTGCCCTTCTTCGGCCCGTTTTTGGGTGCCATTCCCGCCACGCTGCTGATCTTCATCGAAAGTCCCACCGCAGCACTGTGGTTTATCCTGTTTGTTCTGGTGCTGCAGCAGCTGGACGGCAATGTGATCGGCCCCAAGATTCTGGGCGACCACACCGGTGTCTCCAGCTTCTGGGTGCTGTTCTCCATTCTGCTCTTCGGCGGACTGTGGGGCATCGTGGGCATGGTGGTTGCCGTTCCCCTGTTTGCCGTGATCTATGATGTGGTTCGCAAGCTGGTAATGCGCGGCCTGCGCAAAAACGGCTGCACCCAGTTTACAGGTGCAGCGGAAGCCCAGCCGGACAAGCCGGAGGAAACGACCCAATCGGAATAAAAAGACACTGTCCCCACCCGGAACCTACGGGTGGGGACTTCTTTTGTATGAGCTGCCATTGTGAACTCTCTTGGTCATCCAGCGCACTTTTTTGTCATCCTAAGCGCCCCTTGTCATTCTGAGCACTCCTGTCATTCTGAGCGCTTTTTTGTCATTCTGAGCGAAGCGAAGAATCTATTCCCCGCACATAAGATTCTTTGGTCGCTGTGCTCCCTCAGAATGACAGGCAAGCGCAGTAAAACGAGCCTGCCCAAAAGGGCAGGCTCATTTTTTTCTTTTTACAATCTTTCTGTCTCCGGGGTTTCTCTCTACGCCTTCCGAGGGCGGCGCTGGTACACCGCCATCTCCCGGCAGAGCGTTTCCGCCAGCGCCTCCGTGCAGGCCCCCGGCAGCATCCGCCACTGCCAGTTCCCCCCGGTCTGGGAGGGTCTGTTCATTCTGGCCTCGCTGCCCAGCCCCAGAATGTCCTGCATCTGTATCACCGCCAGTTCCGCAGCGGAGGCCCAGGCCGACCGCATCATGCCCCAGTGGTAGCCCTCCTGGGGATTCAGCCGCAGGTAGGCTTTTGCGTAGTCCGTCTCCTGCCGGGGGGCATTCTCCATCCACCCCAGAATGGTGTCGTTATCGTGGGTTCCGGCATACACCACGCAGTGGGGCGTGTAGGTGTGGGGCAGGTAGTCGCTGCCCTCCTCCATATTTCCGAAGGCAAATTCCAGCACCTTCATGCCGGGATAGCCCGTATCCTCCAGCAGCTTTTTCACGGAGTCGGTCAGATACCCCAGATCCTCCGCAATGATGTCCCGCTGCCCCAGTGCCTCATTGACCGCCTGGAAAAAGGGCAGTCCCGGGCCGGGACACCAGTGACCGTTCCGGGCAGTGTCCTCCCCATAAGGTACTGCGTAGTAGGCTTCAAAGCCCCGGAAGTGGTCGATCCGCAGGGTGTCATAGATCCGAAACTGAAAGGCGATCCGCCGGAGCCACCACCGGTAGCCGTCCTGCTGCATATACTCCCAGTCAAACAGGGGATTGCCCCACAGCTGCCCGTCCTCGGAAAAGGCATCCGGGGGACAGCCCGCCACCTGGGTGGGACATCCCGTTTCATCCAGCTGAAACTGCCGGGGATCGGCCCAGACATCCGCACTGTCGGAGGCGATATAGATGGGCAGATCTCCGATGATGGAGATGCCTTTGCTGTTTGCGTAGGCCTTGAGGGCATCCCACTGGGCAAAAAACAGGTACTGCACCCCTTTCCAGAAGTCCAGATCCTGCCTGTGCTCCGTCCGCACCCTGTCCAGGGTCTCCGGGCAGCGCATCCGCTCCGGCTCCGGCCATGCATGCCAGGAGGCACCGCCGTTTTTCTCCTTTAGGGTCATGTAGAGGGCGTAGTCCTCCAGCCAGCTCTCCTGCTCTGCGCAGAACTCCCGGAAAGGCCCCTCCTGCCGCTCCAAAAGCCGCCGGCAGGCCTTTCGGAGCACCGGATACCGCTGCCGGTACTGCAATCCGTAGTCCACCCGCTCCGGGTTTTGTCCCCAGTCCAGATTCTGATACTCCTCCGGCAGCAGAAGACCCTCCCGGGCCAGTTCGTCCAGATCGATAAAATAGGGATTGCCCCCATAGGAGGAGAAAGCCTGGTAGGGGGAGTCCCCATACCCGGTCTGCCCCACCGGCAGCAGCTGCCAGCACTGCTGTCCGGCCCGCTCTAGAAAATCCACAAACTCCCGTGCCGCCTGCCCCATGGTGCCGATGCCATAGGGGGACGGCAGGGAGAAAATCGGCATTAAAATTCCCGCTCTTCTCAAAACGCTATCCTTCCTTCCCGAAAAAGCCCCGCCGCTCCCCGACAGGGCAAACAGGCGGGGCCGCCTGTGCAACCGCCATTTTTCCCCCACATTATACAATAGAACCCCCAAAATAGCAAACAGCCGACTATTTCCCCATCTGTCCGGAAATCCCCCCGTTTCAGTCTATGGGGCAAGCCCCCGCTTCGTGCAGAAATTTCCCTTAAAAAACAGGATAAAATCTGTTTTCCCCCGGTTTCTGGTACTGTACTGTCCCAGAAGAAGCTGCACCGCCTTTGGGGAAACCGAATCCCCTTTTCTAAACGTTCCCAGCAGCATAAAAAGGGCGGTTGTACCGAAGTACAGCCGCCCTTCTTCTCTTTATCTCTAGGCCAGAAATCCGTCGATGATCTTCTGCTCCGCCTCTTCCTCCGTAAGGCCCAGGGTGCGGAACTTGAGGATCTGATCCCCGGCGATTTTGCCGATTGCCGCCTCGTGGATGAGGGAGGCATCCTTATTCCGGGCATACAGCCGGGGGGAGGCGTCCACAATGGCCTCGTCGTCAATAATGGCATCGCACTCCGAGTGTCCGGTACAGGGGGCATTGCCCACAATGGTGGACACATAGTTCTGATAGGAGTGACCCTTGGCAACCGACCGGGACACGATATCCGCACCGGAGCCCTCCCCGTTCAGATCCACCTGGAAGAAGGTCTCGGCGTGCTGCTCTCCCTCCGTAAACAGCCGCTCTCGGATCACCAGCTTGGCACCCTCTGCCGCCTTGGCGGTGGTCTTTCTCATTGTCTTATCCACGCCGCTGATCTGGACGGTGTCCATCTCCAGGTAGGCGTTTTTCTCCAGCACCACATCGGTCACCGGATCGATGACCCGCTCACCCTTGCCGTCGCCGGTGCCCACGTGCTTTTCTTCATACCGGACTTTGGCGTTCTCCCCGATGAAAAAGCGGTGGATGCCGTTGTGTCTTGCCTCCCCGTCGTCCTCCGTGTGGACGCCGCAGCCTGCCACGATCACAATATCCGCATTTTCTCCCACGTAGAAATCGTTGTACACCAGATCGTCCACGCCGCCCTTTGTAACACAGGCCGGAATGTAAACCGTCTCCCCCTTGGTGCCGGGGCGCACGGTGATATCCAGACCGGGCTTATCGGATTTGGACTCAATTTTGATATTCTCGCTGGAGACACGACCTGCACACAGGCCGTCCTCCCGGATGTTATAGGCCCCTTTGAAGCCGCCTTTAAAGTCGGAGACCAGCTCCAGCAGCTTTTTCGTAATGGCATTCATAGACTCACTCATCAGAAAAACTCCTTCCGGCTGCAGCATTTGGCATTTGTATGCTGGCTTTCCAGCATTTTCGCCAGCATCTCCGGGCCGGGGCCACGGTCCGCAACGGTGCCGTCTGCCACCATCACGATCTCGTCTGCAATCTGCAAAATCCGCTCCTGGTGGGAGATGATGACCAGAGTGCCGTTGAGCGTGCTGCGCATCTCCTCAAAGGCCTGGATGAGATTCTGGAAGCTCCACAGGTCAATGCCTGCCTCCGGCTCGTCGAAGATGGTGAGTTTTGTATGCCGTGCCAGCACCGAGGCGATCTCAATGCGCTTGATTTCGCCGCCGGACAATGTGGCATCGATATCCCGGTTTAAATAATCGTTGGCGCAGAGCCCCACCTTCTGCAAAATTGCGCAGAGGCTCTCCCGGTTCATGGGCTGCCCTGCTGCGGTTTCGATCATCTGCTTTACGGTAATGCCCTTAAAGCGGACAGGCTGCTGGAATGCAAAGCTCATTCCCTTTCTGGCCCGCTGGGTCACGTCCAGCTCTGTAATATCCTCCCCATCCAAATAAATTCTGCCGGAGGTGGGCTTTTCTATGCCCATGAGGATCCTGGCCAGAGAGGTCTTACCGCCGCCGTTGGGGCCGGTGATGGCGATCAGCCTGTTGTCTCTGACCTTCAGATTGATATTTTTCAGTACTTCCTTGCCGTCTGATGCGGTCCAGCAGAGATTCTGCAGTTCTAGCATCGAATGCACCTCTTTTTCCTATTTCTATAAAATTCTGACATATCCGGATCAGTAGGAGATGATCTCATAGCCGTCCTCGGTTACAAGCACCTGGATCTCCCACTGGGCGGAGGGCATGCCGTCTGCGGTGCGCACCGTCCAGCCGTTCTCCGCATCGGTGTATACATCCGCCGCCCCCATGTTGATCATAGGCTCAATGGTGAAGATCATGCCCGGCACCATCAGCATCTCCGTGCCCTTTTGGGACACATAGCTGACCCAGGGATCCTCGTGGAAGTTAAGGCCGATGCCGTGTCCGCCGATCTCCCGCACTACACTGTAGCCGTTCTGCACCGCAAAGTCATGGACGGCCTGGCCCATATCCCCCAGGAATTTCCAGGGCTTTACCTGCTCCAGACCTACTTGCAGGCTCTGCTTTGCCACGTCCACCAGCCGCTGCTTCTCCGGGGAGATCTGCCCGATGCAGAACATCCGGGAGGAGTCGGAGAAGTAGCCGTTTAAGATGGTGGACACATCCACATTGATGATGTCCCCCTCCCGGAGCACCTCCTCTTCGGTGGGAATGCCGTGGCACACCACATCATTTATAGAGGTGCAGACACTTTTGGGAAAGCCCTCGTAGTTGAGGGGGGCCGGGATACCGCCCATCCGGGTGGTCACATCGTACACCCAGCGGTCGATCTCCGCCGTGGTGACACCGGCATGGATATGCTCCGCCACATAGTCCAGCACCGCAATGTTAATGACGGCGCTCTCCTTGATTTTTTCAATCTGCTGTTCATTTTTAATGATCTCTCTGGGGGGAATCAGCGCCCCCTGGTAGTAAAAATCCTCCAGCCGGCTGTCGAAATTCAAGTGGCAGTTTTTGTATTTCTTCCCACTGCCGCACCAGCACAGCTCGTTTCTTCCTGGCTTATGCAAAAAGCACACATCCTTTCATTTATAAAAGGAATGGGTCCACACAATCCGTTCCCTTTTCACATTCCATAGATGGGATCTGAACAAAACGCTCATCCGGGAGCATCCACAGGCAGACTTTGGAAGCTCTCGTGATTGCCGGCCGCACCGAAATTCCCGAACCTGCCATTCCGGGTACAAATATCCCGATGCAGCATATCTATACTACACCATCTTCCCGGTTTGCACAACCGCTTCCCCCCCATCCGACGGAAATATTTTTCCGGAGTTTTGAAAATCTATTTTTCTTTCTACCTCTCTGCGGCGTTTTTTCGCCCCCCAGGCCATGAAAAAGCCCCCGAAGGGCAAATGCCCTCCGGGGGGAGCAGCGTATCAAAAAGGACTTCTTTCCAAGAAGTGATACCACAGAGGAGTTCCTCCGTCATTCTGAGGAGCGCAGCGACGAAGAATCTGATATCCAAGATTCTTCGCTAGCGCTCAGAATGACAGGAAATACACCCATTTTCAGCGCTTAAGGTGGTAAATCACGATACCCTCCGAGTATCAGAAGTAAGAGGGCAAGGCAACATTTTATGACAGGATCGTTCTCAGTCTGCACCCCCAAAGGGGAAATGCCCTTCGGGGGTGTTTCATATCCTATGGTTTTGTCAGAGTATAGGTACCCGAACGCACGATATTGGCGGCACTTCCGGGGAATGCGTGTTCATCGGTGGTCAGATCCATCACCACTTCCCCATCCCGGAAGGTACAGCGGACCATGTAAAACTGCCGATCCAGAAACTGTCCCATGGAGTTGCTCACATGATAGAATGTAAAGACATTGCCGGAGATATCCGACGAAGCCATGTCCATATAATAGGGATACTCTCCCAGAGCAGGACTGCTCTGTCCGGGCAGCGTCTCCTTTACCAGATGGACTAGGGTCACACTGTCCGGGGTGGTCTGAAGCCGGAAGCCTGCACCGGCTTCATCCAGGCAGGTATAGCCGTTATAGGTTTCCAGGTTCACCTGCTCCGGCTGGGCAGTGTCGTCGGTTTCCGCATCCCCGAACCGCACATATTCTTCCTTATAGATATAGGGATCCAGTCCCCACTGCTCCTTCAGTTCCGGGGCGGCATCGAAGTAAAAGCCGTACTGGCTGTCTGTGATTCTGGCCTCCTGGCCCTGGATGTCCATAACGATTCCATCCTGCACCCGGCGGCCCACCGTCTCAAAAATCGTGGACAGCTCCCTGTCCCCTCTGCTGCCAAACGCCTCCAGGCGCACGGACACAGAGGTATCATCCATCGGAACAATGGTAAAGGAGCCCGCATTCCAGTCGTTGCCGTTCATATAAAGGCCATCATACTCCCCTGTGCTCTGCTGCGGGGCGTTTTCCTCCCAGGGGAGGAGGGACTGCCACTGCATAGGCCCGCTTTCCGTCAGATCCACCGGGGTCTGTCCTGCGGCTTGCTCCCGAAGAACCGCATCCAGATCGAAGTCCCCTTCGTATGTCTGCTCACTGACGGTTTTCAGTTCGCTGCCATTCCAGCGATACGTCGTGACGCCGTGCAGCTGGGCGCCGCCGGAGCCCACCAGGATCATGGTTCC
>RCNH01000861.1_pt1 | contig 11378 bp, 6 predicted proteins | sample 2041161 | NCBI WGS metagenome assembly RCNH01 (sample SAMN09708215, study PRJNA481090) | Feces metagenome, whole genome shotgun sequencing project. | biome: feces | host: Leptonychotes weddellii | place: Antarctica: Sion Island | collected 2010-03-01
GTACTGCCCCACCAGGTGGGAGAGTAGGTAGCCGCCACGCTTCTTGACAGGACCCTGATCATCTAACGATGGTCAGGGTCTTTTGTCATCTACCATTCTCTCGTCTTCGCAGAGTCATATCGTTTTTTCTGAGGGTATGGATAGCACTCTCAAAAAAGCGTGTTTCGTGGGATAGAGCGGTCTTTGCTGTTCAGACAGGTCTTTCCTTGGCGATCAGCAGTAATAGGCAGATTCTATACTTAATTTGAAAAATGCCCCGGGAACTTCATTCGTTTCCGGGGCATTGTGTTTCAAGGCAGTGCGATGCGGCTGCCGTTCGGTTTCAGGATCAGTGAAGCATCACGGTCAAGCCAGCCATTACGATCGATACCATTGACATAAGCTTGATCAGAATGTTCAGTGAAGGTCCGGAAGTGTCTTTGAACGGATCACCGACGGTATCTCCGACGACCGTTGCTTTATGAGCCTCAGAACTATTTCCGCCCAGATGACCCTCTTCCACATATTTCTTGGCATTGTCCCAGGCTCCGCCGGAATTGGCCATGAAGATTGCCAGGACGAATCCGCTTGCCAGACCTCCGATGAGCAGGCCCATGACTCCAGCTACTCCGAGAACCAGTCCGACGATGATCGGAACGATGATGGCGACCAGTGAAGGAAAGACCATTTCTTTCTGGGCGGCTTTTGTGGAGATTTCAACGCAACGGGAATAATCCGGCGTAGCTTTGCCTTCAAGGATGCCTTTGATTTCGCGGAACTGTCTGCGGACTTCAGCGACCATCTTCTGAGCGGCACGGCCGACCGCATTCATGGTCAGACCGCAGAAGAGGAAGGACATCATGGCGCCGATGAAAGCTCCAGTCAGGACGACCGGGTTCATCAGATCGACATTGTAGTAAGCGATGATGTCCGGAATGGTCGCCTGTGCGCCATCAATGATTTCTCCGGAGACATTGGTGATGGTACGGCCGACATGACCGAGTCCTATCTTGATTTCTTCGATGTAGGAAGCCAGGAGCGCGAGGCCGGTGAGGGCTGCGGAACCGATGGCGAATCCTTTACCGGTGGCGGCGGTGGTGTTGCCCAGAGCATCCAGGATATCTGTCCTTTCTCGGACTACTGGATCGAGTTCGCTCATCTGTGCGTTTCCTCCGGCATTGTCAGCTATAGGTCCGTAGGCATCCGTAGCGAGGGTGATGCCCAGTGTGGACAGCATTCCGACGGCTGCGATGCCGATACCGTAGAGTCCCATGCTCAGCGCTTCAGCGGACATGGAAAAATCAAATCCATTGGCACAAAGGAAAGACAGTATGATGGCTACGGCAATTGTGATGACTGGAATGGCTGTCGAGAGCATGCCCAGGCCGACACCTGAGATGATGACGGTGGCGGGACCGGTCGCGGCACTTTCTGCCAGTTTCTGGGTGGGGCGGTAGGAGTGGGAGGTGTAATATTCGGTAGCTTGGCCGATGATGACTCCGGCTACCAGTCCGACGATGACGGAGCAGGAGATGCCGATCCAGTTGTCGATATTCAGCAGGTACATGATCAGGAAGGTCGCGCCTGCAATGAGTACGGAACTGAAATTCGTGCCGATACTGAGGGATTTCAGCAGTTCCTTCATGCCGGCATCCTCTTTAGTTCTGACGGTGAAGATACCGATGATGGAGAGGATGATGCCGACGGCGGCGATCAGCATCGGGGCGACAATGGCCTTGAGCTGGAGCTCCGCGCCGCTCTGGAAGTAGGCGGAGGCTCCGAGGGCTGCGGTGGCGAGGATCGCTCCACAGTAGGATTCATAGAGGTCTGCACCCATTCCTGCGACATCGCCGACATTGTCACCGACATTATCTGCGATGGTGGCTGGATTTCTCGGGTCGTCTTCCGGAATGTCATTCTCTACTTTGCCGACCAGGTCTGCACCGACATCGGCAGCCTTGGTGTAGATACCGCCGCCGACACGGGCGAAGAGGGCTTGGGTGGATGCACCCATTCCAAAGGTCAGCATGGTGGTCGTGACGGTCACGAGGGCTTGCGGAGTGTTGATGTCATAGAAGCAGGAGAGGATGAGGAACCACACCGCTATGTCGAGGAGTCCGAGTCCTACGACGGTGAGGCCCATGACCGCTCCTGAGCGGAAAGCGACCTTCAACCCTTTGTTCAGGCTCTTGGAAGCGGCATTGGCTGTCCTTCCGGAAGCATAGGTCGCTGTCTTCATGCCGATGAAGCCGGCCAGTCCGGAGAAAAGACCTCCGGTGAGGAAGGCGAACGGTACCCATGGGTTCTGTACATGGAAACCATAGGCCAGGATCGCGAAGAAGATGGCGAGAACAGCAAAGACAATCGCCACGACCTTGTATTGCTGTTTGAGGTAGGCCATCGCTCCATTGCGGACATATTTCGCGATCTGTTTCATTGTAGGGGTTCCTTCGTCTTCCTTCATCATCTGTCTGTAGAAGATGAATGCAAAGAGAAGCGCCACGACAGATGCTGCCAGGACGCCCCAGATAGGGATTAAGTTAGCCATATGTATTAGTTTTTAGTGTGTGTGTTCAGGTGCGCCTGAAAGTGTGTGCGGTTTTCTGCTATTCTTCGTACAGTTGCTTGCGGTTCGTGCAGGTATTTCCTTTCTCGATGCCCGGATGACTGATGAGGGCATCGGTGATCTTCTTTTTCCCTTCCATGATGTTGCTGATGATGAAATCTTCCATCACTTCCAGGTTCAGCATTTCCGAATTGGCGATTTCATGGCCGTTTCCTTCATAGCGTACGATGCTGTAGTTGTAGTGGAAATGCTTGAAGCGCTTGGCCAGCTTGTCGCTCCCGAAGAAACCGACGTTGAAGAATCGGGTCTGCTTGTAGGTGACGACCTTGTCTTTCGTTCCGTGGATCAGGAGAGTTGGAGCAGGTTCTGATTTCCGGTAGTTCGGGCGGCCCTCCATGGACAGGATAGCCCCTGCGAAGGAAATGACTCCGGCGTAGTGGAAATCTTCCGGGAGGACGGCGGCCCAGGAAGTCCTGTTGCAAAGTTCGTAGTCTGCCTGAAGAGCGCTGATGGCTCCGGCTGATGAACCGGCCAGGACGATATTCTTCGGATCGATCTGGAGATCTTCTGCATTTTTCAGGAGGAAGTTGGTCGCTGCGAAGATGTCTTCCACAACGAGGTGAATCGAACGGTCATAGGCCTTGATGACGGCGAAACCGGTCGGTGCCTTCATTCCTTTCAGCCCCAGGCGGTAGTCGATGGATACGACGGTATAGCCTCTTCTGGCCATTTCATTGAACCAGATGATATCTTTGGGTTTCTTCCGGTCTCCGAAGGTGAATCCGCCTCCGAAGGCGAAGAGAAGGGTCGGCCTTTTCTTGCCGTTGACCATGATCTCGCTGCCAGATCTCGGATAATAGATGTCCATAAGGAGGTCTCCGGTTTCCCGGCGGGCATAGACGAAAGTCGCGTCCGCTTCCCGATCTCCGGAAATACTCACCGGATCTTCTTCGGAGTCTGGTGCCGCGAAGAGAAAGGGAATGGCGAACAGCATTGCCGTCAAAGTCAGGAATGATCTTTTCTTCATATGCTTTCTAATGTTTCAACAATACTCTGATCGCTTTCTTATCTCCGAAGAATTTGATCGCGATCACTCGGATGACGGTGTAGACCGGTACGGCGACCAGCATGCCGAGCGGTCCGCCGATGGTTCCTGCCATCAAAATTACAATAAATATTTCAAGTGCGTTCGCTTTTATGCTGCTGGAGTAGATGAAAGGTTGGAAAAGGAAGACATCTACCAGGTGGGTGACTACGAAAATGCCGATCAGCAGCAGGATGAAGCCCCATATGCTCAGTTCTCCCGTCGTCGTGGAGAGGTCGATCAGTTTCGAGACGAGTCCGATGACGGTGCCAAAGGCTCCTCCGGCCAATGGACCGATGTACGGGATGATATTGAAGATTCCGGTGATGGCGGCGATCGTCAGGGAAATGTCGGATTCCAGTCCGGCGATGAAGTGCAGGCCGATGAAGTTCAGGATCGTGATGCCGGTGATCTCGACCGTGATGCCACCGAAATAGCGGGACAGCAGGTATTCAATGTCGTTGATCGCCTCTTTCATTCCTTGTTCATAGTTGTCCGGGACCAGGGAAGTGATGAGGTTGGAGAGCAGGTTGCTGTCCTTGATGAAAAAGTAGCTGATGAAGATCACGCAGAACAGGCCGATGCCGAGATCCATCATGAAGTTTGCCACAGAACCGGTGACGGAGGTCAGCAGGTCGACGCTCAGGAGCTTCTGGATCCATCCGGTCACGACGGACTGGATGTTGAAGCTTTCTCCGGGATCGGAGAAATGGACGGTCATCCAGTGATTGAATTCCTGTACATAGATGCTGAACGAGGAGGTCACGGACTGAAGGTCCAGGGAACTGATGTTCTTGAGTGTATTCCCGAAAATAGGGAAAATTTTCAGGGCAATGAAGCCGACGAGTCCATAGAGGAAAATCATGGTGAAGATGGTCAGCAGCCAGTCCGGTGCATGCCAGTTCTTGATCCTGACTTTTTTCAGCACGTTCATGAGGTGCTTGGCGATGAGGGCTACGATGCCCGCGATCGCGATGTATGCAATGACGTTGCTGAAATACCAGATGATGCCTGCAGTCAGACAGATTCCTCCGGTGACCAGAATGGCCTTGGCCAGTTTTTCGGAATATTTCATGTTTCTCTCAAAAAAATAGAATTATTTTCTCTTGTGCTGTAATTTGGTACAATGCAGGGCTACCTTTGCATCAAGATAAGATGATAAACCATTAAATCCATACAGTCATGAAAACGAATATAGATTTTTTCAGCAGTCTCATTTCCTCTGAACCTTCTTACAGGACCTTGGTAGACATGATCCATGACCTTGATCTCGAAGTGGTGGATATTCAGTTCCAGGCTTAGTCCTTGTCTTTCCAGCTGACTGTCGTCGTTGTCTTGTCTTCGGACAGACCGACCTTGATCTTGCCCGTCTTGCCGCGGCTGGTGATGATGAACTCTGAAACCGGGTTCTCGATATATTTCTGGATCGCTCTCTTCAGCGGTCTGGCACCATAGTCCGGATTGTATCCGGCTTCTGCCACGAATCTCTTGGCGGAAGGGCTGATGCTGATTGAATAGCCGGATTCCTTGACTCTGGCTTTCAGATCACCCAGCTCGATGTCGATGATTTCACTGATGTCTTCCTTGGTGAGGGTATTGAAGAAGATCTGCTCATCCACCCGGTTGATGAATTCCGGTGGAAAAGCTCGCTTGATCGCTTTCTCGACCACGGCTTTCCGGTTGCCCTCTACATTCTTTCTGGAGGTGTTGAAGCCCACGCCATTGCCGTATTCTTCCACTTCCCGGCTGCCGACATTGGAGGTCATGATCAGGATGGTGTTCTTGAAGTTGACTGTCCGGCCGTTGTTGTCCGTCAATCTTCCCTCATCCATGATCTGGAGCAGCAGGTTGAACAGGTCCGGGTGCGCTTTCTCAATCTCATCAAGCAGCACGACGCTGTACGGTTTTCTGCGGACCCGTTCGCTGAGCTGGCCGCCGTCTTCGAAGCCGACATAGCCCGGAGGTGCTCCGATGAGCCTGGAAACCGTGAATTTCTCCATGTATTCGCTCATGTCCAGCCGGATGATGTTCTCTTCCGAATCGAAGAGATATTCTGCCAGTGATTTGGCCAGCTGAGTCTTTCCGACTCCTGTCGGGCCGAAGAACATGAAGGTGCCGATCGGACGGTTCGGATCCTTGATGCCGGCACGGTTGCGCTGTATCGCTTTCACGACCAGATCAATGGCTTCATCCTGTCCGATGATTCTTTTCTGCAGGATCTTCTGCATGTTCAGCAGCCGGTTGCTTTCCGATTCCGCCACTTTCCCGGACGGGATGCCGGTCATGTCGGAGATCACGGATGCGACCTCTTCTTCTGTTACTTTCCCTGTCTTCTTGGGGCTTCTCAGCCGCACCATGGAGCCTGCTTCGTCCATCGCGTCGATGGCTTTATCCGGCAGACAACGTTCCGGCAGATATCTTTCCGTCATCTTGACACAGGCTTCTATCGCCTGATCCGTATATTCCACATGATGGAATTTCTCATAGTTCGTCTTGAGGGATTGGAGAATGGAGATCGTATGCGTGATGTCGGTCGCTTCGACCATGATCTTCTGGAACCTGCGGTCCAGCGCTCCGTCCTTCTCCACGATTTTCGTGAACTCATCCAAGGTCGTCGCTCCGATACATTGGATCTCTCCTCGAGCCAGAGCCGGCTTGAGGATGTTGGCGGCATCCAGGCTTCCGGAACCGCTTCCAGCACCTACGATCGTGTGGAATTCATCGATGAAGAGGATGATATCCGTCCTTTTCGAGATTTCCGCGATGATCGCTTTCAAGCGTTTCTCGAAGTCACCTCTATATTTTGTGCCGGCGACGACGGAGGCAATGTCCAGCGAGATGAGTCGTTTCCCGTCCAGGACAGGAGGAACTTCACCGTTAGCGATCTTGATGGCGATACCTTCGACGATGGCAGATTTGCCGACACCCGGGTCTCCGACCAGGATCGGATTGTTCTTCTTGCGCCTTCCGAGAATCTGGATCACCCGGCGGATCTCTTCTTCACGTCCGACCAGCGGATCAAGCTTTCCTTCTTCAGCGGCCTTGGTCAGGTCGAAGCCATATTCTTCGATGGAAATGGTGGAATCCTGCTCTTCCGGAGTTTCTCGAATTTCTCGGATCGTGATTTTCGGGGTGCCCTGGTTGTCTTCCGGTGCAGTGTCTTCTCTATCGTCGTCATTTTCTTCGGCTGTATCTTCGTCAAGCAGGCTGCTCTGTTCCAGATAGCTGTAGACCTGCTTGTAGCCGACGCCTACATCCCGGAGGTAGGATTGCCCGTAACAGCTGCTGCTGCGGCAGAGGGCCAGGAGCAGATGCTGTGAAGACGCTTCTTTGCAACGGAGTTTCGTGGCTTCCAGGATCGTGAAGCTCAAGACATTCTGGCTCCCTCTTGAAAAGGTGATTCCGTCGATTTCCGAGTAGGGGATCCGTTGGTTCGTGAAGATCCGGCTGTCGATGAATTCCTTGAATTCCTGAAGGTCCACCTCCAGTCCCCGAAGAGCATCTACGGCCGTGTTCTCGGCATGTCTGAGGATTCCCAGGAAGAGGTGGTCCGGCCCGATTCCATAGTTACCGGTACGCATGGCTTCCTCCCGTGAGAAATTGATGATGGAGTTGAGTTCATTGGAGATCTTGATTTCCATAAATTCCGTGTTAGTTGCACAAATTTACTATTTTTTTTGTAACTTTGCGGTTTATGTATACGGTAATTTTAAAATAGAAAATACAATATATGGAAAATGAAGTTGACGTAAAAACAGGCACGATCGAGCAGGTCAACATTGACCAGCAGATGAGGAGTTCATATATCGACTACTCCATGTCTGTCATCGTTTCGAGGGCATTGCCTGATGTGAGGGACGGAATGAAACCGGTACACAGGAGAGTGCTTTTCGGAATGGAAGGACTCGGCCTGAATTATACAGGTTCTACAAAGAAATCAGCCAGAATCGTCGGTGAAGTACTCGGTAAGTTCCATCCGCATGGTGACTCCAGCGTATATGACGCCATGGCCAGAATGGCACAGTGGTGGAGTTTGAGATATCCGCTCGTCTACGGTCAGGGTAACTTCGGTTCCATGGACGGTGACCCGGTCGCTGCCATGCGATATACGGAGGCCAAGCTGGCTAAGATCTCTGATGAAGTGCTGGCTGACCTGGACAAGAATACGGTAGATTTCCAGAACAACTTCGACGATTCTCTTCAGGAGCCGACCGTGCTGCCGACCAAGCTTCCGCTGCTGCTGCTGAACGGTTCATCCGGTATCGCAGTCGGCATGGCGACGAACATGGCTCCGCACAATCTTTCCGAATGCTGCGACGCGATCTGCGCCTATATCGATAATCCTGAGATCACGGTCGAGGAACTGATGCATTACATCAAAGGACCGGATTTCCCTACGGGAGGTATCATTCAGGGCCGTCAGGGCATCAAGGATGCGTTCGAGACCGGTCGTGGTCGCATCGTGATCCGTTCGAAGACCGAAATCGAGGTTTCTGAGTCCGGACGTGAGACCATCGTCGTGACAGAGATCCCTTATATGGTGAACAAGCGTGAGATGATCGAGAAGATCGCCGAACTTGTAGAGAGCAAGAAGATTGAAGGAATCGCTTATATCAATGATGAAACGGATATGCACGGTGTACGTGTCGTCATCCGTCTGAAGAAGGATGCGAATTCGAATGTGGTCCTGAACACCTTGTTCAAGTACACGCCGCTGCAGTCCAGCTTCTCCATCAATAACGTTGCCCTCGTGAAAGGTCGTCCGCGTACATTGAACCTCAAGGACCTGATCCGCTATTTCGTGGAACACAGGCATGAGGTCGTAGTCAGGAGAACGAAGTTCGATCTCGACAAGGCACAGAAGAGAGCCCATATTCTTGAAGGTCTTCTCAAAGCGATCGATGTCATTGATGAAATCATCGCGATCATCAAGGCTTCCAGGATCGTCGAGGATGCAAAGAACGAGATCATTGCCAGATTCGGTTTCTCGGAAGTCCAGGCTTCCGCCATTGTCGAGATGCGTCTCCGTCAGCTGGCCGGACTGGAAAGAGAGAAACTCCAGACGGAGTACGATGAACTGATGAAATTCATCAACTACTGCATCGAGGTGCTCGGCAGTTATGAGAAACAGATGGAGATCGTCAAGAACGAGACTATCGAGATGAAGGAGAAACATGGTGACGAGCGTCGTACCGAGATCGCTCTCTCTGCGGAGGAATTCAATCCTGAGGATTTCTATGCGGATGAGGATGTGGTCATCACGATCTCTCATCTCGGCTACATCAAGAGAACTTCATTGACCGAATACAAGACCCAGAACAGAGGTGGCGTCGGCATGAAGGGAAGCGCGACCCGTGACGAGGATTTCATCGAGCATATCTACATCGCGAACATGCACAGCACCATGCTGCTCTTCACTCAGAACGGAAAATGCTACTGGTTGAAGGTGTACGAGATTCCGGAAGGTTCACGTGCTTCCAAGGGGCGTGCGATCCAGAATGTCATCAACATCGAGCCGGATGACAAGATCAAGGCATATATCAATGTCAAGTCGCTCAAAGATGAGGACTACATCAACAACAACTACATTGTCCTCGGTACCAAGAGGGGTATCATCAAGAAGACTTCACTGGAGGCTTATTCAAGACCTAGAACCAATGGTGTCATCGCTGTCACCGTCAAGGAGGGAGATGAACTGCTCGAGGCTGTCATGACCAACGGATCCTGCGAGATCCTGCTGGCTGGCCGTAAGGGCAGATGCTGCCGTTTCGATGAGACGGATGCCCGTCCGCTCGGAAGAACCGCTTCCGGTGTGCGCGGTATCAGCATCGACGAGGATGACGAGGTCGTAGGCATGATCAGCTATGATCCGACAGCCGAGGATGCAGAGGCACATACGGTGCTTGTCGTCAGCGAGAATGGTTTCGGAAAGCGTACCAACATTGATGAGTACAGGAAGACCAATCGTGGCGGAAAGGGTGTGAAGACATTGAACATCACCGAGAAGACCGGTGATCTTGTCGCGCTCAAGAACGTGACGGATGAAGATGACCTCATGATCATCAATAAATCCGGTCTGACGATCCGAATGGCCGTGGATGGTATCAAACTTGCACATAGAGCGACACAGGGTGTCACTTTGATCAACATCAAGGAAGGAGATGCCATCGCTGCGGTTTCAGCTGTAGGCAAGCAGGAGGAAGATGAATCTCCGGCCGTCGCTGAAGGGGAATCCGCCGTTGAAGAAGGAACTACTACATCAGAAGAATAAATAACAACATTAAACTAGTCGAACGATATGAAAAAAATTCTCCTCGCAATCGCATTGGTATGTACAATGTCTTTTGCATATGCACAGAATCCTGCTAACCAGCAGGCTGTCGCAGCAGTGAAGTCTGCGGAAGCAGCAACAGAGAATCCGAAGAAGGCCGCTAAGACCGCAACATGGTTGAAACTTGCCAAATGCTATGTGGAGGCTTACGATGCTCCTCAGAGCGGAATCATGATGAACATGAACAAGACGGATCTCCAGCTTCTTCTCGGCAAGCAGAAAGTGAAGAAGGTCGAGCAGGTGACGCTTGAAGGCCAGCCATGTACGAAGGAAATCTACAATGACAAGGAACTTTATTTCAACCAGAACAATGTGCTGTTCATGGTAGATGTCCTCAAATACCCTGTACCAGATGCATTGGTCAAGGCTATGGAGGCTTACAAGAAAGCTTATGAACTGGATGTGAAGCATAAGAAGTCTAAAGATCTGAAGAACGGTATTGAGGGAATCTCCAGCAGATATATCACAGAGGGTATGAACAAGTACACTCTTGGTGACTTCAAGACTGCCAGCGAGAAATTCGCGGCCGCTTATGAAGCTGCACTGACAGAGCCGCTCTGCAAAGTGGATACGACTATGCTTTACAATGCCGGTTTCACTGCATGGATGGTGAAAGATTTCGAGCATGCAAAGGAATACTTCGAGAAATGCCTGGGTTATGGCTACTATTATGAAGGTGGCGAGGTCTTCGCTAAACTGGGTGATATCTACACTCAGCTCGGAGACAAGGAGTCCAGCAGAAAGGTTCTCGAGGACGGATTCGTGAAATTCCCGCAGAGTCAGAGCATCCTGATCGGACTGATCAATTATTATCTGGCTGACGAGAATGCCGATGCAGGTCGTCTGTTCGAACTGCTTGATGTCGCCAAGAAGAATGAGCCGAACAATGCTTCGCTCTATTATGTAGAAGGTAACATCAACAAGGAACTCGGCAAGATCGAGGCAGCTGTAGTCGCTTACCGCAAATGTGCTCAGATTGACCCTAAGTATGCTTTCGGTCATATCGGTGAGGGTCTCCTGTTCTACAATTCAGCACTTGAGATTCTGGAGAAAGCACAGAACGAGATGGATGACGCGAAATACAATCAGCTGGTCGAGGACTACTTCGCGGAACTGATCAAGGCTGTTGAGCCCTTCGAGAAGGCTTACTCCACGACTTCTGACGAAAGCTTGAAGAATTCCGTAGCTGAGTACCTCAAGAATATCTACTACCGTCTGATCTCCAAAGACGAGGCTACCTACAAGCCACTGTATGACAAATACAATGAGCTGTTCAAAGGCTGATCGTTCCGTTAGACGACAAGACAATAAGCGCCGGATCCTGTAGAGATGAACTGAACCCCAAAAGTTAGACAAATAACTTTTGGGGTTTTGTTATGTTAAGAAAGAAGCACAACTTTAATGACCTTCTCAAGTAT
>RCNH01000862.1_pt1 | contig 11377 bp, 15 predicted proteins | sample 2041161 | NCBI WGS metagenome assembly RCNH01 (sample SAMN09708215, study PRJNA481090) | Feces metagenome, whole genome shotgun sequencing project. | biome: feces | host: Leptonychotes weddellii | place: Antarctica: Sion Island | collected 2010-03-01
TCCGTCATTCAGCTGGCCCAGCGCATCCTGCAAGGCTTCATCCGTGGCCTGATTTCCCGTTTTGCGGGTCCAGGGCGGGGATGTGTTGTACTCCGCCTGCATCCCCGTGCAGGCCGCAGTCTGGGTCCAGGTATTTCCGCTTTTGGTCCAGCCGTCCAGCCGGAAGGTGGCCGAAAAGACGGCGCTCTCATCAAATCCATCAGCAATACGCTGCTCCAGATCATTCATCGACTTTTGATCGAAAGAATCGCCTTCTTCCAGCACCAGCCCTTCGGCCCTCTCCACGTCATATGTGTTTTCTGCTCCTGCCGGGACCAGCTTACGGCGTGTGGGGTGCTCGCTTTGGCGATCCTTCCACGTCTTTTTGATGTATGCCACTATATCACTCCTATCTGCTCACCGGCGCAGATTTCGCCGGTGTAAATACGGCTGCGCTGATTGCGTTCCCAAAGTTCTCGGATATCCCATTGGATCTGCTCAATGGCATTGATGTCTCGCCAATGTGTTGCCGGCATAGCGGGTACAGGAGGACTGCCAGGCAGGGCACAATAAGCATCCTTTACCGTTTCCACATTTTTGAGGATTCTCTGCATCTGGTTTGCCGTCAAAAAATCGGTCGTTGTCCAGCTGCGCGTTTGCACCGATACATTAAAGAGATTTGCCAGATACTGTGTGTTGCCCTCAATGCGATTGAGCAACTGCGAGCTGATATAGCATTTGTCAGCACCGGCAGCCACATCGGCCGCCGTCCGATCGAATATCGGCTCTTGCCACGCCATCAGATCAAACTCCTTTCTCCTGTGTAGATTTCCCGGCCGGCATAAGCAGCTGCTACTGCATCCATTCGGTGGCCTACCACCTTTACATCCGCCAGGTATCCGCCAGTCAAATCAAACTCCATTTTTTCGAGCCACCCGCGCACCTTTTCGCCACCGAAACTCTCCACAATGAGCATATCGGATAAAAGTTCGTTGCCAGCGACCATCTTAAAGGATTGCTCATATCGATTGGCATAGTAATTGAGGATACGCAAAGCCGCAGCTTCGGCTCGATCTGGGCTGATCAGTGTAGCTCCGTCCACTTGCAAAATGTTGTCTTGTACATTGGGGGGCAGATTTACTGCGCGCCGCTGTATTACCGTTTTGGCATCAGTATATTTCCGACCCGTGACGATTACTTCGCTTTCTTTCGCCACCTGCACCACCGCATAGTTGTTTTCGGCCTGGATCAACTGTCCGCCCGTGACTGCAATTTGTGCAACCGGTTCCGAAAATGTGATCTTATGGGTTCCTTGCGGAAGAGTGTCTTTATACAATTCTTCCGTCACGCCGCCCAATTGGTATTGATGCGCCGTAACGGCCACACCTGTTATCAATGGTCGAAGTGCTACTTTGCTGCCCATTAGTTTACGCTGATAAGTAATCAGGCTGCTGGGCCGTTCAGGCGGCGGATAGATTTTGATGCAATCAGAGCGGCTACAGTCCACTACAGCCCCAATGGCAAAGGCCAATTGCTGCAGTGCACTGCGCCGAGTCCCGATGGGCAACCAGCCGCACACCCTTACAGATTGCAGTTCTGGGGCGATCCGATAATTATAGCCAGACAGGATGTCGGCGACCAATTCCCTGGCACTGGCATCGTAAATGCCGCCATTGTGAGGAGCCGCATCCAGCAGGCCCACTGCATCGGTTGCCACAAACTCTGCCAGCGTGTCGCTGGTATTGCTCCACTCGGACAGATAAAAGGTGCCCATATTGTGGCTCACCACTTCTGCTGCGCGGGGCGTCTGACGCACATCTTCCCACACGGTGAATTTTTGTTTGTGCTGAAGAACATCAAAGACGCCCTCTGGATTCAGGATTGAAAACTTACCCTGCCGATTGTACAAAGTTAGATTCAGAGTGTTAATGGAGATTTCGTTGGAAAGCGGATCTGCCTCTTCCAGCACATGCGCCTTGACAACCTCTTCGCCTGCAAAGGTGAGCGCCACACCATAGTCAATGCCCGAAAGCTTCAGGTACCGTCCAGGATGATTGGTAGCCAAAAAGACAATTTCCAGCTTTGTATAGCCATCCACCTTGGCGTTGCAGAAATAATCCACTTCATCTGGCCTAAACTGCGCCGTCCGCAGCAGAACGCCCTCAGCGTTGTACCACTGAATCTGCACATCACTGGCCCAGTCCTGGGTCGGCTCGTAAAAGTGCAGCGTGATGCCTGCACTGCTGTGTGGCTGCGAAAAGGTCACCTCCAGCACGGGCGGCACGGCAAACCGCCCATCCGGGCCGCTTTGCTGACGGCTCCAAAGTCCCCAAAATTGGCCTTTTGGCTCGTCTGGAAACAGCTCAAAGCTACCATCCATCAGGTATTGTCGGTGTTCCAGTGTTCCATATTTCGGCGTTTTGGGGCGCTGTTCTTTTTTTAAATCCCCTGCAATATCGGCCCACGGCTGGGCCGATGTACAACCCGGAGTGCTGTCACCCCGGGCCGTTACATCAAAAAGCCCAAATTCCACGCGTGTGTTAGTTCGCACTGAATCCCCCCTTTACACTTTTGCTGGAGATTTAGCCGTGAATTTCACGGTCAGATCCGTCCAGTAGTTTTTGGGACCGCGCTTCAGCAGCAGGCGATCTGCAACGCCGGAAAAATATGCCGTAAAGGTATAATCTCCGGATTCATCTGGAACAGTTACGGTATGAAATTCTACCGGCTCGGTCAGCTTCTGCCAGAGTCGTGCATATTCTGCAGGATCGCCGCAGAAAAGTTTAAGCTGATAGTTAAAATACACGCCAATCAATTCGCGCTCCAGGTCACCAGATTCGGTGCGTTCAGCATACTTATCCAAAAAATCGGCTGTACGGGAGATGTCTTCCACTGCAACCTGATAGCCTATACCGTCAATTGTAAGCATTTAGTACACACCTCCTGTAATCAGTTTTGCGCCCACACGATTGTTTTCGCGGTCGATGTATGGTTTCAGCAAGCGCACCAGCTGTTCCAGTCCGCCGGATGCTGCAAATTTGATGACAATTTCCTGCGCGTGCTGCTGGCCAAGCACCTCTGCAAGTGCTTGCTTGATGGTGTCCAGCGGAGCCTCGATGTTGGTTCCGTTTCTCTGGTCGCCAACCATCGCCAAAAACGGATGGTTGGCCGGAAGTACTGCGCCCTGTGCAAGCATCGGGATCTGCGGCGGAGTCATTGTTGGGATATTAAAGCCGAAGGTTTTTCCGCCGACTTTGGGCACCCAATCCGGGATATCCCACGAGAGATTATTCAGCGCCTCGATAACCCAGTTAATGCCATTGACTACTGCAGCAATCATCCCATTGACAAATCCAATAATGCTATTGATTGCACCTTTGATGCCATCTACAATACCGTGCCACAAATCGAGAAATCCATCTTTAAAGGCGTCCCAGGCCTCAATCAATGGATCGATAACGGATGTCTGGAACCAGTCGCACACCTGCGACCAGACCTCCTTAATTTTTTCCCACACTTCGAGCGCAACTGCCTTAACTTTGTCCCAGTGGCGGATGAGTAAAATTACAACAGCAATCAACGCTCCGATGGCCGCGATCACCAACACAATCGGCGATGTCAGGAATGCAACCGCAGTGCTAAATGCTGTCGTTACGGTTGTTGCCAGGACACCGATGCTATTCCAGACAGTTACCAGTCCATTCCAGATAAAAAACGCCGCATTGACCAGTGCCCACGCTGCAGCAAAGCTTGCGATGAGTATAACCATCGTTTCAACCAGCGTTTGATGCTCACTGATCCAGTCTGCAATACGATCCAGGCCGTCTGCAAGCAGATTTAAAAAATCAACAACAACTCCGCCAGTAAAAGCTGCAAAAGGCTTTAAAAAGCTATCCCAGAGCCACTGTCCAAGCGGTGCCAATGCATCAAGCACGGCAGACAGCACTCTGCATGCACCTGCCAATACGTCCAAAAATGCCGGCAGCGCATCCTCGATAGTCCATGTTGCCAGCGGGACAAAAATATTGTAGTAAGCCCATTCGAGGGCCGCAAACAGCTGCCGCGTCAGTGGAGTTACCGCATCTTTCAATCGCCCTAATGCGGCAACTAAAGGGCCAAAATCAATTTCCTGCAACGGCTTCAGCAGATCGCGGATCTTATCAACAATAGCTTGCAGCTGAGGCGAGAGCTTGTCCTCCACATCCATTTCTGCCTCTACCGGTGCCATCGTTGCTGCAGCACCACCTGCTACCGGGCCCGATGCACTTCCTGCGTTACTGCCTGTATTACGCTGCAGGACATTCAGATCATCAAAAGCTGCAAGTGCACCCTTGGCGGCCTTTCCTGCTTTTTTTGTGTTCTGGGCCAGATCTTTTTCTGCGGCTGCTCCGACCCCGGCACTATCCGCAATCTGAGTGTTTCCAGCCGCCAGCTTCTGGGTATTCTGGGTCACCTTTGCTTTGCCAAAGATAGCTCCCACAACTGCTGCAACGGCATTGGCCAAACGGGTCAGCGCGGCAATAATCGTATTGATTACCGGCAGGATCTTCTGGGCCACAGGGATAATGGCGTTGCCAACTGCGACCTTCAGGTTGTTAAAATTAAAGGACAGCTGCATGAGCTGTCCCGAAAAGGTGCTGGCCACTTTGGCTGCATCACCGGCCTGATATTTGCTCTCTTCAAGGATGCCGTTGACCTCGGCCTGGATCTTTTGCTGCTGGGTCAGGTTGTTCGCTGTGGTTCCAATGCTGCGGGCGTATTCGTCCCACATCTTGGCCACATTCTTGGTTACGCCGGCATTATCCACCAAGATGCTGTTTTCGTTTTTCAGACCCTCGGTAGCACTCTCTACAGCCTCGCCCATTGTGTAGCTCGCCTGTCGGCCAAAGGCCGCACTGTCTTTCAGCGCTACCAGCACCTGCCGGATTTGGCTGTCATCATATCCACGCAGTGCCAGATTTTTATAGGCAGTAATGGCATTCGTTGCAGGCACAAGTCCATCCGCCGTATATTCAGAAATGAATTTCTGCGCCTGTTTAAAGCTGCGTCCCTGGCCTTCTGCTACACTTTGTAAGCCGGTCAGCGCATCCGTTAGCAAATTTGCGGCCTTAACAGATTCTGTCCCAAAGCGCACGACTTGGCTCAAGGTAACAATCGCTGCAAGCGTTCTGGTCAGCCTTGAAATAGTACCTTTCAGTCCCCCCAAGTGTCCTTTGATCTTACCCACAGCTTTTTTGCTGTCGTGGTCTACTCGGGCCCAGGCTTTACGGAACGCTTCGGACTGGCTTATACCTGCTTTTTGAAACTCCGCAGCCAGCGTTGCCACTGTGCTGCGGAGTTCTTTGCTCAGTCGTCTGTTGTCCAGGGCAGTATCAATAATTACCATGCCGTCACTCGCTGCCGTTGTACATCTCCTCCTCTCCTCTAAAAATAGGCATAAAAAAACACGATCAGTTTTTTGATCGTGTTTTGTGATATAAAAAGCCACCGGCAAATGCCGATGGCTTACGGTTTACTTTTTCCCGGGTTTCCACTGATATCCGCATTTCAGACAGGTCAAAACAATCTTTTTGGAGCCTATTCCGCCGGCAATCATACCCACGTCCACGCCCACCGCCACGCCCAATGCGCCGCGCACAAAGCCGAAGCCTTTTTTCTGGGCAGTCACTTCTGTGGACAGGCATTTGGGACAATACACTTTGCCGGAAGCTTCTAAATCTGCAATACGCTGTTTGCGGTTATTCTTTTTTGCCTGCCGGGGTTGCCCATGTGCCTCTACTGATGCCATTAACGATGTCGCAAAAGATATCGTTTCTTGAGCATGGGCGGCATAAATAGGATCTAAAATTTCTTTTGCCTCCTGCTTGTTGATTTTACAGGTATTTTGCAGAAACGCGTAAGCTCCCGCTTTCCGGGCTCCCATCCCATAGATTCGCACAACACTGTTCAAATCTATATCATGCCCATTCACCAGCACATGATACGGCTCTTTCAGCGGCGGTATCTCACCCACTGGCTTTCTTAGGACTGCACCGCAATTAGGGCAAAAATTTGCATCCTTGCAATCAAAACCACACTCAGGGCAAAACATGAGCAATCACACTCCTTTTGCCCATCGTAGCATGTCCTTGGATGCATTGCAAGCCTATTCTCCCAGCAATTTCTTCAGGCGCTCCTGCTCGGCCAGCTCTTCGGCGGAATACCGGTGCTTCAGATCCACCTGCTCCTTGTGGGCACGGTAAAAATCCCGTTCCCATTTTTCCAGCGGCTTGCCACGGCGCAGTTTGTCCCGGATACTGACAAGCATTGACAGCTGCCCCTCACCGATACCGTTGAAGCAGGCCAGAAAGCTCCACCAATGCAAGAATGGCAGGGCACGGATCTCGCACCCTGCCACCTTATTGACATCGGCTACGATGGCCAATGCGTCCTGTTCCCAGTCCAGCAGCTTTGGAGCCGGTCCTTGCCGTTCTTCAGCCTGCCCGCCCGTAAGAAAGAGGGCCAAATACTCCATGGCTTCCTGCTGATCAGCTGCCGGCATCTGATCATAATCCTCATAGAAGAGCGCCAGCGCTATCTGCCAGCGGATAAACTCTGGTTCATCCGGGTTTTCCAGCTGCCACAGAATATCCAGGATGTCCCTAAAATCCGCATTCAGCGGATATTCCCGGCCACCGATTACAGCCGTGGTGGGAATATCCCAGGGACTCATCTGCTTTTAGTCCTCGCGCGGCGCTGTGCACGATTGCCCTGGGCGGTGGCAACAGCAGCAGTGGTCTTAGCTTTGGTACAGGCGTTTGCTCCCTCCTCGATGATGGGGATCAGTGCGTATACAAAATTTGTAATGATGCGCTCACCATTGGTGCCCACTGCCATCACATTGACCCCCTCCAAAATACGATCAAAATCATTGCCCGGAAACACCCATCCCAGTACTTCCTTTGCACGACGATCAGCGTCCGAAAGCAGGTGGATTGCCTGCTCGCTTGCCGATTCGAATTCTGCCGGGGATGCTCCCTGCTCAACTTCCGGGAGCTTTGCGCCCTGCTCCTCCAGGTCTTTTTCGATCTGCAGCAGCTTATCCTGCGCATCAAAAAAGCGCGTATACAAGTTGGGATCACTGGGGTTCATCCGCAGCGGCTCCTTGCCATTTACCAAATACTCTTTGATGCCGCTATCAAAAACAATTGTCTGTGCCATGCTTGTTCTCCTTTCTTCCGTGCCTGTGGCTCGATCAGGCCGGAGTAAACGTTTTTTTAGCAGGGTCAAACGTGCCCTTGGTTTTGGCTCCTGTGTAGTGCAAAGTAAAGGGGATCTGATAGCCAGTGGTATCACCGCCATAGCTGGTTACCTCAATGTACGCCTCTTCCTTGATTGCCGGATATGCACCGCTCTGATCTGCCTCCCAGAGCTTGACTTCCACGATATCTGTTTTCAGGTCGTCCAGGACCTGATTTTCGTCGATGATCTTCTGCAGCCGAGCGAAGAGTTTACTCTCCTTTTCGGCATAGTAGGGCTCCACCTCACCAGTCTTTTCGTAGGAGCTGATCATGATGCTGGTTTCGCCAAGGATGTTCTTCTTTGCCTCAACGTCGGCCGAGAGCTCAGGACTGTACTCTTCCAGATCTTTGCCCAGGCGCTCGTATTCTGCGGTTGCGCCGCCTTCTGCCGCATTGATAAAATGGGCAAGATATTTGCGTTCAATTTTTGCCATTTAAAAATCACCTCATTCATAGTGCATTTTGAAGGCGGCCTGCAAGGAAACCATATACATTGCAAGGCCACCTTCGTCTGCGTCGTAAAGAGCGCCGTTCTGGGCGCTCATAGTTTCTCGGGATGTGTCTACATTCCCGAATGTGGGCGCTTTATTGGTCACGCTCTGAGCCTGTACCCAGTGCTGGAAATCCATAACCCAGTCTGCATTGATTTGGGCACCCACATCATCACCCGGCGCTTTGGGCAGCACCAGATAAAGGGCAAAGTTGTACTGATTCTGCACAGTAACTTCGCCCCACAGGTTTTCTTTGCGGGAAACTTCCACTAAACCCGCCGGGAACACGCCAAAGCAGCCGGGCAGTTGATCGGTGTAGTCCACCCGCATCTCACCCAGCTGGTCATATCCGGGATAAGTCTTGATCCATTCCTTGAGCTTATCCAGATCACTCATTTTTTACCGCCACCTTTCAAATCAATATACCTCTGCACATCCGCTGCCAGAGCCTTTCCTTCGGCCGCTTTCAGCCTGCGGTCCCAATAAGGACCTGCAAGGGGATTTTTGTTTTTGGTATAGTTCAACGGCTCACTTGTAGCTTTCAGGGTTGTGCCTTTCCGGTAGCGATACCCCACACCTGGAATATATCCGGGGCCTTTGCCTGTTGCACTGTTGACCATACGCTTACCATGGTACAGGTATTGTGCATAAGGTGTATTGGTAATAATTCGAGGCCTGTGGATATCGGTCTGAGCGATCGTGGTCTTTATCGTCATACCTGAGAGATTGGGCATGTACTTGATAATACGGCGCAGCACATTCTGGGTGTGAAACATCTGTACATCCCCGCCGGGGTCCAATCCTTTATCCTTCAGGATCTGACCAATACTGTGCATCTCCAGCTCTGCAACAGTGCCGTTCGGCAGGCGGAAAAGTGTCTGCTTCCCCATCAGCCACCCGCCTCTACATGGCACACACTATTTTGCCAATACTTCGGGTCCACATCCTGGATCACCACCAGGCCATAGGTCTGCGCCGGCAAAAAGGCGGCCCACTGCTCACGTGTAGTGATTTCCGGGCCTTCTCCCCAAAGTACCTTATCTTTGGGCGCAATAGTAAATTTGCCATTATGATCCGGCGCAGCATCATATTCCTGCGGCGGCATCCATACCGGGCGGCCGGCCCAGCCAGAGGGCAGAATCAGCAAAAAACCGTTTCCTTCTCTGCTGCCGGTTTTATCCACTGTCTGTACCTTTTTCCAGTCCAAAAAGGCCCCACGAAATACGGTGCGGGTGCAGCGAAAAGCTGCACCCGCACCGGTCTGATGATAGATAGTTACAACTTGGTCGCAAAGGCTGTAATTTACAGGCGGCCCAGACCTGACACGCATCATAAGCGCACACTCCTTTCAGGCGCCCCGATAGATATCCAGATACTGCCTGGCACAGCGGTACAGCTCTTTTTCCTGCGCTGCCGGGGAAACGTCCACCTGGGTGATCTGTGCACTGCTGGACACACTGCCAATATGGACACTGCCACCCATCGCACCGCTTTGCGCCTGCTGGAAATAATAGAGCGCGTCTGCCATGGCACACAGGGCCATGGATTCGCTGTCCGGAGCCGGTGCGGTCACGGTATAGATGCGCCGGTACCGCGCCAGCTGAGCCTGTGCTTGTCGCACAAGCGGCATAAATTCCTTTTCCGGAATGCTGTCGCCCTGGTAAACCGTCACATAAAACGCATAATCCATCCTACCCGGCACCTTCCTTACGCCTTCTTTTCCTTCTTGGATGCAGCAGGCTTTTCCTCGCTCTCCGCAGCAGGAGGCTGGGGCTCCTGCTCAACCGGCTCAAACACCAAGCCGATCACACCGTCCTCGTTGGGCTCGGTGTAACGCTTCTCGATATATTCCATGGCCTCTCCTCCTTAACCGGCCGCCTTGTGGCTTACATAAACGCCGGCGGTCTTGTTCTTGTACACCTGGGCAATGCCCACATTGCGGTAGCCAAACTTCCAGGCATCCGCATCCTGGTTCTGCTCCGGGCTGATGATCTTGGGTGCCACGTGCTTTTCAAACTGAATCAGTGCATCCTTGTGCAGCACCATAAAGTTGAGATCCGCACCGGTGGCCGGAGTTTTCTTGTAGCCACCCACGCCGCTGGCCTCCTGCTGGATCGCAGTGTAGAAGCGGGTCTGGGGCACCTGAGTAACAGATGTAAAGCGTCCCAGGATCTCACGACTCTTGGTAGTATCCAGATCCTGGATCATGCCATACAGGGTGGGCGTGATGAAGAGGTGGCGGTCCTCCATGGGAACTTCAGCCTCATCCATGGTCGTGGTTGCCACACGCAGCGCTGCCAGGACCTGGCTGCCGTCTGCCAGGGTCTCCTCTTTCTTGGCGATACCGTCCGCCGCACAATAGGCAGCAAAGCGGAAAGCATCCAACTCAGGTACTACCTTGGTGCGGATGAATTCGCCCGCCAGACGGCCAAAAGCGATACCAGCAGTTTCCTGATCGTCCATAGCATCCACCGCAAACATACGGCCACGGTCAAAGTTGCACTTGACCGTCTCGTTGGTCAGGGTCACATCACCCGCCACATAGCCGCTGTTGCGGGAATAGTTTGCCAGACCCTGCATATCCAGCATGGGGATAATCAGCTCATTTGCATTTGCGCCCTGCTGTGCCAGATCGGCGGCGCCGTCCAGTTTCGCGGTAAGGGATGCATTTTTGTACACTTCATCCAGCAGAGGGACAAAGTTCTTTGCCAGTGTGATATTGTTTGCCATAAATAAAATACCTCTTTTCCTGTGTTACTTATTTTCTGCCGGCAGGCCGAAAGCAGCGCGGAGAGCCGCATCCTGGCCGCCGGGAGCGGGTTTGGTCCCAGTGCCGCCTGCATAGGGCGGCGGAGTGCTGCCATCGTCAAACAGATATCCGCTGTCCTTGGCCAGCTGATCCAGCGCAGCAGTAATATCCGCCTCCTGGTTTTTGCTGGCTTTCAAGGTGTCCATATCCAGCAGGGCCTTGACCGCCTTAATGCTGCGGCCGTGCTTGGCGTTGATAGCGCCATCCAACAGAGCGTTGAAATCACGGTCAGCCAGCTCAGCCATATGCTCGCTTTCCTTGGTGGCCAGGGTATTGGTCAGCGTGGTGATCTGGTTCTTCAGGTCATTCACATCCACATCCTTGAACCCTTCCAGCTGGGTACGGGCGGTGCTCAGATCGCTCTGCGCCTGCTCCAGCTTCATCCTCTGCTTGTCATAGTCGGCGATGGTCTTGTAGTTTTCGGCAAACTCCTTGTCAAAATCTGCCTTCTTATCCTCGGGGATCTGGATGCCCAGCCCGGCGAGGAGCTCGGTGATGTTCTTCATGTTCTTATCCTCCTAAAATGTTTTTGACCCGGAATTTCGCCGGGATGGATTTGCCCCTGTTAAACGCTGGGGCCGCGTAAGGGTATGAAAAAAGCAGCCTTGCGGCTGCTTCATCATCTGATTTATCGTGCGTATAATCATCAAAAGCGATTGTTATTTGGCATTTTCGTTTGTTTTTTGAAAATTACGACTCAAAAACCGCTTTTTTTGATTTTTAACGATTTGCGCTTCACCCCGCGCCGGGAGATATTCGGATCACCTCCTTTCAGGAGCTGATAGGGTGCTTCCTGATCAGGCGGGAGTACAGGCCGT
>RCNH01000864.1_pt1 | contig 11373 bp, 6 predicted proteins | sample 2041161 | NCBI WGS metagenome assembly RCNH01 (sample SAMN09708215, study PRJNA481090) | Feces metagenome, whole genome shotgun sequencing project. | biome: feces | host: Leptonychotes weddellii | place: Antarctica: Sion Island | collected 2010-03-01
TCTTTAATTCCATAAGATTTGAAAAACTTAATGGTCTGTGGAAGAGTCCAGTTGTCATAATGGATTCCGATATCAGCAGCTGCATAGAGTCCAAGGAGGACAGAGCTGTTTTTCTGAAGGAGCGTTGCATGGGCTTTCTCTAGAGGGCTTAAATAATAGGAGCACATTTCAGCATAAGTTGCCCAACCCTCTACGTAGCCGCTAAAGTTTAAAATGCTTCGAATTGGATCAGGATTGGTTGCAGCATAATAAGTAGTCTGATAGAGGTGGCCTGGATAACCTTCGTGGGCAAGTGTGGTGAACAAGTGAATATCTTTCATTGAATGTGCCTGATTGATATAAATTACATTTTCTGAAGGATTGTCGATGGAAGGAATCATGTAAAATGCTGGACTTAGGAAAGGTTCTAATGCTTTGGGAACGTATTTGATGTGTGTTGTCACATTTGTAGATTTCGGAAAAGTGTCAGCAATACGAGTTTCCAAATCGTGTATGATTGTGGAAGGTGGCAGATTAAAAGTAGCGGATGTTTCTTTAGAGATGGAAGGATTATCGGAAGCGACTGTCCGCATATCAATGAGGTCTGAACTGATTTGTGAATAGATCAGTTTTTGTATTTCCTCAACACTGCGTGGTGAACCAGTATCACGGGAAACGAGATAAGAGTAATAGTCTTTTCCTTTCGGAAGATTGCAAAGACCTTTTGTGTTTTTGCCGGTGCCTTTTAGATTTGTGAGTGCAGATACAAGATGTTCGTAGGCAGGTAAAATTGAAGAAGAGAGAAGTTCACGGTTTTGGTTGATATAATTCTCCTTTTGCTTATCTGTCAGATTTTTGATCGTAGAAAGACGTTCTTCAAATGTGGATAAGAGATAGTTAGAGTCTCCCATTGAAAGGAAGGCGTTGCACTGTTCTAAGATGTCATCCACTGTGTAATCTGCCATAAACAATCCGGCATCAGATTTTTGTTGTTCAAATCGAATGAGCGAATCAAAATAATCAGGTGTTGTTTTGAGTAGAGACAGATATGTCTTTACATCTTTTTCTGAGAAAAACTGATATTCTGCAAGCAAAATTGGAAGCTGTGCCTGAATACCAGTTACAGGACTTAGTGGTTCCTCATAAAGAGAAAATGGAATTCCTTTTTTTGCCGTTTCGATATACGAAGAAAGGACATCATAAGTGATCTGGTTTTCTTTGGAAAGTGTTTTGTAGGAAAATTTGTCAAGTACTGCACGACAGTTTTCAAGTGCAGCCAAAGAGGCAGTTTCATCTACATCAAAAGAGCCGTATGTAATCGGTATATATTTGATTCCAAATTCTTCCGGGTTCTCTAATGTATAATGAAGTCCGATTGTAGTAGATACCACATCCTGTTCGAATAGATTGCGGGTGAAATTCTGGAATGCAGCATTTGCGTTCGTTGGAATCGTGGGGGAAGAGCAGCTGGTCAGGAGGATACATACGGTCAGGAGGATGGACAGAATGGAAATGTAACGTTTTTTCAGTTTCATAAAATACTCCAGAGGGTTTTTATTATCTTATGTGGTTCAGGAAAAAGATATGATGGGTTATCAGCTAAAAAACTGCAGGATTCCCCAAATAAATAAAAGAGCCAAAAATACCATGGTCAATAAAAATGCAACAGGTTTCTTTAAAGTAAATGGTTTTACCAACATTCCCCATGGACTTTGTTTTTCCATCTGCCGTATGGAGCCAGCATATCTTTCTAGATTCTGTAAAAACTGTTGCCAGTCTTTTTGCAGAATTCTGTTTCCTTCTTTGAGATCCGCGTTTATATCCTTTTTTCCAGTTCCCCAAAATGCATACATCTGATAGTTGCGTATGTCCTGAACATTCGTTGTAGTTTCCTTTTTGTTGGAAAATATCTGGTACGCATATTCGAGACCTTTTGAAATAGCTTTCTGTGCATCCTTAGTATTGCTGTATATGGATAAAATGTAGTTATGAATTCGAAATGTGTCTCTTGTATTTCTTCCCTGTGTCATAAATCTCTGATGAACATAAGAATCAATCATCTTATCGACGCCAGAATGAACTGCAATTGAGGCAGACCTTCCCAAGTGAGATTCTTTTATAAACAAAGCAGACTTCATGGACATAATTGCCGATAGGACTCCAAGTGCCTCATCATTGTGAATGGATAAGTTCGGATTTTGAAATAAATTTCCATCGCGCTCTATGTATGTAAGAAAAGAGTTTGTCTTTTGTAAATCGGCCATGGAGTATTTGCCGGTTCCCATTTCGGAATAAATTGTTTGATGAGACTGACCAAGTTGAGCGTGCTGTTTTCTCATTGCCTGTAAATATTGATTTGTATGTAACTTTTCTTGTTCTGCATGAGTATTGTACTGCCGGCTGAAAGCAACTCCGCCATTTTTTGACATCTGATAGAGCATTCCCTGATCTGAGCTCTTACCATAGGCAGCAGCAGTACCTGGAGAATTATGAGTAAACATACGCTCCGCTTCTTGGGCTCCGACTCCATTTCCCGTGATGTGACGGAATATTTCTGATTTCATTTCAATGACAGTCTGTTTCTGACCATACTTATCTAAGAAAGCATCCAATGCACCTACATTTTTCTCAAATAACAAGTTCAATTTTTTTGACAGAACTTGTTCGAGCATCTGAATCTGTTCGTTCTGTTCAGTTACGTCGGACGTGTGTGTCAAAATTGCTTCCATCAGACTTAAGTATAAATCTGTAAGTTCATTAATCTGCGTAGCTATAGAGGTACCGGTCGGAATCCAGTTCAGTAGAAGCAACCATGCTTTTTCCATCTCTAACGTCCATTTGATATTTTCTTCCAACGTTTTTGAATAGATTCCAAACCATTTGCTTTTCTCAGACAGTTGTGCACAGTCTTCTTTTGCCTCAGAAGTTGAGTCTTTGTCCACTTTTTCGTCCTGGTGCTCTTTCAAAATTTTCTCACGTTCTTCTACTGCGTGCTTTGCAGCGGCATTGACCAGTGCTTCTCCCGACTTTAATTTTGCATTTTTCTGTAACATGGCAAGATCTGTTTTGTCAATAGATGTAGGTACTTGATCCGATTTTATTTTATTCATATGATTCCTCCAAAGGTTGACGGTACAAGAAAATCTCCTATATGTTAAGCTGTATTATAACAAAAAAGATGCAAATCTACTACTATTATCCTTGATTTTTTATGGATATTATTCATAAAATATAATTGGAGATTTTTCTGTGCAGATCGCGACAATTGTTCTTGCAGCCGTATTGCAATACGAAAGAAAAAATGAAAGGATAATCATTTTTAGAACATTGGGAAACACAACTTGACACCGTTAAAATCCTGTGATACGATTTTTCACATATAAAAGAAAATTGAGAACAGTAAACGCAATGACGGAGAGAGTAAGTATTTTGGACATTTACAGAGAAGTCTCATAAAGCTGAGAAGAGACGATGGAAGGAATATTGAAGATGGCTCCTGAGCGGTGTGCCGAGCAGAGAACAAAAATAACCTGGTGAAGTACAATGGGTTCGCCCTTTATAGCGACAGAGTATTGTGAATGCGTAATACTTATTAAGGCCTATATTGTGAAATATAGGTAAAGAGAAGTGGTAACACGGTATCAGACCCGTCTTCTTAACATTTGTTGGGAAGATGGGTTTCATTTTTATACAAAAAAGGAGTAGGAACATGGATAAGAAGAAATTTTATATGACGACGGCGATTGCCTACACATCGGGCAAACCGCACATTGGAAACACATATGAATTTGTGCTTGCAGATGCAATTGCAAGATACAAAAGAAGTCAGGGATATGATGTGTTTTTCCAGACAGGAACGGATGAGCATGGACAGAAGATTGAGTTGAAAGCTGAGGAAGCAGGCGTTTCACCAAAAGAATTTGTAGATAAGGTTGCCGGAGAAGTGAAGGCGATTGCAGATATGATGAATACTTCTTATGATAAATTTATCCGTACAACAGATGATTACCATGAGAAACAAGTTCAGAAGATTTTCAAAAAATTATATGAACAAGGAGACATTTACAAAGGTCATTACGAAGGAATGTATTGTACGCCTTGTGAATCATTTTTTACAGAATCCCAGTTGGTGAACGGGAAATGTCCTGACTGTGGACGTGAAGTGCAGCCGGCGAAAGAAGAAGCCTATTTCTTCAAAATGAGTAAATATGCAGACAGACTGATTGAGCACATCAACACACATCCAGAATTTATTCAGCCTGTTTCACGTAAGAACGAGATGATGAATAATTTCTTACTGCCAGGACTTCAAGATCTTTGTGTATCTAGGACTTCATTCAAATGGGGAATTCCGGTAGATTTTGATCCGAAACATGTCGTATACGTATGGCTTGATGCATTGACAAACTACATCACAGGAATTGGATATGATTGTGAGGGAGAGAGCACAGAACAGTTTAAAAAAGACTGGCCTGCAGATCTGCATTTGATTGGAAAAGATATTATCCGTTTCCACACAATTTACTGGCCGATTTTCTTGATGGCACTGGATCTGCCGCTTCCAAAACAGATTTTTGGACATCCTTGGCTGTTACAAGGAGATGGCAAGATGAGTAAATCCAAAGGAAACGTCATTTATGCGGATGAACTTGTAGATATGTTCGGTGTGGATGCCGTTCGTTACTTTGTGCTGCATGAGATGCCATTTGAAAACGATGGTGTGATCACATGGGAATTGATGGTAGAACGAATGAATTCTGATCTTGCTAATACATTAGGAAATCTCGTGAACAGAACCATTTCCATGACAAACAAATACTTTGGCGGAAGTGTGACTGACAAGGGTGTGAAAGAGGCTGTAGATGCGGATCTGAAGGCAGTTGTAGATGGCACCCCTGTTGCAGTTGATGAGAAAATGGAGAAACTTCGTGTTGCGGATGCGATTACTGAAATTTTTAATTTGTTCAAACGCTGTAACAAATACATCGATGAGACAATGCCTTGGGCACTGGCAAAAGATGAAGACCAGAAAGACCGTTTGGAGACAGTGCTTTATAATTTGATTGACAGCATTTCTAAGGGAGCAAAGTTATTGTCATCCTTTATGCCAGAGACAGCAGAAAAGATTCTTGCTCAGTTGAATGGTGGAAATGTTACAGATAAGCCTGAAATCTTATTCCAAAGACTTGACTTGGAAGAAGTGATGAAAAAAGTAGAAGAACTTCATCCACAAGTGGAAGAAAAAGAAGCAGAGGATGGTATTGATATCGAGCCGAAAGAAGAAATCTCATTTGATGATTTTACAAAAATGCAATTCCAGGTGGGTGAAATCATTGCTTGTGAAGAAGTGAAAAAATCAAAAAAACTACTTTGCTCGCAAGTGAAAATTGGCAGTCAGGTCAAACAGATCGTTTCGGGTATTAAAGCACATTATACAGCAGAAGAAATGGTCGGCAAAAAAGTAATGGTACTTGTAAATTTAAAACCAGCGAAATTAGCAGGAGTGTTGTCAGAAGGAATGCTTTTGTGTGCGGAAGATGCAGAAGGTAATCTTGCACTTATGACACCGGAAAAAGCAATGCCTTCGGGAGCTGAAATATGCTAAATGGAGATATTTCCCTGTTAACAACATGAAAGGAGACATAAAAATGAGTAAAATCAGAATAGGTATTGTAGGTTATGGAAATATAGGACGAGGTGTAGAACTTGCGATTGAACGCAACGAAGATATGGAATTGGTAGCTGTTGTGACACGTCGTAATCCAGAGGATGTAAATATTTTGACAGAGGGAGCAAAGAAAGTACATTTAGATGATGTTCTTTCTCTGAAAGGAGAAGTGGATGTAATGATTCTGTGTGGAGGTTCTGCAACAGATCTTCCGATTATGGGGCCACAGATTGTAAAGAATTTTAATACAATCGACAGCTTTGATACACATGCAAAGATTCCAGAATATTTTGCGAATGTGGATGTGGCAGCAAAAGAGGGACACAATGTGGGAATCATTTCAGTGGGCTGGGATCCGGGAATGTTCTCGCTGAATCGTGTTTATGCAGAGTCTGTTTTAGTGCAGGGAAGTACTTACACATTCTGGGGAAAAGGTGTGAGTCAGGGACATTCTGATGCGATTCGTCGCGTGGAAGGTGTAAAAAATGGTATTCAGTATACTGTTCCGATTGAAGCAGCAGTTGAAGAAGTAAGAAGTGGAAGTGAGCCGACACTTACAACAAGACAGAAACATTTGCGCGAATGTTATGTTGTAGCAGAAGAAGGAGCAGACAAAGCACAGATTGAAAAAGCAATCAAAGAAATGCCAAATTATTTTGCAGATTATGACACAACAGTGACATTTATCACAGAGGAAGAATTAAAAGAAAATCATAGCAAAATGCCACATGGTGGTTTCGTGATTCGTACAGGAGAAACAGGTAGAGAAGGAAATAAACACGTGATTGAGTATTCTTTGAAATTAGATTCAAATCCAGAGTTTACTTCAAGTGTTCTGGTTGCCTATGCCAGAGCAGCGTATAGACTTTCTGTAAATGGTGATTGTGGAGCGAAGACGGTATTTGACATTGCACCGGCATTATTATCACAGAAGACACCGGAGCAATTAAGAAAAGAGATTTTATAGGATGGAAGCAATGATATTTGAAAGCCATGCTCACTATGATGATGAGCAGTTTGATGAAGACAGAACAGAGCTTTTGAATTCTATGCAGGAAAATGGCATTGGCACGATTATTAATGTCGGTGCCACTTTTCAATCTTGCACAGAAGTAGTACAATTGGCACAAAAGTATCCGTTTATCTATGCGGCAATTGGTGTGCATCCAGATGAGGTTGGAGTACTGGATGAGGAAAAGTTTGCGTATCTGAAGGCGCAGTGTCAGAAAGAAAAGGTTGTAGCAGTTGGGGAGATTGGACTTGACTATTATTGGGACAACGAGTCTCATGAGGTACAGAAAAAATGGTTTCAAAGACAGCTTGAACTGGCAAAAGAACTTAATCTTCCGGTTATCATTCACAGTAGAGATGCGGCGGCAGATACACTGGAGATGATGCAACAGTATGCAAGGGGACTTCGCGGTGTGATTCACTGCTTTTCATATTCGAAAGAGATGGCACAGGAATATGTGAAGATGGGATTTTACATCGGCGTCGGAGGAGTTGTTACATTTAAGAACAGTAAGAAATTAAAAGAAGTCGTAGCAGAGATTCCGATAGAAAAGATTCTGCTTGAGACAGATTCGCCGTATCTTGCACCGGTTCCGAATCGTGGGAAACGTAATTCTTCTCTGAATATTCCTTATATTGCACAGGAGATCGCAGCCTTAAAAAATCTTAAGTTTGAAGAAGTTGTTGCTTGCACAGAGAAAAATGGAAGAGATTTATTTAGAATTTGAGGTAAATATATGACAAAGCCAACACTAGGCAATCCACAAAATACAATTGAAATATTACAAAAATACGATTTTTCATTTCAGAAAAAATTTGGACAGAATTTTTTGATTGACACGCATGTGCTGGACAAAATCATCAGTTCTGCAGAAATTACGAAAGATGATTTTGTATTAGAAATCGGTCCGGGAATTGGGACAATGACACAATATCTTGCGTGCGCGGCAAGGCAGGTCGTGGCAGTGGAGATTGACAAGGCATTGATTCCGATCTTGGAAGATACGCTACAAGCATATGACAATGTGACTGTTATCAATGACGATGTGCTGAAAGTGGATATTCCAAAGCTTGCAAGGGAATATAACGACAACAAACCGATCAAAGTGGTTGCAAATCTGCCATATTATATTACGACACCGATTATTATGGGCTTATTTGAAAGCCATGTGCCCATCGAAAGTATTACCGTTATGGTACAAAAAGAAGTGGCAGACCGCATGCAGGTAGGACCGGGAACGAAAGATTATGGAGCGCTTTCGCTCGCCGTGCAGTATTATGCAGAACCGTATATTGTTGCGAATGTGCCGCCAAACTGTTTTATGCCAAGACCGAAGGTCGGATCCGCAGTCATTCGTCTTACACGTCATAAGGAACTACCGGTACAGGTTGAAAATGAAAAATTAATGTTCAAGATTATTCGTGCTTCTTTTAATCAGAGAAGGAAAACACTTGCCAACGGACTGAATAATTCGCCAGAGATTCAGCTTCCGAAAGAAGTAATCACAACAGCTATCGAAAGTCTTGGAAAAGGATCAAGTGTAAGAGGAGAGACTTTGACATTGCAGGAATTTGCAATGCTTAGTGATAGAATTAATCAGCAATTATAATTTCAAAAAAAGGAGGGATTCATATGCGTTATGAAATTAAAGGAGAAACATTACCAGTTGTAATCTGCTATTTGGAAGCAGGTGAGAAGATGATTACAGAACGAGGATCGATGTCTTGGATGTCTCCAAATATGGAGATGCAGACAACGTCGAATGGAGGTATCGGAAAAGTATTCGGAAGGGTTTTTTCGGGAGAAGCTTTATTTCAGAATATTTACACAGCACAAGGTGGGAATGGAACGATCGCATTTGCATCAAGCTTTCCGGGATCTATTAAGGCATTTGAGATATCACCTGGAAACGAGATGATTTTTCAAAAAAGTGCCTTTCTTGCAGGAGAAGAAAGCGTAAATTTATCAATGCATTTTCATAAAAAAGTTGCGTCTGGACTATTTGGAGGAGAAGGATTTATTTTGCAGAGAGTATCTGGAACGGGAACTGTCTTTGCGGAATTCGATGGCCATGTGGTAGAATATGAACTACAGCAAGGACAGAAGATTGTAATCGATTCTGGACATCTTGCAGCGATGACACTGAGCTGTCAGATGGATATTCAGACAATCAAGGGACTGAAAAATGTTGTATTCGGAGGAGAAGGGCTATTTAATACGGTGGTTACAGGACCGGGACGTGTATGGCTTCAGACGATGCCGATTAGCAATGTAGCGGGGGTGTTGAGACCATATTTTCCAGCAAGTAATTAGAATATTTAGAGAAAAGAGGCAAATTTTTCAAGAGTTTGTCTCTTTTTAGGAAATTCTTGATAAGATATTTATTGTTTTTTTATTTGCAATTTAGTATAATAAACTACAATATTTTACAGATGGAAAGGAGAATGACTATGGCAAATTCAATAGATGAGCTGTTGTTTGACATTACACCGGAGATTTTGCAATTGGCAAAATTGTGCGAAGAAAGTAATGAAATCGAAAAAGAATTATATACAGAGTATAAGGTTAAAAGAGGGCTGCGTGATGTCAACGGAAAAGGTGTTCTTGCAGGCTTGACGAATATTTCCGATGTTTGTGCATCTCAGATTGTAGATGGTGTGGAAGTACCGTGTGAGGGAAATCTGTATTACCGAGGTTACAATATCAAAGAGTTGGTGAATGGTTTCTTGGCAGAAGGTCATTACGGATTTGAGGAGACAACGTACTTGTTGTTGTTCGGTGAACTGCCAACAGAAGAGCAGTTGAATCGATTTACAGAAGCATTATCAGAAAGAAGAACACTTCCTCCAAACTTTGTGCGTGATATTATTATGAAAGCACCAAGTAGAGATATGATGAACAGCCTGTCGCGTTCTATTTTGAATCTATATTCCTACGACGAAAAAGCAGATGACACATCGATTCCGAATGTTCTGCGTCAGTGTTTGAATTTAATTAGTCAGTTCCCGATGCTAATGGTATATGGATATCATGCTTATAATTACCGCAGAGGCGAGGATTTGTATATTTATGCACCATCAAAGGAATTATCTATGGCTGAAAATATTTTGATGATGCTCCGCGAAGATAGAAAATATACGCCGCTTGAAGCAAAGATTCTTGATATGGCGTTAGTATTGCATATGGATCATGGCGGTGGAAATAACTCAACCTTTACGACACATGTTGTTACTTCATCCGGTACAGATACTTATTCGACCATGGCTGCGGCGATGGCATCTTTGAAAGGCCCAAAACATGGTGGTGCCAATATTAAAGTAACACAGATGTTTGAGGATATGAAAGAGCATGTATCGGATTGGGAAGACAAAGATGCAGTTCGTAAATACTTGGAAGATTTGTTAGATAAAAAGGCATTTGATCAAAAAGGATTGATCTATGGAATGGGGCATGCAGTATATTCAATCTCTGATCCAAGAGCGGATATCTTTAAGAAATTCGTAAAACAGCTTGCAACGGAAAAAGGTTGTGAGAAAGAATACGCTTTATATGAGATGGTAGAGCATATGGCACCAGAAGTCATCGGAGAGAAACGTAAAATTTACAAAGGTGTTAATGCCAATGTTGACTTCTACAGTGGTTTGGTATATGGGATGCTTGGTTTGCCAAAAGCACTTTATACACCGATTTTTGCAGCAGCACGTACTGTCGGCTGGAGTGCACATCGATTGGAAGAGCTGAAGAATGTGGATAAGATTATCCGTCCAGCATATAAAGCACTGTGTCCTCGCAGAGATTATATAAAAATTCACGATAGATAGAAGATGAAGCAAATGAATGAAACAGTAATGAAAAATGAATTTTATTATCTATCCAAAGACGGAAAGACAAAGATCCATGCGATTGAGTGGAAGCCGGAAGGAAAGGTGATAGCGGTCCTGCAGATGTGTCACGGCATGGTGGAGTATATTAATCGCTATGATGAATTTGCTCGCTTTCTAGCGGCAAAAGGATATTATGTCGTGGGGCATGATCACCTTGGACACGGAGAATCAGTTGTTTCAAAAGACAAACTAGGATTCTTCGACGAATCCAAAGGAAACAAATTTGTGATAGGTGATATTCACTCCTTGAGAAATTTGACAAAGAAGAAATATCCAGATGTGCCATATTTTATGCTTGGGCATAGTATGGGGTCTTTTCTGCTTCGGCAGTATATTGGATTATACGGGACTGGTCTTGCAGGAGCTATTGTGATGGGAACGGGAAGTAAACCGAATGTTGTTCTTGCAGCAGGGAAAACATTGTGCCGAATTATTGCATTTGGAAAAGGTTGGGAGTATCGCAGTAAATTGGTGAATGATATGGCATTTGGAGGTTTTAACAAGAAGTTTTCACATGAGACAAACGGTTCTGATTGGCTGTCACGGAATCCAGTCAATTCTCAGAACTATGCAAGAGACCCGTTATGTAGTTTTGTATTTACTGTTAATGCCTATTATCAAATGTTCTGCGGGATACAGGCAGTTAATCAGCAGGAGAGAAGCGGAAAGGTTCCGAAGACACTTCCAGTATTTTTTGTGGCAGGAAAAGATGATCCTGTCGGCAATTTTGGAAAGAGTGTGCAAAATATCTATAAAGATTATAAATCGTATGGAATAAAGGATGTTTCAATCAAGTTGTATGAAAATGACCGGCATGAGATTCTAAATGA
>RCNH01000865.1_pt1 | contig 11366 bp, 9 predicted proteins | sample 2041161 | NCBI WGS metagenome assembly RCNH01 (sample SAMN09708215, study PRJNA481090) | Feces metagenome, whole genome shotgun sequencing project. | biome: feces | host: Leptonychotes weddellii | place: Antarctica: Sion Island | collected 2010-03-01
TTCTTTATTGATGAGATGAAATCAAAAAAGGCATCCAGTCTGATAACTGATGCCTTGGTGCGTAAAATTATATTGAGTGAAAACGGTGACGTTTTTATTGAATTTATCTTTGATACTAAACTAAAACGAACCGCCAAGAAGCTTGACGGTTCGGATTGTCCTAAATGGTGCGCCCAGTAGGAATCGAACCTACAACCTACGGATTAGAAGTCCGTTGCTCTATCCGTTGAGCCATGAGCGCATGTTTTGATTATAATACAATACCTTGTGCTCGGGAAATACTTTCTGAAGTAATCCCTCGCCCTTTTTGCTGTGTCAGGGCATAAAAAAAGAGGCCTGCAAGCAGACCTCTTTATACGAGTAAGTTTTAAGCAACTGGCTCGGTGTAGTTACGATTTACAGAGCTGTCAACCTTAACACCAGGACCCATTGTGGAAGTCAAGGTAACACTCTTAACATAACGACCCTTAGCAGCAGCTGGCTTCATACGAAGGATTTCATCGTATACTGCGCCGTAGTTTTCAGCGAGCTGTTCTGGGGTGAAGCTGCACTTACCAAGGATTACGTGTGCAATACCATAGCGATCAGCACGATATTCAACACGGCCACCCTTGAGTTCCTTAACAGCCTTTGCTACGTCTTTGGTAACCGTACCCAACTTAGGGTTAGGCATCAAGCCGCGGGTACCCAAGATACGACCCAAACGACCAACCTTAGCCATCTGATCAGGAGTTGCAACAGTTGCGTCGAAGTCAATGTTGCCAGCCTGGATGTCTGCGATCAAGTCGTCAGAACCAACGATTTCCGCACCAGCCTCGAGAGCTTCACGAGCAGCATCGCCTTCGGCGAATACAGCAACACGTACGTTCTTGCCAGAACCATTAGGCAAGCTTACGGTGCCGCGGAGCTGCTGGTCAGCTTGACGGGTGTCGATGCCAAGACGGAAATGAGCTTCTACCGTTTCATCAAAGTTTGCAGTAGAAATTTCTTTAATCAAGTTAACAGCCTCGATTGGTGCATAGAACTTCTCTGCATCAATCTTGTCGAGAGCTGCTTGGTATTTTTTAGACTTTTTAGCCATAGATAGTCCTTCCGTGGTAATGCGAGCATATGCTCTTCCACTTTATGCGACAAGTGTCACTTAAAATTATTCACGACCTGCCAAGATTGCAGCAAGTTTCTTAGAAGGTACATATACCTTCTTCATTTCGCGACCCTCGATGCGAACACCCATGCTACGAGCGGTGCCAGCTACGATTTCCATAGCAGCTTCTACGTCGTGAGCGTTCAAATCAGGGAGCTTAATTTCAGCAATTTCACGAAGCTGATCTTCGGTCAAAGTGCCAACGGTCTGCAACTGAGGAATACCGGAACCACTCTTGATGTTGAGCTTTTCTTTAATAAGAACAGCAGCAGGAGGGGTCTTGCATACGAAGGAGAAAGACTTGTCTTCGTATACGGTAATTTCAACAGGGATGATAGTGCCGGACTTGTCCTGCGTTTCAGCATTAAATGCCTGGCAGAACTGCATAATGTTTACGCCCTGAGCACCAAGTGCAGGACCTACTGGAGGTGCAGGATTTGCGGCACCTGCAGGAATTTGCAGCTTAATAAAGCCGGTAGCCTTCTTTTCAGCCATTTAAAGTTTCCTTTCAGCTGATTGCCTAACTTACTCTATACACAAACACCTGTGTGAGAAGCCCGTCCTCGGCACACAGGTGAATGTAACTTAAATGAGTGTTACCTGAGCGAAGGAAAGTTCTACAGAGGTTTCACGTCCGAAGATAGAAACCATAACCTTTACCTTGCCAGCCTCAGGGAGCACTTCTGCAACAACACCGTCGAATTCAGCCATAGGGCCGTCAACAATTTTAACAGCCTGACCAACTTCAATGTGAGAAGCGGTCTTCTTTGGCAAACCTCGGTCGGTGCGTTTCATGATTTTATTAAATTCAGCACGGGTGAGAGGCTCAGGATTGCCCTGGCTTCCTACAAAGCCCGTAACACCTGGTGTATTGCGAACTGCAGCCCAACTACGATCGTCAAGCTCCATGCGAACCAATACATAACCAGGAAATACCTTTTTTTCGCTTTCGACGCGACGTCCGCCTTCTTTGATTTCTGCAACCATTTCGGTTGGGATCTCAATGGCGAAAATGTTGTTTTCTAAACCAAGGGTTTCGATGCGAGATTCGAGGGTTTTCTTAACCTTCTTCTCGTAGCCGGAATATGTATGCAAAACATACCATTTCTTAGCCATAGAACTACGCCCCTAAGCTAGAAATTGCAAACAACAAAGGCGTTACAATCAAGTTATCAAGAATTAATACAAAAACACTGAAGAAGATAAGTGATACAACCACTACTCCACTCCAGCGAAGAACGTCTTGCTTAGTTGGCCAGGTAACGCGCTTAAGTTCAGCACGTACTTCTGCAAAAAATGATGGCTTTTTGTGAGCCTTCTTTGCAGCTTTTTCAGCCTTCTTTGCCTCGATTCGAGCCTGCTTTGCCTTTTCGCGTTCTGCTTTGCGATCGGCAGAAGCGTGTTTAATCTCAGTCTGTGAACCAGAGTTAGACTGGATGGCCTCAATCGAGGATTCTGATGTTTCAACAGCACGAGTCTTCTTTGCCGCACGTGCAGCAGAAGCTTTTGCTCGCTGTGTTTTAGATTTTTTAGCCATCTTATTCCTCTTGCTCTGGAAATATTTTTTCACTATAACGCCAAACAAGCAGCTATACAGCTGCTCTGTCTAACAAGCTGGCAGGCCAGGAGGGACTCGAACCCCCAACGAACGGTTTTGGAGACCGCCGCTCTACCATTGGAGCTACTGGCCTGTATTCAATTGCTTCCTATGATTAACGAGTTTCTTTGTGTGGAGTGTGATGACCACACCACTTGCAAAACTTGTTCATCTCAACACGATCAGGATGGAGCTGCTTGTTCTTGTTGGTCGTGTAATTGCGGCGCTTGCACTCAGTGCATGCCAAGGTGACCAAAGTACGCATGTAATCTCCTTTTATTAACAATTATGAGCAAAACTCATACACATGAAAAGCTTTTTAAAGAGCCCACCCACAACGTGAGTGGGCTCTAAGTATAACATAAAGTTATTTGATGATCTTGGTAACCTTACCAGAACCAACGGTGCGACCACCTTCGCGGATAGCGAACTTGAGGCCTTCTTCCATTGCGATAGGAGCAATGAGTTCACCAGTAATGGTAACGTTGTCACCAGGCATAACCATTTCGGTGCCCTCAGGAAGGTGAGCAACACCAGTTACGTCAGTTGTACGGAAGTAGAACTGTGGACGGTAACCATCGAAGAATGGGGTATGACGGCCGCCTTCTTCCTTGGTCAAAATGTAAACCTGGCCCTCAAAGTTGGTGTGAGGGGTTACAGAACCTGGCTTGCAGAGAACCTGGCCACGAACGATGTCTTCGCGCTTTACGCCACGGAGCAAGCAGCCGATGTTGTCGCCAGCCTGTGCTTCGTCGAGCATCTTGCGGAACATTTCGATACCGGTACATACGGACTTGGAAGTCTCGCGAATACCAACGATTTCAATTTCGTCGTTTACGTGGAGAACACCGCGCTCAACACGACCAGTTGCTACAGTACCACGGCCGGTAATGGTCATGGTGTCTTCAACAGCCATCAAGAATGGCTTGTCGGTAGCACGCTCTGGGGAAGGAATGAACTCGTCGATAGCGTCCATGAGTTCCCATACCTTGTCCTGGTATTCTTTGTCGCCTTCGAGAGCCTTCAAAGCAGAACCACGAACGATAGGGGTGTCGTCGCCTGGGAAGTCATAAGAGCTGAGGAGCTCACGAACTTCCATCTCTACGAGCTCGAGGAGCTCTTCGTCGTCAACCATGTCGCACTTGTTCAAGAATACAACGATGTAAGGAACGCCAACCTGACGAGCCAAGAGGATGTGCTCACGAGTCTGAGCCATAGGGCCGTCGGTTGCAGCGATTACGAGGATAGCGCCGTCCATCTGAGCAGCACCAGTAATCATGTTCTTTACGTAGTCAGCGTGACCTGGGCAGTCAACGTGTGCATAGTGACGCTGGTCAGTTTCGTATTCGATGTGGGAAATAGAAATCGTAATACCGCGCTCGCGCTCTTCTGGAGCCTTGTCGATGTTTGCGAACTCAGTAAAAGCAGCGGTTGCGCTACCATGAGATCCGTCGTTCTCAGACAAAGTCTTGGAAATTGCAGCGGTGAGCGTAGTCTTGCCGTGGTCAACATGGCCAATAGTACCAATGTTAAGATGTGGCTTATTGCGCTCGAATTTCTCCTTAGCCATTGGGTCCTCCTAACGAGTTTCGCTTGTAACGAAACACTCATAACACGATAAACGCATGGAGAGATTCCATGCGAAAATTCAAAAAATGGTAGCGGTGACTGGATTCGAACCAGTGACGCCACGGGTATGAACCGTGTGCTCTAACCAACTGAGCTACACCGCCAATTATGGTAAACAGAGCTTATGCTCCGTTTTTTAAAAAAATGGAGCCCGCGACCGGACTTGAACCGGTGACCTCTTCGTTACCAACGAAGTGCTCTACCGACTGAGCTACACGGGCTTAATGGTGGAAGTGCAAGGATTCGAACCTTGGAAAGCTGAGCTAACGGATTTACAGTCCGTCCCCTTTGACCGCTCGGGAACACTTCCATAAGTAATCGCTTTACTTACTGCATTCATGTGTATTTTCAAGCTGCTGTCCGCTCATTCAGTTGCCTGAACAAGCAAGCAGATGAAGTATACTTTATTGAAAAATTCATGTCAAGCATTAAATTTATTGCTTGGTCGATTTCTCTAAAGCAGTGAGCTGCGACGTTTTGTTATTATACGGAACTGAGCGGAAATGTGAAGGGGTTTTTCAAAACTTTTTTGAGAAATTTTGGAATTTCTAGCATCACGAGCATTTTTTCGAGCGTATATTCGGCGTGAAAAGGCTTCTGACCTGGGGTTTCTTATCCATTGTGGAAAATATAAGCTCCTGGAGCACACAGCTTGCATTTGCTCATTTTTCCAGGTCAAGGCCCGCTCATCCCTATTCTTTAGCTTTTTCTTAGATTATGTAGCTTCCCTTAAGATCGCACCGATATGGGGCGAATTTTGATAATCCTAGGAAATGACACGCTTCCGCCTACCCCCGGGTATCTTGGGCTGTGCAACTGCAGGCTAAGCGTGGCCGTCCAGCCGATAAAGCTTATTTTCGATTCTTTATAGTTACAGAAACTTCTCAGATTATCACCACACAAGCGCCCTCTTCTAAACCTATAAGCCTATAAGCCATGATCTATACAAACGTGCCTCTAACTACAAAAAGCTCTCCCCTGTTTGTAACAAGGGAGAGCTTTTTTTGAGAAACCACGATATAAGACTAAAAATCAGCCTTAAGGTAGCCATCAAATTCATCATACACATCTTGACTTGGCTCTTGAGTTGCCAAGGATACAAGCACAATGGCCACGCTTGCAATAATAAATCCAGGTAAAAGTTCGTAAACGCCCCAGATACCTCCCAGAGGACGCACATAGCTATGCCAGATAAATACACTTGCAGCGCCGCTTAGCATGCCAGCAACAGCACCCGGAAGGTTACAACGACGCCAATAGAGGCTCATAAGCATCAAAGGACCAAAGGCAGCGCCAAAACCTGCCCAGGCATAACTTACAACCTGAAAAATTGATGAGTTTTCATCAAGAGCTACCAAAATGCCAAACATAAGCACAGCCACCAGGGTGAGGCGTGCCACGATCATAACCTGACGATCGTCAGCCTTCTTATTGATAAGCCCCTTATAAATATTGGTGGCAACAGCCGAACTTGAAATAAGCAGATACGAAGAAGATGAGGACATAGAGGCAGCAAAAATGCCCGATACAACCAAGCCGCAGAGAAAAGACGGCAATATCATGCGAGAGAGCACTGTAAAAATATTTTCTGCGGCGGCCTGGGTTGCAAAATCAACAGGCAATACAGCGCGGCCAATAAGGCCAATGGCAACAGCGCAGAACAAGGAAGCAACACACCAGGTCGTTGCAATGATGCGGGACTGCGTTATTTCAGAAGAATGACGAACACTCATAAAACGAACCAATACCTGTGGCATGCCAAAATAGCCAAGGCCCCAGGCCAGGGATGAAATAATAGTAATGATTCCATATTCTGCTGGCTCGCCAAACAAAGGCGTGTTGCCCTGCATAAGCTGAGCACCCGATGCATCTACTACTGGTTGAGAGATGTGAGTTAGGCTTAAGAAGCCAGGGATATCACGTAAAAAGGCGACCGTTGCATCAACGCCGCCAGCCCATGCGATACTGCCTACAAATACAACAATCAGGGCAAAGAACATCAGACAGCCCTGGATCAGGTCGGTGGTGCATACGGACAAATATCCACCTACAAAGGTGTATAAAAATACAATAATGGCGCCAAGAACCATCATGGTTGCGTAATCAAGTCCAAAGAGCACTGAAAACAGCTTGCCGCAGGTAACAAAGCAGCTTCCTACATAGATGCAGAAAAATACCAGGATAATAAGGGCCGAGAGGGTCATTAAGATATTTTTCTTATCATGGAAGCGGTTACTGAAGAAGTCGGGCAGGGTGATGGAATTCTGCGCAACTTCTGAGTACTTGCGCAGGCGACGTGCTACCAACTTCCAGTTCAAATACGTGCCAAGGGCAAGGCCCAAAGCGGTCCACAAGGCATCGCTGGCACCCGTAAAATAGGCAACACCAGGAAGGCCCATAAGCAACCAACCAGACATGTCACTTGCTTCGGCTGATAAGGCAGTAAGCCAGGGACCGAGGCCACGCCCTCCCAAGAAATAGTTTTCTGACGATGCATTAGAGCGCTTTGCATAAATAAAACCAATGCTTACGACTACAACAAAGTACAAAAGCATGGCAAAGAGCACCCAAAAGTCATTTGAAACCATACAACCCTCCTAACGTTCTTACATGCGACACGGTACGTCTTCCCTATCCCTTCTGTATAGAAAATTCACCAAAAGAGAAAAGGGAAATTATGATTCAAATGTAATCGATTATACTTGAGCACAGGCCGAATTATTACATTAGAAATAGTTTTGGCACATTCACACAGAAGTTTTACCTAAAAGGAGCCTCGATGCCTGATTTATCGTGCCTCAGCCCGGCAGAATTGGAGGGCCAGCTGCACCAGGTGCAAAAGCACTATGATCATTATGTGGCCATGGGTCTTGATCTAAACATGGCTCGCGGCAAGCCTTGTCCTGACCAGCTTGACTTGAGCCGCGAGATGCTCAACCTGCCCTTAGGCGAGCTCTTAGGCAGCGAGGAGTTTTCCTATGACTGGGCAAACTATGGCATGGGACTTGGGCTACCTGAGGCGCGTCGCTTGATGGCTTCGATTCTTGACGCAGATCCCAAAACAACGCTCGTGGGCGGATGCGCTAGTCTAAATCTTATGTATGACACCCTTGCCTACTGTTGGATGTTTGGCACCCAAGGTCATAAGCCCTGGTGTCAGCTTGATACTGTCAAATGGATCTGCCTAACTCCTGGCTACGACCGCCATTTTGCCATGCTTGAGGCATTTGGTATACAAATGATTTCTGTACCCTTGCTTGCTGACGGTCCTGACATGGATGCGGTTGAGAATCTGGTAAGCGAGGATGTTTCCATTAAGGGCATCTGGTGTGTGCCGTACTATTCGAACCCAAGTGGAACCTGTTATTCATTGGACGCAGCCCAACGCCTAGCCACTATGCCTTGTGCAGCAGAGGATTTTCGTATTTTTTGGGATAATGCCTATGCCGTTCATCATTTATATGCAGAAGATGAGGTAACTCCATGCCCTAACATCCTGGACCTGTGCGAAAAAGCAGGCAATCCAAACAGAGCCTATGTTTTTAGCTCAACGTCAAAAATAAGCTTTGCACAGGCGGGTATTTCTGCCCTTGCTACCAGCAAGGATAACTTTGATGAAATTACAAAACATCAGGCAGTCCAAACCATTGGCTTTGATAAGATCAATCAGCTGCGACACGTGCTGTTCTTCAAAAATAAAGAAGGAATAGACAGACACATGCGCCGTCACGCAGAAATTCTGCGCCCTAAGTTTGAGCTTGTTATACAAAAGCTCGAAGCGGGATTATCTGACCAGAGCACGTATGGACCCCTGGGTAGCTGGACGAGACCTTCGGGTGGGTATTTTATCCACTTTGAGTCCTTGCCAGGATGTGCACAACGGATTGTAGAGCTCGCTAAACAGGCAGGGGTTGTACTAACTCAGGCAGGAGCAACTCATCCCTATGGAAGGGACCCTAGGGACAGTGCCATTCGCATTGCACCCAGTTACCCCAGCTGTGCTGATCTTGAACAAGCCATGGATGTGTTTATCTGCTGCGTGCGCTACGCTTCACTTGAACAGGAGTATCTACGCCGCAAAGTAGCAAAAGACACACAAGCCTAGGGCTTAAGCTTTTTACACAACAAACCCGCCACCTAAGGAAGGTTTTATTCCATAAGGTCCCGGCGGGTTTCTTATTGCTTATACAAAGCTTACATAAAGCTTATCTGCGGGTTTGGGTTTATAAGAGTGTGCCTGCAGGAAAATGTATTCTTACCCCTGTCATTAAACATGAACATCGGCTGTACTATTTATGCTGCATATACCTTCCTTGGTACTGCAAGCTCTGTCACTCATGAGGGTAGCAGGCCTATGAATATCGCCTGTAAACTCGACAATCCTATTCCGGCGAGATATGTAAAAAAATAAACAAGTTTGTAGCGGGATAACATTGGATAAATGACTTACTCCAATGAAGAAATATTACCAAGCATGTATCCCCTACCCCCCACAAGCACCTCCGACCCCTTAGATGCAAACATCAAAGAGGCCCAGGGGGAAGCTGTGTACCACGCCAGTCCCGCTAAGCCCCCCATCTACAACTGCATATGTATCTAACTCACACCACATCTACTTGATTTTTTGCTTTGCCTCTAATTCAAAGCTCAATTCTGCAGGATCAATTCCTGCATCCTCAAAAATAACCTTTAAAGCTTCAATCTTTGTTGTTGTTGCACTACCTGGTCTAAAATAAATGCCGTCATCAATTTTGTAGAAGGACCTCTGTTCTTCTTTATAAAAATACCTGCCAGGAAACTTCGTACCCACAGGTACAAGGCTACGAAGCACACCTGGGTTAATCTCATGAACTGTCGATAAGACACCATTAATCATTTCAGTCCACTTTGAAACAATGTGGCGCTTACCCATAAAGGTATAGGCGGCAATAGATCGATTCGTATAATCAAAATCATCATCGAGAGCATGTTCCTCAAAAACTTCGCTACTCCACTCAAAACATGAATCAATCTGAGGCCAAAGTGAAAGGAATCTCTTACAGAGTAGCTCCTGACGCGCTAGCAACTGGGCTTCACCCCATTCATCCTGTTCACAGAGTGATTGGCTTATTCTGAAACCGGAATCCTTAAAACCATCCTTCATGTCGCGCTTTTCCACAAAACGCTTATTGCTGTAATTTGCGTTATAGGCGCTTAAGGTAAGATTTGCAATCTTATGCAACCAATACTCATGAATCTGGGCATACCCTTCGCCCAAGTCCTCCATCCAACTTGCAGAGAGATTTTGAGGCATAATGTGCTCAACACTAAATAAGCCTTCTTCTAGATTATCGACCACATTAATTTGTTCACGACTATCGCCATTTTCCAATCGATCATAGAGATATTTTTTAGCACCGTGTATATGATAAAAGTCGCGATTCTTGATACTGTCGACAAATTCGGCATTGGTCGGGAATCGACCCGACCCTTCCTTTGACAAGAGGATATATTTCAGAACCTCTGAGTATCTACCCCCTTCTTTTACTCCACGCATGGTTTCGTTATGCAAGGTTGGGAACACCTTAATAAGGCTGTTAGAAGGAACTTTACATACCCAGCGTCTAAAAATATATGATTCAATAGCCAAAAGGGACTCGAGCATCTGCTCATCATCAATTATGTCCTGGCGCCTACACTCCAATAGATTAAGCGTATAGGGATGCATGACTGATGCGTCGAATATCTGCAGACGACGTAGTACTGCATCAATTTGAGGATTACCATACTGCGCCTCGGTTATAACACGATAGTGTTCAGAGTATTGCTTGAGATTCTCCAGCAATTCCTGTGTATCAAGACCGAGTGATTTTACATAGTCCTTAAACGTTATATAAACGCGCGAAATAACAGGTGTTTTGCGCCTCATGGCCGTTAACCAGTCACGAGTAAACGAACTTACGTCATACTGTGTATTCTTTTCTATTTCATTCCAATAGATTTCATAGAATTCTTCTTGTTCATCAGAACTGAGACCCATGAGAATGAAATTGCGAATCTTATCGCCCTCGCTCAAATCAAGGCCCGTTGAATTAAGGCTCTCAAAGATGCGTTGAGCATCGTCGTCTCTATCAAGCTTAATATCAATGACCATAAGCTTTTCTATTGCACTCCTCAACTGGTCAGCATCAATGGGCGTATCGGCAATCTTTTTACAGAAAAAAAGGTAGTTTTGGGTAACGTTGGATTGCTGTATAAACTTATCTGGATTGCCAGCATAAATAGCCTCAAAGGCCGCCTGATCGTCCTTAATAAGCTTTAACTTCAACTTTCTGTCAGACTTATGCCACTTATCAATTAAATATTCCTCAGTAATCATCTCTGCCAGAGCTTCGTCCCTAGACTGAATAGCTCCCGCCCTAAGTTGGCTTACTAGGGCAAGCAGTAACAAATATGAGGTAGTAATCCTTTGTTGTCCATCGATGATAACGCGTATGTCTCCATCAGCTTTTGAAACAATACTCCCAAAAAAGTGTGACTCACCCTGCTCATATACCAGCTCTTCAAGATCATCAAACAATTGCTTACATTGCTCGATTTTCCAATCATAATTACGCTGGTAAACAGGAATAACAAATCTAGTCTTTGTGCCTTCAAGTAAATTTAAAAGATAACGTTCTTCGCCCTTCATGGCCTTCCTTACATGCTTCACATAGTGTCTGATTACTTCTATTTTGATAGTAGCAAGCTTACCCCAATGAAGAAATATTACCAAGCATGTATCCCCTACCCCCACAAGCACCTCTGATCCCCTAAATACAAACATCAAAGAGGCCCAGGGGGAAGCCGTGTACCACGCCAGTCCCGATACGCCCCTCGTCTACAACTGCATATAACAGCAAAAGACCAGCCTATGAGCTGGTCTTTTTTTGGACTAATGAAAATCCTTACGCCCCACAATCTGGGGTTCATCTTTAATTTTAAAAGCAAGATATAACCTGTGTGGCACAAAGCTCA
>RCNH01000866.1_pt1 | contig 11365 bp, 7 predicted proteins | sample 2041161 | NCBI WGS metagenome assembly RCNH01 (sample SAMN09708215, study PRJNA481090) | Feces metagenome, whole genome shotgun sequencing project. | biome: feces | host: Leptonychotes weddellii | place: Antarctica: Sion Island | collected 2010-03-01
GCAATGCCCGCTTGGCGCTGGAAGGGCTGGGCATCCGCCAGATCAACGGCGCTTTGCTGGATCTGGGGGTTTCCTCCCACCAGCTGGATGATGCGGAGCGGGGCTTTTCCTACCGGGCCGATGCGCCGCTGGATATGCGGATGAGCCAGTCCGGCCCGACCGCCGCAGACCTTGTGAACACCGCCAGCCGGGAAGAGCTGGCCCGCATTTTGCGGGAATACGGCGAGGAGCCCAACGCCTGGACCATTGCCGGGCGCATTGAGCGCCAGCGTCAGCAGCAGCCCTTTGAAACAACACTGCAGCTGGCCGATGCCATTGCGGCAGCGGTCCCGCCGGCGGTTCGCAGAAAAGATAAAAACCCCGCGCGCCGCAGCTTTCAGGCCCTGCGCATTGCGGTGAACGGGGAACTGGATGCCCTCAACGAGGGCCTTGATGAAATTTTCGATATGCTGGCCCCCGGCGGGCGTTTTGCCATCATCACCTTCCATTCGCTGGAGGACCGTGTGGTGAAAAACCGTTTCCGCCAGTGGGCAACCGCCTGCACCTGCCCGCCGGAATATCCGGTGTGTGTCTGCGGCGGAAAGGCGAAAGCAAAGCTCATCACCCGAAAGCCCATTCAGGCGCAGGAGAGTGAGCTGGAAGAAAACCGCCGCAGCCGTTCTGCAAAGCTGCGGGTGGTGGAAAAACTGTAAAGATAAAAACAGCGGAAAGGAGGTGCGCAGAGTGGCGCAGCCAGCGTACAATATGGAAATCTTTGAAGACCGCCGGCCGCAGAAGCAGCCCCGTGTACGGGCAGTCCAAGGCAATAAGCCCTCGGCGCAGCTCCGGGGCCGCAGGGTGAAGCAGGCAGCACTGGTGGTTTTGATGGTCACGCTGGTCTGCGGCCTGATTTCAAGCCAGGTAATGCTCACCGAGCTGACGGGCCAGATCCAGTCTACCAAGCAGCAGCTGGTCAACGCCCAAAGCGACTACAACTATCTGTCCAGCGTGCTGGACAGCAAAACCAGCCAGAAAAACGTGGAGGAGATCGCAACCACACAGCTGGGCCTTATGAAGCTGGACCGAAGCCAGATCACTTATTTTTCGCTGGAGAACGATGCAACGATCCAGAGGCCCGAAAGCGCTGCTGAACGCCTTACCGAGTTTTTGAGCACCAGCGTGCTGAGTCTGGCCGATTATCTGAACCCTTAAAATACCAGCGAAAGCGTGCGGCGGCACGCTTTTTCGGTTATAAGGGTGAAACAAAAAATGGCTCACATTGCTGCGGATAAAGGAAATAAACCCATGAAACAATCGAAAAATACAACCAAATCCAAGACGCGGCAGAAAGGGGTGCCAAAGGCACTTCAGTGGCGGGGCTACTTTCTGTTGGGCGTCTTTTTAATTGTATCCTGCGTGGGGCTGGTTGCCCGGCTTTACAACCTTCAAATCGTGAATCATGAGCGCTTTCAGGTGGAAGTGGCAAAGCAGCAGCTCAAGGATATTGCCATTACCCCCCAGCGCGGACAAATTTTTGATGCAAACGGCAAGGTTTTGGCCAAGAGCAGCATTGTATGGAATGTGGCGGCAGACCCCAGCCAGATCAAAGCGCCGAAGCTTACCGAAGAGCAAAAGAAGGCAATGGGCGGCGTAGAAAGCCCGGAAGCCCGCCTGGCCCGCCGGAATGAATATGTTGCCCAAGTGAGCCAGACTGTGGCTGAGATCCTGGGGCAGGAATACGAAGAGATCTATGAAAAGCTCAAAGACCCTGAGCGGCAGTATGTGGTGCTTGCAAAACAGGTGGACAAGCCCGTTGCGGACAAAATCAAGGACTACGCTTCAGAAAAACGGCTCACCATCAGTGTTTCGCCGGATACCAAGCGGGAATATCCCTACGGCGCCTTTGCCGCCAGTGTTCTGGGCTTTATGCACGCGGACGGATACGGCTTCTACGGCCTGGAAAAACAGTATGAAAGCGTTTTGGCCGGAACGCCCGGCCGTCTGGTGAGCCTGCGAAACAGCCACGGCGGTGAGGTCACCAACGATGATCGCAAGGAATATCAGGCACAGGACGGATACAGCCTGGTTTCCACGCTGGTGGTGGAGATCCAGGCCATTGCCGAAAAATATCTGGAAAACTCCATCCAGGCAAACAACGTGACCGAGCGCGGCGTTGCCATTGTTATGGATGTGAACACCGGTGCCATTCTGGCCATGGCATCCAAACCCGATTTTAACCCCAACGATCCCAAGGAGATCCATGACCCGGCCCGGGCTGCGTTGCTGGATGGCCTGGACGGTGAGGAATACACCAGGGTCCAGGGCGAAGAACGGCAGCGCCAGTGGAAAAACAAGGCCATTACGGAACTTTATACCCCCGGTTCTGTTTTCAAGGTGGTCACGGCGGCAGCCGGCCTTGATTCCGGTGTCATTACCCCGGCCAGCAGCTTCCTTTGCGCCCCCGGCGGCTATGAGGTGGCAGGCACAAAGCCGTATCGCTGCGCCATGAACAAGGCCCACGGCATTGTGAATATCAGCGATATCATCTACAACAGCTGCAACCAGGGCATCATTCAGGTGGCCCAGAGAATGGGCAAGGATACCTTCTCGGATTATTACAACGCCTTTGGCCTGACCGATATCACCGAGATCGATCTGCCGGCCGAGCAGCGGACCAAGGTGGGCGTTTCCTATTATGACCCCGCGAAAATGTCCGGTGTGGACCTTGCATCTTCCAGCTTCGGTCAGGCAATGAGCGTGACTCCGATCCAGATGATCACGGCCATCAGTGCCGCGGTGAACGGAGGCTACCTGGTGCAGCCGCACATGGTGAGCAAGATCGTGGATAAAGACGGCAACCTGGTGGAAGAGATCAACCCCACCCCAAAGCGGCAGGTCATCAGCGAAGAGGTGAGCATCCAGGTGCGCAAAATGCTGGAGCATGTTGTGGATTTCGGCGCACCGGGCGCGGCAGGCCGCAATGCCTATGTGGCAGGTTATCACATCGGCGGAAAATCCGGTACCTCGGAAAAGCTCAATAAGCCCATGCGAGCAGACGGCGACTACGAAAAGGTGTCCAGCTTTGTGGCGGTGGTCCCGGTGAACGACCCGCAGATCGCGGTGCTGGCCTTTTTGGATGAACCCCATGCCGAAACCGACTACGGCTCCATGCTGTCGGCTCCGCTGGTGGGCAACATCATCAGTGAGGTGGCCCCGTATCTGGGCCTTGAAATGGATGTGGGGCTGCTTCCTTCCGGAGAGGTGAAGGTCCCGGATCTGGTGGGTTCCCAGCACAGCGAATGGGATATGGCGCAGGTTGAGCTGAACAAGATGGGCCTGACCCACCGCCGTGTGGGCAATGGCCCCCGGGTGCTGGCGCAGTATCCCGGCCCGGGCGCAATGGTCCCCGGCGGAACCACCGTTTATCTTTATACTGATGGTGTTGAGATCCGCAATGTTCCGGTGCCCAATGTGGTGGGCAAAAGTGTAGCACTTGCCCAGCAGATGCTGGCGGGTGCGGGCTTAAATGCCAAGATCGAAGGCCCGGAAGAGGGTGTGATCACCGCGCAGGATACGGCGGAAAGCAGCCAGGTCGCTATGGGAACCGTGGTAACGCTCACCGCCGAGATCCCGCCAGCCCCGGAACCGGCTGAACCACCCCCGGAAGAAGAGCCGAATGAAACCGAAGGCACAAATGAAACCGAAGAACCGGAAGGAACCGAATAACCCGTTCCGGGATATGCATATAGCTAAAGCAGGCGGCGCATCGGACAGGCTGCGCCGCATCACAGAGGGAGGAAGGCAGTTATGAAACAAATTCCTGCAAACCAGCTGCTGGCTGGCTTGTATGAGGTGGGCACCGTAAAGGCAGAACCCATCACGGCGGTTGTGACCGACAGCCGCAAGGTGGAGCCTGGCTGTGTGTTCGTGTGCTTTCCCGGCGAGCGGGTGGACGGCCACGACTATGCCGCAGGCGCGATTGAAAACGGTGCCGCCTATGTGGTGGCCAATCATCCGGTGGAGGGGGTGCCGCAAAGGCAGCTCATCCTGGTGGAAAGCAGCCACATGGCAATGGTGCGCATGGGCGCAAACTACCGCAATCTTTTCAGTCCACGGATGATCGGCGTTACCGGCAGCGTGGGCAAAACCACCACAAAGGAATTCTGCTATGCGGTCCTTTCCGCATTTGGAAACACCATCAAAACCGAGGGCAACCAGAACAATGAGATCGGGGTGCCCAATACCCTGTTCCGTTTGGAAGAGGACACCGAATACGCAGTGGTGGAAATGGGTATGAGCGCCTTGGGCGAGATCCTGCGGCTTTCCCGCGCGGCCCGGCCCAGCGCCGGCATCATCACCTGCATCGGGGTGTCCCACATGGAAACCCTGGGCAGCCGGGACAATATCCTGAAAGCAAAGCTGGAGATCTGTGCGGGCCTGCCGGACGGCGCCCCGCTTGCGCTCAACGGCGATGATGAATATCTGCGCAAGGCCGAACAAGAGGGGCAGATCCCGGAGCGGCTGCGCCCGGTCTGGTTTGGCATTGAGGATAAGCGCTGCCAGGTGCGGGCCGAAAATATCCGCAGCGGGGCCGATGGCCAGAGCTTCACGCTGGTGGACAGTGAAAACGGCAGCTTTGAGGTGTTTATTCCGGCTCTGGGCCGCCACAATGTTTACGATGCACTTTCAGCCTATGCGGCCGCTACCCGAATGGGGCTTGAGCCGCAGCAGGCGGCCCAGGCACTGGCGAATTACCGCTCTACCGGTATGCGGCAGAACCTGGTGAAGAAAAACGGCATCACCGTAGTGGAGGACTGCTACAACGCAAGCCCGGACAGTATGCGTGCAAGCCTTGAAATGTTCCGGGAACTGGATGCGGGAACCGGGCGCAAGTTTGCGCTGCTGGGCGATATGCTGGAGCTGGGCACGCTGGAAGAAGAGGCCCACGCCCAGGTCGGCCGTCTTGCGGCCGGTGCAGGTCTGGAAGCTCTGGCGGCGGTAGGAAATGCCAGCCGGGGCATGGTAAAGGCAGCGCAGGAAGCGGGCCTTCGGGCCGTTCACTGCGAAACGGCCCGGCAGGCACTGGACTGGCTCAGAGCAGAGCTCCGGGAAGGGGATCTCCTGCTGGCAAAGGCCAGCCGGGGCATGAAACTGGAAAAGATCCTGAAAGCTCTTTACGGAGAAGAAACTTTGCAATAAAATCAATATCAAAAAGAAGTGCGCTCTTTTTGGGGCGTCGAGGATGGGAGTTAAGTTAAAATGGCGCGTTACGCATTGATTTGGGCTGCTGTTTTTGGTTTTACGATTTCGGCGGTGTCGGGTATTTTCCTGATCCCGTTTTTGAAACGGCTGCATTTTGGCCAAACGATCAAGGAGATCGGGCCGACCTGGCACAGCAAAAAGCAGGGAACCCCTACCATGGGCGGCCTTTGCTTCATTCTGGGCACCACCATTGCGGTGGGAATTGCTTACACGATCCTGCTGGCCTCCGGCCCGGAGTACACCACCGGCCCGGACAGCCGGGCGGTGTTTATTGCGCTGTTCTCGGCCTTCGGCTTTGGTGCCATCGGCTTTGTGGATGATTTCATCAAGGTGGTATGCAAGCGGAACCTGGGTCTGCGCGCCTGGCAGAAAATCGTTGGCCAGCTGCTGGTCACCACCATTTTTCTGATTGCGCTGTATCTGAACGGCACTCTTACCACTTATGTGACCCTGCCGTTTGTTGGCTTTGTGGACCTGGGCATTTTCTTCTATCCGCTTTCGTACATCTTGATCATCGGCATTGTCAATGCGGTGAACCTGACCGACGGCATCGACGGCCTGTGCAGCTGCATCACCTTCATTTCCATGCTGGGCTTTTTGATTTTGACAAGCCTGATGGGGCAGTTCAATCTTTCGCTGCTGGCGTCGGCCCTGGCAGGTGCGGTGGCTGGTTTTCTGGTTTGGAATTTCTACCCCGCCAAGGTCTTTATGGGCGATACGGGCAGCATGTTCCTGGGCGGCGCAGTGGCCGGCCTTGCCTATGCAATGGGCCGTCCGGAAATGATCTTCTTCCTGGGCGCTGTTTACATCTGGGAGGCTGCCACGGTGGTCATCCAGGTGACCTACTTTAAAATCACCCACGGCAAGCGCCTGTTCAAAATGACTCCCATCCACCACGCATTCGAAATGCGGGGCTGGAGTGAAGTGAAAATCGACGGGGGCTTCAGCCTGATCGAGCTGGCCGCAGTGCTGCTGGGTCTGCTGTTCTCGTTCCTGTATTACTAAAATGAAATTTCTGAAAGAAAAAGGAGGCTGCGGCCATGAATGAACCAAGGGCCCGCAGGGCTCCTGCAAAACGTGCCCCGGCAAGGCCGGCCCCGGGTGTGCCTTCCGGAAAGCGAAACCCATCCCGCCCGATGCAGACCCGCCCTTCACCGGCCCGGTCTGCGCACAACCGGCCTGCTCCCAGCCGGGCTGCTCAAAAAAGGTCGGTGCAGGCAAGGCCGGCTCCGGCCCGCCCTGTTTCAGAGCGCCGCCCCATTCAACCCAGAGAGCGGGTGGTAAAAGAACACTTTACCATGTTTGTTCATGATCCCGGCCCGGTGAGCGGCGGCTTTGTGGCAACCCTGGCGGTGCTGCTGGTGTTTGGCCTGATCATGCTGTTCAGCGCAAGCTATGCAACCGCCTTTTACAAATACCGTGACAGCTACCGCTTCATCCGTCCGCAGGTGCTTTTTGCGCTGGTCGGCACAGCGGCCATGTGGGTGGTGAGCCGCATGGATTACCACTGGCTCCGGCAGTTTTCAAGGCCGATATATGTGGGCGTGCTGATTTTGCTGGTGGTCGTTTTGTTCATGGACCCCATTCAAGGCTGTAAGCGCTGGATCAATCTTCCGCATGTGCCCACCATTCAGGTCAGTGAGATCGCAAAATTTTCCGTTATTTTGCTGATGTCGGATCTGTTTACGAAAAACAAGGATCGGGCTAAGGAGTTTCGGGAAGGCATCTTGCTGCCGGTCATCCTGCTGATGCCCATTCTGGCCCTGCTTTTCCTGGAACCGCACCACAGCGCAATGGTCCTGATGTGCTGCATCACAGCATCCATCATGTTTGCCGGTGGGTGCCGCCTGTTCTACTTTGTGGTGGGGGCCTTGAGCGCAGCCGGCGCAATGGCCGCCATGCTTTATCTGCGCCCCGGTTATGTGCAGGAGCGGCTGTATGGCTGGTTCCATCCCTTCTCGGATATGATGGACTCCACCCGCCAGACCGGCCAGAGCCTTTATACCATCGGCGCGGGCGGCCTGTTCGGTGTGGGCATCGGCAACAGTGTGCAGAAACACGCCTGGCTGCCGGAGGCTCCCAATGACTTTATTTTTGCGATCCTGTGCGAGGAACTGGGCTTTGTGGGGGCGGTGCTCTGCATCTTCCTGTTCGTTCTGCTCATTGTGCAGGGAATCCTCATTGCGGTTCGTGCACCGGATCGCTTTGGCTTTTTGCTGGTGATCGGCACCATTGCGCAGGTGGGCTTCCAGTTCGTGTTCAATGTGGCCGTGGTCACCAACCTGATCCCCAACACCGGCATCAGCCTGCCGTTCTTCTCTTCCGGCGGCACCAGCCTTTTGATGCTGCTGGGCCAGATCGGCGTAGTGCTCAGTGTCAGCCGTGCCGGAAATAAGCGGCAGGCAGAGCTGAAAGAGGAAGAGACCCAGGCAAAAGAAGAAAAACAGCGGGAGGCAGCGGCAAACACCACTGCTTCGATCTGGGCACCGTATTAACCTGTGACCCTTAGGAGGAACAATCGATGCGTGTTTTGATCGCAGCCGGCGGAACGGCCGGCCATATCAATCCGGCCCTTGCGATTGCAGGGGCAATCAAAGCACACTGCCCGCAGGCAGAGATCCATTTTGCAGGCAGAAAGGGCGGCATGGAGTTTGACCTGGTGAGGAAGGCGGGCTACCCCTTCCATCACATCGAGGTAAACGGAATTCAGCGCAGCCTGAGCGTTAAAAACATTTTGCGGAATGTGGAATGCATGTGGCATCTGGCGCTTTCCGGGCCAAGAGCCAAAAAGATGATGCGTGAAGTGAAACCGGATCTGGTGATCGGCTGCGGTGGATATGTGAGCGGGCCGGTGGTGCGCTGCGCTGCCCACATGGGCATCCGCACCGCCATTCACGAGCAGAATGCCTTCCCGGGTGTCACCAATAAGCTGCTGGCGAAGGATGTGGATGTGATTTTTGCCGCCGTGCCTGCCGCGGTGGAAAAGCTGGGCCACCCCGAAAAAACCAGTGTGGTGGGAAACCCGGTCCGCCCGGAGCTTTTCCGGCAGGACCGTCAGGCCGCCCGTGCCCACATCAAAGCAGGAGACAGAACGGTGATCCTGAGCTTTGGCGGCAGCCTGGGTGCGCGCCGGATCAATGAGGTCGTTTCAGATCTGGCCGCCTGGGAGCAGAAAGAACGCAGGGACATCCTGCACATCCACGCCACCGGAAGCCGTGGAGTAGAGCTTTTTGAGCACCTTGCAAAGGAAAAAGGCTTTGAATACAACGAAAGCCTGCGGGTGCAGAAATACATCGACAATATGCCGGAGCTGCTGGCAGCAGCCGATCTGGTCATCGGCCGTGCCGGAGCGCTGACTTTGGCAGAGCTTGAGGTCATGGGGCGGGCATCCATTCTGATCCCCAGCCCCAATGTGGCGGAAAACCACCAGTATTACAATGCTCTGGAGCTGCAGAAGGCCGGTGCTGCGGTGGTGCTGGAAGAAAAAGATCTGACCGGCGAGCGCTTGGTGGAAGAAGTAAAGGCACTGATGGCAGAACCCGGAAAGCTGACTGTGATGGGCAGCATGGCCCATGCGCTGGCCGAGCCGGAAAGCCTTGAAAAGATCTGGGAAAAACTGTCGGATCTGATGAAGTAAAAAGCAAAGGGGGTGTTTGCCGTGAGCAAAAAGCAGCCGGAAAAACGGCGGCTCAATACCAATAAAGCTGACGGCAGCTACCGTGGCCGGGAGGTCGAACCCTATCCGGTGCGCCCTCGCAGAGAGCGGCCTGCGGCAAAGCCCGCACAGCCGGAAAAGCGGCCCAGGCCCGAAACGGAATCAAAAACAGTGCGCCAGCGCCCTGCACAGGAGCTGTTTGAACAGTGGCCGGAGGACAGTGCGCCAGACCCCAAAGGCAAAAAGAAAAAGGGGAATAAGAAAAATCGGCAGCAAAGCGAAAATGCCCAGCGCCGCCGCGTGAGCCGGGGTGAGCTGCGCCGCCGTCGCCGCCGCCGCCGCATCCTGGCGATCATACTCACATTGCTGCTGGTAACAGCAGGCTCGATCCTTTCGGTAACAGTGCTGTTTACAGTTAAGTCGATGCGGGTGGAAAATCTGGATAAAACGGTGCCGGCCGACACCGGTATCTATACCGAGGATGCCATCCTGGGTGCGCTTGCCATTCCAATGGAAGAAAATATGTTCCGCTTTTCAGCAAAAGAGCGGGAAGAAGCCATGTCCCGGATGCTCCCATATCTGGAAACCATCCGGGTGCGGCGCAGCCTGCCTTCCACAGTTGTGGTGCAGGTGGAGCCTGCCCAGGCAACCTGGGGTGTCTGGCAGCCCAGCGGATGGCTGGTGCTCAGCCGGGGCCTTAAAATCATGGAGCAGTCCGCACAGGCCCCGGAGGGACTGCCTGTGGTCTACGGGCTGGAAGCGGACAGCATTGCTCCGGGAACTTTCTTTGCCATCCGCCCGCAGCAGGCAGAACCGGTGCTGAAGGAAGACGGGACCGTGGACGAAGAAGCCACGAAAAACGCTCAGCTTGCGCAGCAGCAGGCTGCCACGGCAAAGCTGGCCGATCTGCGGCGGCTGATGGATATCCTGGATACCGAAGGCTTGCGGGATGATGTGACAGTGCTTGATCTGCGGGAAGAAAACGAAACCTATTTTGTTTATCAAAACCGCATCAAGGTGCTGCTTGGAACCTTCAACAACCTGGAATACAAGATTGGGGCAGTGGCCAAGCTGGTCAAAAACGAAAGCGGAGAATTTCTGGGCTCCCGCGATAAGGGTGTTTTGGATGTTTCTCACCAGCTGGATGATCAGGTGGTACGCATCCCCTTTGACCCGGTGGAATTTACCGTGGAACCTCCGCAGACCGGGCCGCAGCCGGAACCGCAGGCTGAACCAACTGAGCCTCAGCCGCAGCAGACAGAGCCTGGCGAGCCGGGCACAGATGCTCCTGCCGAGGGCCAGGAAGAACAAACACCCCCACAGCAGCCGGAAAACGGTGAGCCGACAGACGAAAATCAATAAAAATACAATGCAGTTCCTTTGCGTTTGAATGAAAATGCAGGGGAACTGCATTTTTTTTGACGAATTGAATAAGATTGCAGTCTGTTGATTGGATAAGATTTCACGGATTTGGATAAAATTCAAAAATGAAAGGTTTCAATGGGTCAATAATCATAAAAAAATGTGTGAATTTATGGAATTTGATACAAAAACAGAACTTTAATACAAATTTGAAAATGCATATATTAAAAAGAAAGATGATAAAAATGCAAATTCATCCTCATTATATAATTTTAATTCTTTTCCTAAATGGATACGAACTGCTGCTAAAGCATCACAAACAATATCATAACTTGTATCACTAACAAATAATAATAAATCATTGTCTTGTGCATCCATCTTTAAAAGTAATTTAGAAAGGTTTTCTTCTGTAAAGAATTTTGCTATTGGTCCTTCTGCTTTTTGACCATTTACTTTTAACCATGCTAGTCCCTTAGCTTTATAACGTTTTGCAATATCTGTTAATTGATCAATAGATTTTCTTGAAAAATTAGATGCTTGATTTTTAACATTAATTCCCTTTACATGACCACCATTATTTAACGCAGATTGAAACACCATAAAATCTACATCTTGAACAGTTTCATTTAAATTAACAAGCTCTAAACCAAAACGAATATCTGGTTTATCATTTCCAAAACGTTCCATTGATTCCTTCCAAGTCATTTTTGGTAAAGGTAATTCTAAATCAATTCCTTTTACATCTTTCATCATTTTTTGAATCATTTGTTCACAAACTGATTGAATTTCATTTGCATCCATAAAAGACATTTCTACATCAATTTGTGTAAATTCTAACTGACGATCAGCTCTTAAATCTTCATCCCTAAAACATCTTGCAATTTGATAATAACGATCAAACCCAGCTACCATCAATAGTTGTTTAAATAGCTGAGGAGATTGAGGTAAGGCAAAAAATTCTCCAGGATGAGTTCTACTTGGAACTAAAAAATCTCTTGCTCCTTCAGGAGTTGATTTAGTCAAATAAGGAGTATCTATTTCCATAAAATCTAATTGATCTAAATATTGACGAATAGATTTAGTAATTTCATGACGAATTTTTTGCCT
>RCNH01000933.1_pt1 | contig 11362 bp, 9 predicted proteins | sample 2041161 | NCBI WGS metagenome assembly RCNH01 (sample SAMN09708215, study PRJNA481090) | Feces metagenome, whole genome shotgun sequencing project. | biome: feces | host: Leptonychotes weddellii | place: Antarctica: Sion Island | collected 2010-03-01
TCCTGGGTATTCTTTACAATGTATGCGCCCCACTGATCCAGGGGAGCAATGCGGTTGACACCGCCCAGTTCCACCGGAACGTCAAAGCGTTTCAGATTCAGAAAAATGTGTTTCAATGTAATTTAACTCCCTTCGGATCGAATACACCCTTAAAGTCGGCAAATTTCGGAATTTCGGCACCAATCAGCGGCCTGCACCAGTCGCAGAAGGCCTGGGTGACGTCCAGACCGTCCTCGCTTATGAATTCTCTGGGCATGGTTCGCTCGGTGAGCATAACCTCCTCGATGGGAACCAGCACATCCTCCACTTCATAGGGGGAGGTGGAAGAACGGATCATACCGGCCATATAGCCGCTCTTGCCTTCGAGAACTGCTTTGCAGGCCAGAGCGCCCATGCGTATGGCTTCTTCCCGGTCAACAGGGGACTGGGACTGAATGCTGGCTCTGCCCCAGATGCCGGGTTTCTCGCTGCGGGCCTTGATGCCAAGCCTGGAGATTACCAGCTTGGCCAGGAAGCTGCCCAGATCACCGTCATAGCGTGCCCTGCCCTCCTCGTAGAGAGGGGGAGCTACGGCACTGCCGTCAGCCTTGTGGAGATATTCGCTGGCAACTACCACAACGCCGCCCTTACGCTCATGGACTTCCTTGACCTTTGCAAGGAATTTCTCTTCATCAAAGGGAACCTCAGGCAGGCAGATGATATCGGGAGCATCCCCGCAATTCTCTCTTGCAAGAGCGGAGGCGGCGGTGATCCATCCGGCATTCCGGCCCATGGCCTCAATAATGACCACATGGATGGGGAGACTGCGGACGTCCTGGGCAATCTCGGCAACACACTGGGCCTGGAAATAGGCGGCGCTGCCGTAGCCGGGGGCGTGGTCAATGACGGAGATGTCATTGTCGATGGTCTTAGGAATGCCGCAGACACAGATGTCGGTGCCGGCTTCTAAGCAAGCTGCTTTCAGCTTGCCGCAGGTATCCATGCTGCCGTTGCCGCCGGTAAAAAGAACATAGTGAATATCGTGTTCCAGAAGGACCTGAACCATTTTTTCATACTCAGGCTTCTCCAGCTGGGTGCGGGAGGTGCCGATGGCAGAGCCGGGGGTAGTCAGCAGAAGCTGTAGTTCCGGTTCTGAAACCGCAGTGAGATCCACGAAATGCCCGGAGAGAATGCCGGCAGAGCCGAAAATGGCTCCGTATACATGATCTACCTTGCCGCTCTTCTTTGCTTCCTCTACAGCACCGTAAAGGGAAGCGTTGATAACAGCGGTAGGGGCCCCGCCGTGGGCGATGAGAAGATTTTTACCCATGCGCTTTACCTCGTTTATCAGATGCCGGCCTTCTTGTAGCGGTCGGCCATTTCCTCCAGAGTGACCATCTCCACCAGGGGAGCCTTGCCGCAGCTGCCGAATTCCACAATGAGAGTGCCGACAACTTCTTTAAGACCTCTCTCAAGACAGCTGACGACGGCGGCAACATCCTCATTGGGAACATTGCCGTGCATGATTGTGTCATAAATAGGCTCGACGAATGCTCTGGGATCAAAGGCACTTTTCTTAGCTTCCAGGCGCTCATAAACGCCGCCTACAGATGCACTGGTTCTGAGCTCGGGACGGTCACGGAACAGTTCCTTCAGGTTGCGGGTACAGGCCAGGCGGATGTCGGTGTCTACATTGATCTTGGAAATACCGCTCTTGATAGCCTGCTTCAGCTGGCCAATCTCGATACCATAGGTGTTCTTCAGGTCGCTGCCCAGAGCCAGCAGTTCTTTTACAATGTACTGGGGGACAGTGGAAGAACCGTGGCTGACCAGACCGCAGAAGATGCCCTCGTGACGGAGGCACTCCTTAGTGGCAATAGCGATTTCCATACGGAGCTTGGCATCCTTGCCTTTATTTGCGCCGTGGCAGGTGCCATAGCTGATGGCCAGAGCATCCACCTTGGTGTTCTTGATGAACCGGATGGCGTCCATAGGATTGGTATAGGTGGAGGAGGAGCTGAATACATGATCCTCCACACCGGCCAGTACGCCCAGTTCGCCCTCAACGGAAACACCCCGCTCATGGGCGTATTTTACAACCTCACGGGTAACTTCCATATTCTCTTCAAAGGGCAGGGAGGAGCCGTCGATCATAACAGAGGTATAGCCGCCGTCGATGGCAGCAATACAGCTCTCCAGGCTGCGGCCGTGATCCAGATGCAGGGTCACGGGAACAGGGCTGTCTGCACCGTACTTCCGGACTGCATCGCCGAAGTTCTTTGCGCCGATGCGTTTGTCTTCGATGGTGCTGTTCAGAAAATCGATACGACCGCCCATGAAGCCGTTGGCGGGATCGGCACCCTGTAGAATGACAGGGCTGCGGAACATCTCGTGCACTTCAATGGCAGCCTTTACCTGGTGGACAGCATTGACATTAAAACCACCCTGACCGTAGCAGTATTTATCAGCAGCTTCCAGAATGGGTCTCATAGATACTAACATGGCATGATATCCTTTTCTAAATAAATTCCCGAAAATGGGTGATTGAAGATCAGAAGGGCTGCTGAGCGGCGTTGGCGTTTACATAGATTCTGGCGTCCTTGTGGTTCTGCAGCAGGGTGGCAGGGAAGTGGGCGCTGACTTCACCGTAGGCAGCCTGACGAACCACAGAGCGGTGCCAGTCACGGAAGACGCCGAGACGAATCTTCCGGGCAGCCAGAATCTCAGCCATGCCGATGGTGATGCACTTTCTGGGCATGGCATCGATGGCACCGTTCAGATCGCCGATGGCGTTGGCAGTGCGGGTCTCCCGGCTGATTTCCAGTACACGGGTGTGAAGCTGTGCAAATTCTTCAGCGGAAAGATCGTCTCTTGCCTCGTTGAAGGCCAGGTGGCCGTTAATGCCGATGCCGCCGAAGGCAATATCGACACCGCCCAGCTGCTCAATGACCCGGGCAATGTGGTCGGGGTCCTTGGGATCGGGGAAGATCCGCTGCTCCTCAGGCATGACCAGCTCCGGGGCAATCTGGGAATAGACAGTGCGGTTCATAAAGCCGTGGAAGGACAGGGGGCTGTTAAAGTCAATGTAGGTTTCGTCATCGTTGAGGTACTCATCCATATTGATGAACCAGCAGTTTTTCAGATCAACCCGATCCTGATTCACCAGCCGGACAAAGATGGGGTACTGACCCACGGGGCCTACGGGACAGATAAAGACGGTGTGCTTGCCGGCAGCGTTATTTTCTTTGATGGTGCTGACCATCTCCAGCGCCATTTCATAGAACACTTCGCCGGAATCGCCCAGTTTCCAGAGGGGGATCTTGGCGCCATTTCCCAGGTCTTTAGCGGAAATCTGATAATAATTGTTCATATGGGTACACTCCTGTCAAAAATATGTTAAGCGTGGATAAGACATTTCCAAATTGCCAGGGCAGAGGCACCCTGGGCACCGTCTTCCGGACTGCAGGGGAGAAAATCCACAGAGCCGAGACGGTAGTTGTTGCCGGTAAAGTTGAATTCCCGGTGCACCATTTCCATGAAATCACTCTGGATTTCCGGATGATTGAAGAGCCTGCCGTGGAGAAAAAGTTTCTCCGGGTTCATAAGAATGGCAATATTCAGCGTGGTAAGGCAGATATACCGCAGGGTCTGGGTAATGAGCCGACGGATATAGCCGTCCCCGGCGACATAGGCAAGCACCACATGCTCTATGGTAAGATCTTCTTCACAGTCTGCAAAATTGTGAATCAGGGAGTCTGGATTGCACTGGAAAATCTGAGTGGCTCCGTCCAGAATGGCACCTTCTGTAGCAACGGTTTCCAGGCAGCCGCGCTTTCCGCATTTGCAGCGCTTTCCGTCCAGAACCGCAATGGTGTGTCCCACTTCACCGGAGCCGTAGGTGTTGCCGATATAGAGCTCCTCCTCGGCAATGTTGGCACAGAACATACCTCTGCCGATGTGGAATACTGCAAAGCTGTCGGGAGCCTGCTGGGGGTTGTGCAGGTACTGGGAGATGGCTACGCAGCGGATGTTGTTTTCAAATACCACCGGACAGGTGAAGGCCTGACGGATTTTCTCGCCGTCAAAATTCTTCCAGTCATCGTTGGTGGAGACCATATACCGGCTGTCCTGATCCATGTGACCGGGAACACCGATGCCAATGCCCAGAAGCTTTTCCATGGGCACATCCAGGTGCTCCATGCACTGGCGGATATTGTCGATAATCAGCTGGGTGATATTCTCTCCCAGCTCCTGAGTATAGGGAATGCTTTTAAAATAGAGAAGGTTTCCGTGCATATCTGCAGCACAGGTGGAAAGTGCGGTGAAGGTGAATTCTACACCGATGGTAAAGCCAAAGTCCGAAACAATATCCAGAGCAATTCTGGCTCTGCCAATGGTACCTCGATCCTCCTCCACCCGGCCAAGCTCTGTGACGATGCCGTCTGCAAACATGGCGGATACGGTGGTGGTGACAGTCGCAGGGGTAACACCGGTGAGATCGCTGATTTCCTTGCGGGAAATACCGGGATTGCGGTAGATACATTCCAGAATCCGGTCGTGATTTGAGGATTTGATGATTTTTGTATTATACACAGAGAATCTCCGCCTTTGAATCAGATTTGGGAAAAACCAGTATATTTGGTGGCAACTTCAATGACCCGGTATACGTCCAGCAGAGGCTGCCAGCGGGTTTCATTCTCCTGAATGTAGCCGCAGAATTCCTTGAAATACTGGTCGGCCGTGGCCTGCTTCCCGTCGCAGAGCTCTGCAAGAGCGCAGGAGAGAAGAATGGTGTAGCGACCGTGGAACTTTAGAAATTCCCAGTTTGCCCGATATTTTGCTTCGTCCGGATGAAGCCCGTCCATATCCATCAGGAAGCCCATGGCTGTTTCTGCAATGGCAAGGAAGTGCTGCCGCTTTTCCGGCTGCTGCCGGGGGCCGTGTCCGTTAAAGTAGTCAGTATCGCTGTATTCAGACAGCTGCTCCAGATAGCAGATGACGGTTTCGAACCCCTGTCCGAACATGGAACGGAAGTAGGTTTCCTTCAGACTTTCATAGGAAAGAGAGCTGTCCAGCAGGGATTGTCCCATCACATAGTTGGGAAAGCCGGTGGGGGTCATGGCCCGGAGTTCCTGACAGCTCATATAGCCGTCTGCCTGGAGATCCTTCAGGGCGTGAATGTCATCATAGATCACTCTGGCGATCTTCATATAGCCGAAGTCACCGTAATGGGCACGTCCCAGGGGATAGTCATAGAAGAAGCTGTCCCCGGTAAAAACCTGCTTCCAGCTGAAATAGTGGGCCAGGTTTTCTTCCACGGTTTCAGGAAGCAGGAACTGATTTCTTACATAGGGCTTTATTTCTGCATTTCCGGGCGTGTGGGGATAGGATTTTTCAAAGGTGCGGCTGATTGGGGCAAACATCATGCAGAACCGCTCTGGATGGGAAAGCTTCTCATGGATGGGAGCATAGAGAAGCTCCTGATAGAGAAGAAACACGATTTTTGTGTCAAGGCCCTCCCGGGTCAGTGCACTGTCCAGATCGTTGAGAATGGAAATGTACTGATCGGATAGGGTGGTTTCCCGGCACTGGGGGCACTCGCATACATTATTATGTTCGTCTGCCAGCCAGAAGTGAAGATAGTTTACGCTGGGATGGGCCTTTGCATAGGCTGTGACCTGGTCAATCAGCCGCCTGCGAGCCTCGGGATTGGCATAGCAGAGATTGGTGTTGGTGGGAACGCCGCCAAAGAGACTGCGTTTTCCGTCTATCTGGGCAATCAGTTCCTGAGTTTCCGGGGGGAGGGTTCCGTCCTCCACGTGCCAGCCGGTGTTGTCAAAGCCGATGGCTTCGGCAGTCCAGCCGTGGCCTACCCGATGATTCAGAATGCCCCGCAGGGACATTGCCTGGGTGACCTGCTGCTCCATGGCATCCAACTGCTCCCGGGTCTGGGGATCTTCCGCAAGCAGAGGATTGAAGGTGTGGTTATACCAGCGCTCAAAGAAAACATCCGGCTTCTTGAACTGAACAAAGAAGGTGTTGAAGCCGTTCTTGGGAAGCCAGTCGATAAACTCCAACACATTACTAATAGAGTCTGCACCCTCGATGCACACGCCCCGGTGGCGGAAGTCGGCGGTCTTCGTTACTGTTCCGCAGAGAAGATCCAGAGAATCGGTGATCTCAGGAACAAAGGTTCCGTCCTCTCCGGGTCTGTAAAACTGGAAGCCCAGGCTCCGAAGGTAGTCGTATACGCCCAGAAGTACGGCTCGGGGGCTGCTGCCGGCAATGAAGCCGGATTCCTGGGTAAAGCTGTAGGAAAATGCATCGTTGCCGGAATCCTGGGGAAGATTGGCGGAAAGGGTGATGCGGCATGGGAGGGATGAACCGCTTTTAAGGGGGAGCATGTTGAGATAACGAACAAGCTCCGCTTTTGCAAACTCCATGGTAGGATTCTGAGAATTTATGGTAATGGTATCCGGTGTCATAAAAGAGCCTCCCTGGCAGATATTCTTACTGCGTACCTTGAATTACTATATCTTATAAATTATATTTTATAATCAAATAGAGAAAAGTCAACTGTTTTCCTTGAAGTGAAACTGTACAAAATGCAAATTATCGATTTGTAATAACCTTACAAAGTTGTCTTTTTTACGATTTTGTACTTGAAATACACAAAAACCGTTGTTATACTAACCTCGAACTTAGACGATATGCGCAGGAATGAACGGAGAATAGGTTCCTATTTAATTACTTTTAATAATTAAGAATAATTTGAAAAGCTAATTAAATGAACGGCCAGCAGTCGCCTGAACAAAGAATAGTGTGAATCGAATCGCAGAAGGAGTTGTAACTATGGGTAAAAAGAAAAAAGGATCACGCATTAACGATAAGGTGTGGCTCCTGATTTCACTGTGTGTGGCCCTGGGGGTCTGGTATCTGTTGTCTCTCGGCCAGAAGACGGGCCGGAGCTTCCCGTTCATCAATAAGGTTGTCCCGGCAGTGGGCACCATGATTGACAGAGGTGCGTTCTGGAAGGACATCGGAAGCAGCCTTGCCTGTGTGGGCATCGGCTTCGGACTGGGCTTTGCAACCTCCCTTCCTGTTGCTTTCCTGATGGCCTGGTATACCCCGGTTCAGAAGATTATCGAACCCTGGATCAACTTCATCCGCAACATTCCTGCACTGGGCTATGCACCTCTGCTGGTTCTTACCTTCGGTGTCGGTCCCAAGCCCGCAGTTATCCTGATCTGGATCTGCACCTTCATGACCATGAGCATTACCATCTATCAGGGTATCAAGAACATTGATACCACCATTATCAAGGCTGCCCGTGTTCTTGGTGCAAATGACTTCCACATCTTCACCAAGATTATCTGCCCCGCAACCGTTCCCTTTATCATCACCGCTGTCCGTCTGGGCCTCAGCGCTGCCCTGACCACTCTGCTGGCTGCAGAGTCCACCGGTGCACAGGCCGGTATCGGTATGCGTATTCGCAGCCTGGCAAACTCCTTTGATTCTGCACCCATGCTGATGTATATCATCCTGCTGGGTATCATTGGTTTGGTTCTTGTTAAAATTGTGGATGTAATTGAAAGGAAGCTTACGGGATGGCAGGAGAAAATTTAATCAAGCTGAAAATCGACAATGTGTACAAGGAGTACAACGGTCGTAAAGGAAAAACCGTTGCCCTGAACGGGGTCAACCTGGATATCAAGGAAAACGAATTTGTCTGCGTGGTCGGCCCGTCCGGCTGCGGAAAGTCCACTCTGCTGAACATTATTGCGGGCCTGCTGGAGCCTACCAGCGGCGACGTTTATCTGGACGGCAAGAAGATCGAAGGCACCGGTGTGGAGCGTGGTGTGGTCTTCCAGGGCTACGCACTGTTCCCCTGGAGAACTGTCCTCAAGAACGTAATGTTCGGCCTGGAAATCAAAAAGGTGCCCAAGGCTGAGGCTGAGAAAATCGCCATGAAGTATATCAAGGCGGTTGGTCTGGAGGGCTTTGAGCATGCCTATCCCAAGGAGCTGTCCGGCGGTATGCGTCAGCGTGTTGCCATTGCCCGTGCCTATGCAGTCAACCCCGAGGTGCTGCTGATGGATGAGCCCTTCGGCGCTCTGGATGCCCAGACCCGTGTGCAGCTGCAGTCTGAGCTGCTGAACACCTGGGAACATGAGAAGAAGACCTGCTTCTTCATCACCCACGATGTGGATGAGGCAATCATTCTGGCCCAGCGTGTTGTGATTATGAGCGCACGTCCCGGCAGAATCAAGCGGATTGTGGATATTGATATCCCCTATCCCAGAACCCAGGCAACCAAGACCGATCCCAGATTCATTGAGCTCAAGACCGAGATCTGGAACGAGGTCTACCAGGAGTTCCTGGAAGTCCGTAAGTAATGAAACTGAGACCATCGGCTCAGTGAAAAACAAGAAATAATTATGGAGGAAACAAATATGAAAAAGCTGTTTGCCCTGCTCTTGGCTGTGACTATGGTTCTTTCCATGGCTGCCTGCGGAAGCAAAGCCCCCGAAGCCAAGCCCACCGAAGCCCCTGCAAAAACCGAAGGAACTGCTGAGGCTCAGCCTGCTGAGACTCCTGCAGAGACCGTAAAGCTGAACGTTGCTTATATGCCCAACTACGCATCCCTGTGGTCCGTACTGACCGCTCAGGATAAGGGCTTCTTCGCAGAGGAAGGACTGGAAGTCACTCTGTGGGAGTTTGCTGACGGTCCTTCTGAAATCGCCGCAATGGAAGGCGGCAGCATCGATCTGGCTTACATCGGCCACGGCGCACACAGGCTGTGCATCAACGGCCAGGCTCAGATCTTCCTGCCCTCCTCTGTCCACAACACTGACCGCATCATTGTCCTGCCCTCCGCTGGTGTCAACTCCGTAGAAGAGCTGGCAAACCTGGCCGGCAAGAAGGTTGCTTACAACGGCGGTTCCTCCTCTGAGTCTGCTCTGAACGGCGCTCTGAAGACCGCAGGCCTCACCATGGACGATATCAAGTCCTATGAGATGGATGCCACCAACATGGTTGCCGCTATGATGTCCGGCAGCGTTGATGCATGTACTGCGTGGAACCCCTACTCCGTCCAGATTATGGAAAACTGCGAAGGCGCAAAGGAACTGGAGTTCGCCACCGATTCTGTGAACCTGTCCAGCTGGATCTGCACTCCTGAATATGCAAAGAACAACCACGATGTTCTGGTTCGCTTCACCCGTGCTCTGCTGAAGGCTATGGAGTTTGCTTCTCAGGAAGAGAACTGGCCCTACACCGTTGAGATGTACGCAAAGAAGTGTGCTAAGGACGTGGCAGCCTGCCAGATCGAGACCAGCGACGCTACCTGGTTCTCCTCCACCAATATCAAGGACTTCATGGCAGACGGCACCATCAACGACTACTACAAGCGCCAGCAGAATATGTTCATCGAGAGCGGCGCTGTTGAGGGTGAGGTTCCTCTGGAAAACTACATCCTGTTTGATGTCATTACCGAGGCTCTGGGCTGATTCCCGGAAAACCGAAACAACATAATCGGCAGAATGCTTGCTGACAGGCCGCTTGCAACGCAAGCGGCCTGTTTTACTTTGAGAAAGGACGCTGACTTTAATGGATTTTTATATTGTAAACGGTGAAGTGTATTATGAGCACCGTTTCCAGCCTCTGGCCATTCATGTGGAGAACGGAATCCTCCATCTCTGCCAGGCAGGAGAGGTTCCTGCAAATGCCCGGAAGGTAGATGCAGAGGGAAAGAAGATTGTTCCCGGCTTTATCGACATTCACACCCACGGTGCTGTGGGCGTAGACGTAAATGCTGCTTCTGCGGAGGATCTGCAGAAGATCGGTCGGTTCTTTGCCTCCAATGGCACCACTGCCTGGCTGGGCTCCATCCTGACGGATACGGTGGAGCAGACCAAGTGGTGCATCAGTCAGTTCAAGGACTATTCCGCACTGGCAGCCCAGGACTGCGCAGAGCTGCTGGGTGCGCATCTGGAAGGTCCCTTTCTGGCCAGTGAATATAAGGGAGCAATGCCCGAACATCTGCTGCAGAAGGGCAATACCCAGCTGCTGAGAGACTACCAGGAAATGGCTGAGGGAAGAATCAAGTACATCACCGTCTCTCCTGAGGTTTCCGGTGTCAATGAAATGATTCCCGAGGCAAGAAAGCTGGGAATTCATGTGGGCATCGGCCATTCCGGCGCCACCTACAGCCAGGCTATGGATGCCATTGATCAGGGAGCAGAGCTGGCTACCCATACTTTTAACGCCATGCGGCTGTTCCACCAGCATGAGCCTGCCATTATGGGCGCAGTTCTGGAGTCCGATGTCTATTGCGAGATGATCTGTGACGGCCTGCATCTGGTTCCTGCAACGGTACGACTGCTGACCAAGATCAAGGGAATGGATCAGCTGATTGCCATTACCGACTCCATTATGGCTGCCGGACTGCCTGACGGCAATTACAAGCTGGGTGTCAATGACGTCGTGGTAAAGGATGGCGATGCAAAGCTGGCAAGCAACGGCGTGCGTGCCGGCAGTACCCTGACCCAGAACCGGGCACTGAAAAATATCATGGCCTTTACCGGAAAGTCCCTGGAGGAGGTCATTCCCGTACTGACGGAGAACCCCGCCAGATTCCTGGGCCTTCATAACCGGATCGGCATGATCCGGGACGGCATGGATGCAGACCTGGTTTTCCTGGATGAGGAAAATAACATTGCTCAGGTCTATCTGAAGGGCCGGGCATTCAAGGCTTGAAAAATAAGGCGAAATCCGGTTGCTTTTAAAGCTCCGGTATATTAAAATCTATAAGAAGAAACATCCGGCTTTGGGCACAGGCGGCGCAGTCCCCTGTGCCCTGGGCTTTCTGGAGGAAAGATTTTCATGACACTGCGGGAATTTTTTGAAGAACACCCCCGGGCGGCCATTGCCTTTTCAGGCGGTGTGGACTCCGCCTATCTGCTCAGGGAAGCCCTGCGCTGGGGAACCGAAATCCGGGCTTACTATGTAAAATCCGCCTTTCAGCCTCAGTTTGAGCTGGAGGATGCCATCCGGCTTTCTCAGCAGCTGGGAGCAAGTCTTCGGATTCTTCCGGTGGACGTTCTCTGCGATTCTCTGGTTACGGCCAACGGCCCTGACCGGTGCTATCACTGCAAAAGAAGAATCTTTTCCACCATTCTGGAGGCGGCCCGGGAGGACGGCTTTTCCCTGATCCTGGACGGAACCAACGCCTCTGACGATGCATCGGACAGGCCCGGTATGCGGGCGCTTCGGGAGATGGAGGTTCGCTCTCCTCTTCGGGAATGCGGCCTGACAAAGGGGGAAATCCGGAGCCTTTCCCGGGAAGCGGGGCTGTTTACCTGGGATAAGCCTGCCTATGCCT
>RCNH01000867.1_pt1 | contig 11343 bp, 11 predicted proteins | sample 2041161 | NCBI WGS metagenome assembly RCNH01 (sample SAMN09708215, study PRJNA481090) | Feces metagenome, whole genome shotgun sequencing project. | biome: feces | host: Leptonychotes weddellii | place: Antarctica: Sion Island | collected 2010-03-01
AAAAGAAAAGATGTTTTTTATTTAAAATAAACTATTATGAACAAATTGGATTTGCAGAAGTACGGTATTACCGGCGCAACTGAGGTCATCTACAACCCCTCTTACGATGAGTTGTTCCGCGAGGAGACAAAGGAAGGTTTGACCGGTTTTGACAAGGGTCAGCTCACTGACACCGGTGCCGTTAACGTAATGACTGGCGTTTATACTGGCCGTTCACCCAAGGATAAGTTCTGGGTAAAGGACGATGTAACCAAAGACACTATCTGGTGGACATCTGACGAGTATAAGAACGATAACAAGCCCGTAAGCGTTGAGACTTGGAATGAGTTGAAGAAGCTGGCAGGTGCCGAGCTGTCGAACAAGAAGCTCTATGTTGTCGATACTTACTGCGGTGCCAACGAGAGTACTCGTCTGAAGATTCGTTTCATCATGGAGGTGGCTTGGCAGGCACACTTCGTTAAGAATATGTTCATCCGTCCTACCGACGCTGAGTTGGAGGAGTACGGTGAGCCCGATTTCGTAGTATTGAACGCTTCGAAGGCTAAGGTTGAGAACTACAAGGAGCTGGGTCTGAACTCGGAGACTGCTGTTGTGTTCAACCTCACCGAGAAGATGCAGGTTATCATCAACACTTGGTATGGTGGTGAGATGAAGAAGGGTATGTTCTCTTACATGAACTACCTCCTCCCCTTGAAGGGTATCGCTGCCATGCACTGCTCGGCTAACACCAACGAGAAGGGCGAGACCGCTATCTTCTTCGGTCTGTCGGGTACTGGTAAGACCACTCTGTCGACCGATCCCAAGCGTCAGCTGATTGGTGACGATGAGCACGGTTGGGACGATGACGGTGTCTTCAACTTCGAGGGCGGTTGCTACGCTAAGGTTATCAACCTCTCGCAGGAGAACGAGCCCGATATCTGGAACGCTATCCGCCGCAACGCACTTCTCGAGAACGTAACTGTTGACGAGAACGGCCACTGCGACTACGCTGATAAGTCGGTTACCGAGAACACTCGTGTATCTTATCCTATCTACCACATCAACAACATCGTGAAGCCCGTATCGAAGGCTCCCGCTGCAAAGAAGGTTATCTTCCTGTCGGCTGATGCATTCGGCGTACTGCCTCCCGTTTCTATCCTGACTCCCGAGCAGACCAAGTACTACTTCCTGTCTGGTTTCACCGCTAAGTTGGCAGGTACAGAGCGTGGTATCACTGAGCCCACTCCTACTTTCTCGGCTTGCTTCGGTGCTGCATTCCTTTCGTTGCACCCCACAAAGTACGGTGAGGAGTTGGTTAAGCGTATGCAGCAGTCGGGTGCTACCGCATACCTCGTAAACACTGGTTGGAACGGTACCGGCAAGCGTATCTCGATCCGCGATACTCGTGGTATCATCGACGCTATCCTCGACGGTTCTATCGACAAGGCTCCTACCAAGATGATTCCTACATTCGACTTCAAGGTTCCTACCGAGTTGCCGGGTGTTGATTCTCACATCCTCGATCCTCGTGACACTTACACTGAGGCAGGTGAGTGGGAGAAGCGTGCCGAGGATTTGGCAGGTCGCTTCGTAAAGAACTTCGTTAAGTTCACCGGCAACGAGGAGGGTAAGTCTCTGGTTGCAGCTGGTCCTAAGTTGAAGTAATTTACAACAACGAATTTTGAGAGGGTAACACCTCAATAAATAAGTGGCTCCGAACGGGTAACCGTTCGGAGCTTTTTTATATACCTATATTTATATATATGGCGGGTGGCAGTGGAAAGCATAGTCGGGGGCGGTTGCGAAAACCATAGACGTGAACGGCGGAAACCATGACGCCGCGATGTGTGAAAAAATCGACTCGGTGAAGGTTGGAAATTTTTGGCAGAGCATCTGAAAATTCGTACCTTACCAAGGTAATCGGCAACAGAAAACAACTGCCGACGGATAAAAAAACGCAGGAGTATGAAAAAATGGTTGTGGCTGATGTGCCTTTTGCTGCCCGTGTGCGCAGTGGCACAGGAGATGACGGGTAAGTGGACAGGAACGCTGACGGTGGGGACGACCTCGCTTCGTGTGGTCTTCCGCTTCTCTCCTCAAGATAAGGGCTGGACGGCGAAGATGGATTCTCCCGATCAGGCGGCTTTCGGTCTGCCCGTGGACTTGGTGAAGGTGGAGAACGGCACCGTGACCCTCGTGATGCCCCGTATCGGTGCGCGCTATGAGGGGGCGATGATGACACCGCAGATGGTGATGGGTACATTCACCCAGAACGGAGTCGAATGTATGATGCCACTCTCTAAGCAGGAGAACCTCCGACCGCAAAACCCGCGACCGCCTTTCCCCTACACCTCGGAGGAGGTGAGCTTCAAAGGGGGTGATGAGGGGGGTACCCTGCACGGTACGCTGACCAGCCCCAAAAATGAAGCCCCCAAGGCGGTGGTGGTAATGGTCACGGGCAGCGGCTTGCAGAACCGTGACGAGGAGCTGTTCGGGCACCGACCCTTTGCGGTGTGGGCTGACCGTCTGACTCGTGAGGGGTACGCCGTCCTGCGCTATGATGACCGCGGTTATGGCGGTTCGGAGGAGGAAGTGGCACGCTTTGCCGCCTCCACGACCTTCGATTTTTGTGATGATGCTCTCGCGGCGGTGGAGTTCGTAACCCGCAATCCGCGATTGAAAGATGTGCCTTGCGGTATAATGGGACATAGTGAGGGCGGAACGATTGCCTTCATGGCCGCCGCCAAGGATAGATGGGTGGACTTCATCATTTCGTTGGCAGGCTCGATGTTGCGGGGCGACAAGGTGCTGGCGGCACAGGCCGACCATGCCCTGCGTCAGATGCCCGACACCTACCGCGAGCAGGTGTTGGCGGCGCGCGCCCGTATGACGGAGGTGGCACTCGAACATTCGTTTGAGGAGCTCTCCGCGCAGCGTGAGACCCTGAAAAAGGAGTTGGAGTCACTCCCCGAAATCAAGAACCTGCCCCGCGGGTCGGGTGATGTCTTGGCGTATTTCGATATGCTCGCCACCTCGCCGTGGTTGCACGCCTTTGTAGGCTTCGACCCTGCGGAGACGATAGCCCGATGCGGACATCTGCCCGTGCTGGCACTCAATGGCGGACGCGATATACAGGTGGATGCCGATACGCATTTGCAGGTGGTGCGCGAACGGTTGAAGGACAACGACCGCCTTACAATCCACATTTTCCCCGACTGCAACCATATCTTCCAGCCCTGCCGGAGCGGTGAACTCTCGGAGTATGAGGAGATTGAAACCACCCTCTCGGAGGAGGTCTTAAAGTATGTGGCGGAGTGGCTCAACGCGAATGTGGCGAAGTAGGGGTGTCCCGGCGGTGATGTAGATGCCTGCCACAGCGATAAAAAAAAGTCTGTTTCCTTTTCGGAAACAGACTTTTTTGTGTGAGGAGATGACCATCAGACGGTCATAATCTCCTTCTCTTTCTTCGACATTACCTCGTCGAGCTGCTTGCTGTACTTCTCCAGCAGCTTCTGCGACTGAGTCTCGCCGTCCTTGGCCTCGTCCTCGGGCATGCCGTCCTTCTGTGCCTTCTTGAAAGCATCGACAGCCTCACGGCGTGCATTGCGCAAACCGATGCGTGCCTGCTCGCCGTAGCCGTGAACCTGCTTTACCAGCTCCTTACGGCGGTCCTCGGTGAGGGGAGGAATCGACAGACGAATCTGCTCGCCGTTGTTCGAGGGTGCCAGACCGATGTTAGAGTCGATGATGGCCTTCTCGATGGGGCGCAACATATTTTTGTCCCAGGGCTGGATAAGGATGGTTTTGGCATCGGGTACGGTAACGCTCGCAGCTCCCGACACGGGAACCTGTGAACCGAAGTAGTCGACCATGACACCGTTCAATACGTTGGGTGTAGCTTTACCTGCTCTGACATTGGAGAGTTCCTCTTCGAGGTGAGCAACGCTCTTCATCATTTTCGAACCGGCTGCTTCAAGAATTGTTTTTGTATCCATAATTATAATAATTCAGTTTATTGTTCTTTCTGTACTTGGGTCTTCTCGTCGATGGTCTTCACCAGATGAGCGAACTCCTCTGCCGTGTAACCCACGGTGGTGAGAATCACCTTGCCGTCTTTGCCGATGAGGAAGTTGCGGGGTACGTAGTCCGAAGCGAAGAGGTCATAGACCTTGCGCTCGGGGTCGATACCCACTGCAAAAGTGTAGCCCTTCTGCGAGATGAACTTCTCGACCGTAGCTTTCTCCTCGCCGCGCGAGATGGGCAGGAACGCAAAGTCGCGACCTGCGAAGCGGTCTATCAGCTGCTCCTGTACGTGGGACAACTCCTCACGGCAGGGAGGACACCATGTTGCCCAGAAGGTCACGAGCACCACCTTGCCTTTGAGCTGCGAGAGAGTGGTCTGCTCGCCCGAGAGCATCTCGACCGTGAAGTCGGGAGCCGTGTCGCCGGCCTTGACCAGAGTGGTTTCCTCGGGGCTCTTGCGCTGCTGCTGTGCTGCGTTGTCGGGTGCCACGGTGGGCATGAAGAGAATGATGGCTCCGATGAGCACGATGAGTGCCAGGAGAATGAATAAAAGTTTGTTGTTTTTCTTTGCTGTCATAATGTTAGGGTTTTACAAGTGTGCCGATGGCATCGCCTGCCAGAACTTTTTCGAGATTGCCCTCGGTATCCATATCGAAGACGATGATACCCAGCTTGTTCTCCTGACAGAGAGTAAAAGCCGTGAGGTCCATAATCTTCAGATGACGGGCATATACTTCGTCAAACGAAATCTCCTTGAATTTGACTGCCGAGGGGTCTTTCTCGGGGTCGGCTGTGTAGACGCCGTCCACGCGTGTACCCTTGAGCAGGACATCTGCCTCGATTTCGATACCGCGCAGTGCCGATGCCGAGTCGGTGGTGAAGAAGGGGTTCGATGTACCGCCGCCGATGATGACCACATAACCGGCCTCGAGGTACTCGATGGCGCGAGCCTTCGAATAGTATTCGCCGATGGGTTCCATACGAATGGAGGTCAGCACCTTGGCTTTCACACCGTTGTCCTCCAGTGCCGATTGCAGTGCCAGGGAGTTGATGATGGTGGCGAGCATACCCATCTGGTCGCCCTTCACACGGTCAAAGCCCTTCTTTGCGCCGGTCATGCCGCGGAAAATGTTACCTCCGCCGATGACAATTCCTATCTGCACGCCGGTTTGTGCTGCGGCCTTAATCTGTTCGGCATAGGATTGTAATTTTTCGGGTGCGAGGCCATATTTTTGGCTGCCCTGGAGCGATTCTCCACTCAGTTTGAGGAGTATTCGATGATATTGCATAATGAAAATAGATTTGTCGTTACGCGAAGATAGGAATTTTCTTTGAAAAAAAATCTATTTCTTCTATCTTTGTACGACATGCAAGCCGATAAATACATATTGTTGAACAAAATTGACTCGCCGGAGGAACTAAAACGACTCTCCGTGGGCGAGTTACGCACCTATTGTGACGAGTTGCGCCGTTATATTATCGAGGAGTGTTCCGTCAATCCGGGACATTTGGCTTCGAGTTTGGGAACCGTGGAACTGTCGTCGGCACTGCATTATGTGTTCGACGCACCCACCGATAAAATCGTGTGGGACGTGGGTCACCAGACCTACCCCCACAAAATCATCACGGGACGACGCGAAGCCTTTCACCACAAACGACAGCTGGGTGGCATCAGCGGATTCCCGCGTATGGAGGAGAGTCCCTACGATGCCTTTGGCGGTGGTCATGCTTCGGTCTCCATTTCGGCGGCTTTCGGTATGGCAAAGGCTGCCGAGTTGCGTGGCGAACACCATAGTGTGGTGGCTGTCATCGGTGACGGTTCGATGACCGGAGGTCTGGCCTTCGAGGGTCTGAACAATGCCGGTGCAAGTCGTGACACCAATCTGTTGGTGATTCTCAACGACAACAATATGGCCATCGACCAGGCAACGGGTGCGCTGAAGAACTACCTGCTGAAGATTTCGACATCGGTCCACTACAACCGATTCAAACAACGTCTGTGGGGCCTTCTTTCGCATACACCGCGTTTCTTGAGACTGTGTCAGAAGCTGGGCAATGCCGTCAAGCAGGGCGTGCTCAACAAGAGCAACCTCTTCGAGAGTTTCAACTTCCGTTACTTCGGACCTGTCGACGGACATAACATCGAGGAATTGGTGCGCACGTTGAGTGCACTGAAAGATATTCCCGGCCCCAAGCTGTTGCACGTGCTGACGGTGAAGGGTAAGGGCTACAATCCTGCCGAGCAGGACAAATGTACCTGGCACGCTCCCGGACGCTTCAATCCGCTGACGGGCGAGCGTATCGCCTCGAAGGGCGGTGCCGACCGCTATCAGGACGTCTTCGGTGAGACGCTCCTCGAGTTGGCGCGTCAGGACAAGCGTGTGGTGGGTGTCACACCTGCCATGCCCTCGGGTTGCTCGATGAACATCATGATGCGCGAGATGCCCGACCGCTGTTTCGATGTGGGTATCGCCGAGGGTCATGCCGTGACCTTCTCGGCAGGTCTTGCCACTGCGGGTATGGTGCCTTTCTGCAACATCTACTCCACCTTCATGCAACGTGCCTACGACAATGTCATTCACGATGTGGCGATTCAGAAGCTCCCCGTGGTGATGTGTCTCGACCGTGGCGGTATCGTGGGTGAGGACGGTGTCACGCACCACGGACTCTTCGACATGGTGGCCTTTGCGGCACTCCCCGACATGATTATCGCCGCCCCGATGAACGAGCGCGAGTTACGAAATATGATGTACACGGCACTCCATGCTGGCTGTCCCTATATGATTCGCTATCCTCGTGGCAAGGGCGAGGGCGTAGAGTGGCGAGGTCGCGAGTTCGAACAGATTGTCACGGGCGTGGGTCGCTGCCTGCGCGAGGGTGACGATGTGGCGGTGCTCACCATCGGCACGATGGGTAATTTCGCCCTGCGTGCTGCCGATCATGTGCTGGCGGAGGGTGTCAGTGTGGCGTGCTACGACCTGCGTTTTGTCAAGCCCCTCGATGAGGAGCTGCTTCACGAGGTGGGTCGCAAGTTCCGCCGTGTGGTGACCGTGGAGGACGGTGCCGTGAGAGGCGGTGTCGGTGAAGCGGTGACGGCATGGTTCATGCGCCACGACTACAACCCCGAAGTGAGAAACCTCGGTGTGGGTGACGAGTGGGTACACCACGGCACTCCCCAAGAGTTGTATGCCCTGTGCGGCTATGACGAGAAGGGCATCGTGGAGGCTATCCGCGAGGTGATGAAGAAATAAAAGGAGGATGGCGAGAGCTTTCCTGCTATATAAAAAAAGAGAGTCGAATGAAATCCATTCGACTCTCTTTTTTTTGTCGTATCGGAGCTATGCCACCGAGCACTCGATGCCCAGGGCACGCACACGCTCTGCGATGAGTTCCAAATCCTGCTTGCTCACCTTCTCGATGGTCTGGCACGGGGTATCGCGGTCCAACGAATAGACCATCACCTGACGGGGGTGGGTCTCCTCCACCAGCTTGAGCCATGCCGACACCTCCTCCTCGGTGGTGTTGTCGATTTTCTGCCCCTTGTACTCGCCACGCAGGAACATGGTCTGCATGATGAAATGACCGTCAAAACGCTTCATCAGCTCGACAATACCTCTCACGGTGTAGGTCGGGCTTTGCGGATTATCGACCAGACGTACCGTGGCATCGAATGCCGAGTCGAGTTTGAGAATGTTGTTGTCCACACGCATGAGGGCGCGGCGTACATCGTCACGGTGAATCTGTGTGGAGTTAGACAGCACCGACACCTTGGCACGCGGACAGAGACGGTCGCGCAGGGCGAGGGTGTCGTTGATGATGGCCTCAAATTCGGGGTGGAGGGTCGGCTCTCCGTTGCCGGCAAAGGTGATGACATCGGGCGGAGTGCCTGCCGCAACCATCTCGCCGAGGGTCTGCTCGAGGAGGGTGCGCACATCGTCACGTGCATTGAAGCGTTTCTTGCCGGGGTGCTCGCCATTCCAGCCGCACTCGCAATAGATGCAGTCGAAGGAGCAGAGTTTCGACTCGGTGGGCAACAGATTCACGCCCAGCGAGAGTCCCAATCGGCGCGAATGTATCGGGCCGAAGATAATATCGTGATAGAGTGATGTCATGTTATCGGTGTGTTAATGTCTCCGAAGCCGGAGCTTCGGCGTGTGTTATCGTTTTTCGGGTTCGCACTTCTCATCGAGGACGTCCATCTGCTGACGCACCGACTCCTCGTGTATCGCCTGCATGAGGGTGCGCATAAATTCGCGCTCCATACCCAGACGCTCCGCCTCGTCGGTGCGGCGTGCGAGCAGCTCCTCGTAGCGGTCGCGTTGCAGGACGGGCATATTGTGACGGCGTTTGTAGCTGCCTATCATGCGTGCCACCTTCATACGGTGGGCGAGCAACTCCACCAACTCGTCATCGGTCTTGTCGATTTGCGAACGCAGCTCGTTGAGGTCCTGCGCTTCGCAACTCTTGTCGCGAATGATGGTGTTGCAGAGGATTTCCGAGAGCCGTTCGGGGGTCACCTGCTGGGCGGCATCGCTCCAGGCGGCATCGGGCGTGCAGTGCGACTCAATCATCAGTCCCTCGAAGCCCAAATCCATCGCCTGCTGTGAAATGGGGGCGATGAGTTCGCGCTTGCCACCGATGTGGCTGGGGTCGCAGAATATCTCTATTTCGGGAATGCGGCGTTTCAGCTCGATGGGAATTCCCCACATCGGACGGTTACGGTAGATGCTCTTGTCGAGGGACGAGAAACCGCGGTGTACGGCAGCCATGCGGCGTATGCCGGCGTTGTAGAGACGTTCGAGAGCTCCAATCCACAATTCGAGGTCGGGGCTGACGGGATTTTTCACCAGCACGGGAATATCCACCCCCTCCAGCGAGTCGGCGATTTCCTGCATGGCAAAGGGGTTGGCTGTGGTGCGTGCGCCTATCCACACCATGTCGAAGCCGGCGCGCAGAACCTCTTCCACATGACGGGGTGTCGCCACCTCGGTGGCCACCTTCATGCCGGTCTCCTCCTTCACTCTCCGGAGCCATGCTATACCGCGAGTACCCACACCCTCAAAACCTCCGGGTTTGGTGCGCGGCTTCCACAGTCCGGCGCGGAACAGACGTATGCCGCACTTCGAGAGACGGCGTGCGCTCTCCATCACCTGCTCCTCGCTCTCGGCACTGCACGGGCCGGCGATAATCTTGGGGTGGGGGAGGGTGTCGTTCGTGGTGATTGGCTTGATGTCTTCCATTTGCGTTAAAATAACATTACAAATATATGGAAAAGCAGACGAAAAACAAAAATGTTGTGAGGTAGGATAGGGATACACAAAACTTGGTCGATAAGTTTTGAGAATATCGACCAAGTCTGTAAAATGCACAAGATATAGTTAGATTATTGGTTAAATTCTACTTCATCTACAATAAGTTCCTGATTTCCGAATGTGTAAAATCCGAAGCCGGTATATGAGAGTGGCATATAGCGAATGGTCATGATGGAGATACCATCGACTTTGAACATTAAAGTCTGTCCGTCGCTAATCAACGTCCACTCCATATCGGAGTGACGCTCTCCCGACCATGTGATGCCCTGCATAATGTCACCGACTATCTCGTTGTTTTCGTAGCGTGTGAACTTTACAAAGTCGTTATTGAATGAAAAAGCATAAAAGTTGCCGCCGTCGCGGTAGTTGAATACCAAACCAACCAGACGATCGTTTGCCAGTTGTTTGATATTGACTTTTGTTTTGATTTCAAAAGGTTTCATGACATCGATAGGGGCGTAACAGTGTGTCTCGAAGAAGGTGTTTTCTCCGGCTTTTACTGTTGTGCCGCTTGTCGCGCTCAATACGGCTGATAATCCTTTTTTCTCACCTTTGGATTTGACAGTCATAACACCATGGTCGATAATGGCGGTGCCAATACCGTTTTTGTAGGCGCATTCGGTCCATTCCAATGAATTGGAATCAAAAGTTTCTTTGTAAGTTTGTGCGTTGACACAGAGTGTTGCGATGAGGAATATCGCACTTATCATTAATTTCTTCATAAATTATACAGATTTATAGGTTGTGCATTTTACCTAATCGTGTTTGCAGTTCTTGTAGAAGAGGTTCTAACTCCTTGACGATACGGTCGACGTTGGTGAATTCACCGTGGCGTGCCGCCATTGCTCCAGCTACTTCTGACGATACCTTGATTTGAAAGGCAACAGTGGAAATAGTAGATATGTCTCTTACTGTTACGCGAGTACGCATTTGTTTGTCTGAAAGTTGAAAGGTCTTGTAGTGCCAAGGGGTTTGTAGATAGCCTCCATAGAAATCAGTTGTGGCAATTTCTTCAAAATAATTGAGTAAAATTTGATGGAGAAGTTTCCATGCTTTGGAAGTGTCTATGTTGTTTTGTTCATCAATGATGTATAGTGATGGGTCGAGATGAATGGTCATGAATTTATTGACCAGTCCTGATGCTGCTGTTGTCCTGTAAAATCCGTCCTCTTGCAAGGTGTAGGAGACAGAACTGCGCAGGTCGTTGGCATAGATTTTAGTTTCTATGGGTTTGTAACCTTCGCATTCGATTCTTACGGCAACGATTTCTGTGCGTTTCTTGGGACGGTTGAATTCTGCAAAACCATAGCCAACAAATTGATTGTTGAGATAGATAGATGCTTCTTTGGGTTGGACGATGATTTTGAAGGTTTTGCTTTTAGCTGCAAGAGCAAAATTTAAAGTACCTAGAACAAGTAGAAGCAGAAACAGTAGTTTTTTCATGGTTTTATATATTTTAATGAGTTTTTAGCATGGAAGATTCTGACGAATATTTTTTGTATTCGTCAAGATAGATATTGATGACAGAGGGTAAATTTTTTGTTGAGAATTGTCTCTCATAGAGAAAAACATTGTCTTCACTGCATGAAACGACAATGTAGGGTTGGTGGGGTGGGATGGGAAAGTCGACAATTCCGTTTCCTTGGAATTTTCCATTGATGTAAATATCGGCATTGTGAGGTTCGCAGTAGATTGTGACATGTTGTACACTGCACGATGTCATAAAAAGGCCATACCATAAGAATAGAAGACTGCCGATGAGATGTTTAGTGTTGAGCATGGTACGTTTTGTTATAAACTTACCGTATCAACTCCGCTGCGGTGGGATAATAAAAAAGAAAGTGTGGAGTTGTTCGTTTATCTGATACGAGGTTCTGGAATACCTATGCGCAAATAAACAATACCCCACACCGAGTAGAATATATCTGAGATGATATATAGCTATACACGGTGACGAGCGTTGCAATATCCTTGCGCATTTTGAAATTTTCCAGATTTAGTATCAAGAAATAGCGAAACACTTTCACTA
>RCNH01000869.1_pt1 | contig 11342 bp, 8 predicted proteins | sample 2041161 | NCBI WGS metagenome assembly RCNH01 (sample SAMN09708215, study PRJNA481090) | Feces metagenome, whole genome shotgun sequencing project. | biome: feces | host: Leptonychotes weddellii | place: Antarctica: Sion Island | collected 2010-03-01
CATCCGGACAGGTACTCCCCTGAATGCGGATGTAAATCCGGAGATGCTGGGTACAATCTTTTACGAGGGTACACCGCTGCACGATGGTGCTGTGGTTGTGCGCGACGGTATGCTCAAGGCAGCCGGCTGTGTGCTGCCCCTGTCCAACAACCTGGAAATCGGCAAAGACATGGGCACTCGTCACCGGGCGGCACTGGGCATGAGCGAAAATTCTGACGCAGTTGTGGTAGTGGTCAGCGAAGAAACCGGTATTATCTCGCTTGCCAAGAATGGTGTGCTGATCCGCCGCCTGGATCGTCAGAACCTGTTCAACCTGCTCCAGGAGGACATCGTTCCCCCCGAAGAGGAGGAGAAGAAGCCGTCTTTTCGTGTATTAGGGAGAAAGAAGAATGGGAAAAATGAACATAAAGAATCCGATCAAGCTAACTAAAAATCCAAACAAAAAAGGCGGAGAAAAGGGCCAGGGCAAAGCAGAAAGCCATTCTCTGCTGGACAGCCGCAATGCCACCATGTTGCTTTCGCTGGTGCTGGCAATTCTGGTGTGGGTGATCGTGACCGTGTTCATCCTGCAAAACACCAGCAGTGTGATCAGCGACGTGCCGGTAAACTTTAAGTACGACTCGTCAAAGTATACCGGGCTGGGCCTGGAAATTGTGAATCAGCCTGAGCACACGGTGCGTCTGGAAGTTACCGGTAAAGGCTATGAGGTGGGCAACCTGAATAAGACCGACTTCATTGTGTATCCGGATTATTCTTCCATCAAGGGCGCAGGAGCCATGGATCTGAAGCTGAAGGTCCGTCTGGCAGACAGCCAGCTCAGCAGCAGTGTACAGGCAACCGTGGACAGCCGCGATGCCACTGTATCGGTGGTGTTTGATGCGGTAGTGGAAAAGCATCTGCCGGTTGTGGCAGAGTACGAAAATCTGCGCCTGGCAGAAGGATATACGCTGAACAAGGTTCTGCCTGCCCCTGCGGAAGTAACCATTCGTGGTCCGCAGAGTGAAGTGGATCAGGTGGCCAAAGCAGTGATCCACCTGGATGTGGGCGAAGAGCTGCGTGACAGCCGCCTGCTGCAGGCCAAGGTTCAGCTGGTGGATGACCAGGGAAATATTATCACACCGCAGTACACGGTGCTGGATAATGACATTGTGGATGTAACCATCTCGGTTTACCAGACGGCAGAGCTGCCTTTGAAAGTGCAGTTCACCGGCGTTCCGGCAAACTTTGATGTATCCTGTCTGGGATACAGTCTGTCGCCGCAGACCATTAAGGTGGCAGGCCCGGCCAAGGACCTGAGCAACCTTACCGAGCTCACCGTTGCAGCCTTTGACCTGACAACCTTTGAAACAGGCAAGGATTATCAGCTGCCGCTGAATCTGCCCAAGAATATCACGGCAACCGAAAATATGCCTCAGGTGACTCTGAGCTTTGACACCAGCGGTCTGGCGGTCAAAACGCTGAATATCCCGGGTAAAAACATTCAGCCGATCAATCTGCCCAGCAATTACCAACTGACGGTGGAAACCGATCGCCTATACAATGTAACCCTGGTGGGCCCCGCCGAAGAGATGAAAACGCTCTCGGCCAACAACGTAATAGCTCAAATTGACGCGGAGAACTTCCAGGTCACTGCCGGACGCGATAACGTACCGGTGGAGATCATTGTTCCTTCCTCCAACCACATCTTCGCCGCGGGTAATTACACGGCGCAGTGCAACATTACAACGAAGTAAATTATGTTATTAGTAAGAAACATCCGCCTGCCGCTCTCCTGTGGGGAGCCGCAGGCACTGGATGCCGCACTTAAGATTCTGCGCCTGCCCCGGCGGGCCGTTGCATCTCACGGTGTGGCAAAACTCTCGGTGGATGCCCGGCATGGCAAGCCCGTGCTGGTGTACACCGTGGCAATCACGCTGAAAGACGAGGGTGCGGAACCGGCATTAGCCGGGGCCGCGCCCTGCGTTGCTATCATCCGGCATGAGCCTTTTGTGCTCAAAAACGGCAGCAGACCGCTGGCACATCCGCCTGTGGTGTGCGGCCTGGGCCCGGCAGGTCTGTTCTGTGCACTGGTGCTGGCCCGGCAGGGGTTTGCGCCGCTGGTGCTGGAACGCGGCCCGGCGCTGGAAGAACGAATGCAGGCCATTGACAACTTCAATGCTACCGGCCGGTTGAATGAGAACGCAAACATTCAGTTCGGTGAAGGCGGTGCCGGCACTTTTTCAGACGGCAAGCTGACCACACGAATCGGTGATCCGCTGTGCAGCTTTGTTACAGAAACACTGCTGGAACACGGTGCTCCGCAGGAAATTGCCATCCGGCAGAAGCCGCACATCGGCACAGATAAACTGCGGGATGTAATTGCATCCATCCGCCGTGAAATTGAAACACTGGGTGGACGTGTGCTGTTCAACACCACGCTTACCGGAATTGACCAGAAGAACGGCCGCCTTGTGGGCGTGCAGACTACGGCAGGCGCAATTCCCTGTGATGCGCTGATTCTGGCGCCCGGCCACTCTGCACGGGATACTTTCCGGATGCTCAGCGACAGCGGCTTTACTCTGGAGTGCAAACCCTTCTCGGTGGGTGTGCGCGCAGAGCATCTGCAAACAGAAATCGAAAAGGGACTGTACCACGCTGCGGCAGGACATCCCGCGCTGCCCCGGGGTGAGTATCAGCTCTCCCAGCACATCGGCGAGCGTACCGTATATACCTTCTGTATGTGCCCGGGCGGACAGGTTGTTGCAGCCGCCAGCGAAGAGGGCGGCGTGGTAACCAACGGCATGAGCTATCATGCACGCAGTGGCCCCAATGCAAATGCAGCTGTTGTTGTAGGCGTGGATGGCCGGGATTTCGGCCAGGATCCCATGCGTGCAGTGGAATGGCAGCGGCAGCTTGAACAGGCGGCCTATCGGGCGGGCGGCGGCGGATATGCTGCGCCGGCTCAGAACCTGGGCAGCTTTTTGGAGGGCGGCGCAGAGCTCAAGCTGGGCCGTGTGCAGCCCACCTACCCCAGAGGAGTTGTCCCGGCAGATCTGGGCAGCCTTCTGGGAACAGAGCTGGCTGATGCCATGCGTGTTGGCCTGCGTGCTTTTGGACGCAAGCTGCCGGGTTATGATGCACCGGACACAGTGCTGACAGGACTTGAAACCCGTACATCCAGTCCTGTACGGCTGCCGCGTGGAGAAGACTATCAGGCACTGGCGCTGCGCGGCCTGTATCCCTGCGGCGAGGGCGCAGGCTATGCAGGCGGCATTATGAGCGCAGCGGTGGATGGTGTGCGCGTTGCACGTGCAATTTCTCAGGACTATGCTCCCGGGAAATAAGAAGCCCTTAATGGGAGAAACTGGAAAGGAATAGACTCATGAGTCAACAAAACGGCACCCCAGAAAAGAATGATGTTTTTCAGCGTATCGCAAACCGATTGTTTGGCGGTGACCGCGGGCTGGCTCTGATTCTGTTCTGGATCGGAATTTTTACGGTGCCCTGGCTGTCGATTCTTGTGCTGGTGATTTTCGGAATTATGCCGGCCAATCAGGATATGAAGCAGCAGCGACAGGAGCGCGACGAACGCCGCAGACAGGCGGCAGAAACCTTCCGCCAGTATTGGCCGGACTCCCAGCCGGGTCAGAATAACTGGCAGCAAACGCAAGATAAGGCGCAGGAACCCAAGCACCCTGCCTATCAAAGAGGCCCTGCGTACAGTACCGCCAATGCACCTCGCCCTGCGCCTAAAAAGCAGGCTCCGGCGGAGCCCCGTCCCAAGCCCACAGGCGATGCGCAGGCAGATAACCTGCTGAAAGTGGGATATGAATTTCTGGTCAAGGCAAATGATTATCTTCCGGAAATTGATGATCTGGAGGTGCGGGCCAAAGCGCAGACGACCTGCGCAAAGGTTCGGGGAATTATGGATTGGGTGCAGAGTCAGCCCGCCAGTGCTGAGCGTGCCAAGCGTCTGACCAGCTACTATCTGCCCACTACACAAAAGCTGCTGAGCACTTATGTGTCGGTGGATGATACCCCCGGCCCCAATGCACAGGCAATCTGTGCGCAGATTTCGTGCACACTGGATACACTGAATCAGGCTCTGGGCAATCTGATGGACGATCTGCTGGGCAATACCGCCCTGGATATTGAGGCGGAAATCGCCGCAATGGAGCAGATGCTGGGCAGCGAAGGGCTGACAGATGAATTGCGGATACCCCGTTCGGATGGGTAACATACAGAATAACAAAGCTGCGGCAATTACAGAAGCTGCGCAGCGGAAGGGATTATGAAATGGGTGCGAACAGACCAGAACACAGCAATCAGGCGTATGATTACGCCAAGCAAAGCGGCAATGCGGGCCAGGCGATGCAGAATAATGCAATTCAGGCGGCAAGCCGGAATATGCGCAATGTGCTGTACACCGTAGGCGGTGTGCTGATGCTCATTATGGCGGTGCTGATGCTTCCGCAGACACTGCACGGAATTCTTTATTACAACATGGGTGTGGCCGTTGTCGGTATGGCTTTAGGCGTGGGCTTTGGATGGCTGGCCGCAAAGCTGCTGAAAAGTGCAGGCCGGATGCGGCGCGCAGAGCGGTATCGTGCATTCCTGTCCGGCTGGGCCGGCTGTACCCTGAAGGAAATGTCCAAGGCTACCGGACGCAGTGTAGATTACCTGAAGCGGGATCTGAGCAGCCTGATTGAGCGCGGCGAGCTGGGAAACGCCTGGCTGGACCGCACAGACGGTGTTTTGTTTGCAGACGAAGCCTCCTACCGTGATTACACGCTGGAGCGTCGGATGCGGCAAAAGCAAAAGCAGCAGGAACGAAACGCAAAGAAGCGCGAGATGGAACCGGGCTTTGCCGGCGAAGTGAACCGCTTCCAGCGTCAGGTCAAGGAGATCTGTCCTGAAATTGACGATTTGACGGTTCGCGCAAAGGTGGAAACCCTGAGTGCGCTGATTGGTGAAATTCGCGACTGGGTCAAGGAGCATCCGGATGGAGAGGGTAAGGTCAAGCGCTTGTCCAATTACTATCTGCCCACGACCCTGAAACTGCTGAATACTTATATCTCGGTGGACGATAACCCCGGACCCACCGCTCAGAATATCTGCAAAAACGTGTCGGATATTCTGGATACCTTCCATACAGCCCTTTTGAATATGCAGGACAGCCTGCTGGATGACACGGCTTTGGACGTGTCTGCTGAAATCAGCGCGCTGGAGTCCATGCTGCAGCAGGAGGGCCTGGCCGGCAGCGAGTTTTCCTTTGCGCCGGTACGCGGCGAGGAGTAAGTCTGCCGCGCTGATTAACTTAACATAAAGGAGCAACATCCATGAATTATCGTGCATGGCAAGTGAATCGACCGGACATGGCCAAGGCAAAGCGCCTTGCCCATGCTATCGGTGCGCCCATGCTGCTGGCACGCATCCTGGTAGCCCGCGGGCTGGATACGCCTGAAAAGGCTGCTGCTTTGCTGATCCAGGATCAGCCGCTTTCTGACCCTTTTCTGCTCAAAGATATGGACAAAGCTGTGGAGCGCATCGAATGCGCTCTGGACAGCGGAGAACCCATTGTAGTGTTCGGTGATTATGATGTGGACGGCGTTACGGCCACAGCGCTGCTGTTTGAACATTTGCGGGGCATGGGGGCGAATGTGCGCTGTATGCTGCCCAGCCGGGAAGGGGATGGCTATGGTCTTTCCCGGCGTGCTCTGGAATCGGTGGCAGCCAAGGGCTACAAGGTGGTTATTACAGTTGATAACGGTATTTCTGCCGTGGAAGAAGCTGCTTATGCAAAAGAACTGGGCCTGGATCTGATCATTACCGATCACCACCTGGCCCCGGAGGTGCTGCCTCAGGCGGTGGCCGTGGTAGACCCCAAGCGCAGAGATGATACCAGCCCTTTTAAAGAGCTGTGCGGCGCCGGTGTGGCATTCAAGCTGTGTGCGGCACTGGAAGGCTGCGATCCCAATGATCTGCTGGAATTTTGCGGGGATCTGGCCGCAATCGGAACGGTGGCAGACGTTATGCCGCTGGTAAATGAAAATCGTACCTTGGTGAAGGCGGGCCTGCGGGCTCTGCGCAACACCGAGCGGCCCGGTCTGCTGGCCCTGATGGAGGCCGCCGGGCTGGACGGCAAGCCGGTTACGGCAGAGAATGTCAGTTTTGCTTTGGCACCGCGGCTGAATGCCGCCGGTCGAATGAACTCGGCAGCATTGGCTCTGCAGCTGCTGCTGGCCGAAGATCCGGACCGTGCAGAACAACTGGCAGATGACCTTTGCCGCTGCAACACAGCCCGGCAGGAAGCAGAGCAGGAGATCATGGCACAGGTGGAAGCGCAGCTGGCTGCGGACCCTGTGCGCAAAAATGATCGCGTGATTGTTCTGTGGGGTGAGAATTATCATCCCGGAGTGATCGGCATTGTTGCAAGCCGAATTGTAGAGCGTTATGGGCGGCCGGCCCTGCTGATCAGTATGGAGAACGGAGAAGGAAAAGGCTCCGGACGCAGCATCGAAGGCTTTAACCTGCACAGTGCGATTGCAGCCTGCGGCGATCTTCTGGTGCGCTATGGCGGACACGCTCTGGCAGCGGGCCTCTCCATCCGGCAGGAAAAGCTGGAAGAGTTCCGTGTGCGGATCAATGAGTGGGCAGCACGGGAGTATCCGGTACTGCGCCTTCCGCCGCTCAAGCTGGATGTGGCAGTGTCGCTGGAGGATATCACCGTGGATGAGATTCAGGGGCTGGACTATCTGGCACCCTGTGGAAGCGGCAACCCTGCACCGCTTTTTCTGGTGGAGGATGCTGTAATCGACGGCATTTATCCGGTCAGCGATGGGCGGCATTCCAGATTGCGGCTGCGCCAGAACAATCAGTGCATTTATGCAGCGTGGTTCGGTATTTCCCCGCAGCAGCTTGCATATGGAGTGGGGGACCATGTGGACGTGGCCCTGTCGCTGAGTGTGTTCCAAAGTGCCCGCAGCGGACCGATGCTGTCGGGACGGATTAAAGAAATTCGGCCGGCCGGTCTTTCCAACGAGGCAGCAGAACAGGCAGCTTTGTTCGAGGCCTTCCGTTCCGGTGCAAAGCTGACGCCGGAGCAGCGCAATGTGCTGCTGCCTCAGCGTTCGGATACCGTGGCTCTGTATCGCACAGTACAGGCAGGCGGTGTGTCGGCAGGGGATTTGCGGCCCCTTTTTGCAAAAATGGGAGCTCAGAATACCGGCAAAGCGCTTGTGAGCCTGGCGGCTCTGTGCCAGGTAGGCCTGGTTGGTCAGCGAGAAGTAGAGGGCAGTTCGCGTTTGGCTCCATTGCCCACACGCGAAAAGAAAGATTTGACACGTGCGCCCATCTTGCGTGCGTTGGAGGTGTGAGAAGTGGCGGATCATATTGTTTATCAGGATCTGTTGGACATCATACAGGCCAGTGGCCGTGCATATGACCTGGATGTAATTGAACGTGCTTACAATCTGGCGGAGAAAGCCCACGAAGGGCAGCGCCGCCGTAGCGGTGAGCCGTATATTTGTCACCCGCTGCACGTGGCAGCTCTGCTGGTTGAGCTGGGTATGGATACCGAAAGCCTGGCGGGTGCATTGCTGCACGATGTTGTGGAGGATACCAGCGTTTCACTGGCTCAGATCAAAAATGAGTTTGGCGCAGACATTGCACGCCTGGTAGACGGCGTAACAAAGCTGACCAAGATCCAGTTTTCCAGTATGGAAGAGCAGCAGGCCGAAAACCTGCGCAAGATGCTGCTTGCCATGAGCAAGGACGTTCGAGTGATGCTGATTAAGCTCTGCGACCGTCTGCACAATATGCGCACAGGTGACGCCTGGCCCGAGCAGAAGCGCCGGGATAAAGCGCTGGAAACCATGGAAGTGTACGCACCCATCGCACATCGGTTGGGTGTCAGCAGCATCAAGGAAGAGCTGGAAGACCGCAGCCTGCATTATCTGGACCCGATAGGTTATGATGAAATCTGCCGCCTGCTGGCTGAGCACAACGGTGAGCAGTTGCTGGATTCGGTTGGCAAGCTGATCAAAGAGCGTCTGGCAGAAAACGGTATGTCGAATGTCACTATTAAGAGCCGCATCAAGAGCGTTTACGGTATTTACCGCAAGATGTTCGTGCATAACCGCGACTTTGACGAGATCTACGATGTATACGCACTGCGAATTATTCTGGATTCGGTGGGCGAGTGCTACAATGCGCTGGGTGTGATTCATGATATGTATCATCCGCTGCCCAACCGCTTCAAGGATTATATCTCCACCCCCAAGCCCAATATGTATCAAAGTCTGCACACCACAGTAATCGGCCACGAAGGTATTCCTTTTGAGGTGCAGATTCGCACCTGGGATATGGACCGGATGGCGGAATACGGTGTTGCAGCGCACTGGAAATACAAGGCCGGTATTCAGGGCAGTGATCGTTTGGAAGAACGGCTGGCCTGGGTGCGTCAGCTGCTGGAAACCCAGCGTGAGGCAGATGACGCGGGCGATATTCTCCGCAGCCTGAAAAGTGACCTGCTGCCGGAAGAAGTGTTTGCATTTACGCCCCGCGGTGATGTGATTAACCTGCCGGCAGGTGCCACTACCATCGACTTTGCCTATGCCATTCACTCGGCGGTGGGCAACCGGATGATCGGTGCCAAGGTGAACAATCGCATTGTTCCCATTGATCACAAGGTGACCACCGGCGAAATTATCGAGGTCATCACCGGCCCGGCGGATAAGGGCCCCAGCCGTGACTGGCTGAAGATCGTTAAAACCAGCGAAGCGCGAAGCAAGATTCGTGCCTGGTTTAAAAAAGAGCGCAGAGAAGAGAATATTGAGGAAGGCCGTGCAGCGCTGGAGCGCGGAATGCGCCGCGAGCTGATCAACCTTACGCCGGCCCAGTGGGATGACTTTATGGCCGATGTGGCCCGTCGTCAGCATCTGAACAGCGCCGAAGAAATGTATGCAGCCATTGGATACGGCGGTTTGCTGGTCAGCCGTATCATGCCGAAGATCAAGGAAGAGTACGCAAAGCTCAAGGCGGCCGAAGAGGCAAAGGATGCACCGCAGCTGGATGAGATTCCGGTGCACCGCCCCCGTGCCACCGATGGCGTTATTGTTGAGGGCATTGATAATTGCCCCATCAAGTTTGCAAAGTGCTGCACGCCGCTTCCGGGCGACGATATTGTGGGCTTCATCACCCGCGGATTTGGTGTGTCCATTCATAAGCGCAGCTGCAGCAATGTGCAGAAGAGCCTGGAGGATTCGGAGAATGCCGGCCGCTGGGTGCGCGCTTATTGGGAAGCCAGCACCAAGGAAAATTACAAAGCATCCCTTGATATTGATGCCCTGGCCCGCGATGGCCTGGTGAGTGACATCGCCATGGCGTTGGGCGAGATGCATGTTCCCATTTACACCATGAACGCACGCCAGGAGCAGAGCGGCCGTGCAACCATGGAGCTGATTATCGGTATCAACAACACCGAACATCTGAACAGTGTGGTGTCCCGTCTGCGTAAAATCAAGGACATCATCGACATCAACCGAAATTAACCGGATATCCGGTAATACCGCCAGCGGCGGCATAGTAAGGAGAGAAAATCTATGCGAGCAGTGATCCAGCGTGTAAAGCGTGCCAGTGTGGCAGTGAACGGAGGCGAACCTCGTTGTATCGGTCCGGGACTGATGATTCTGTTGGGTGTCAAGGATGGCGATACCCTGGACATTGTGCCGAAACTGGCAGAAAAATGTGCACATCTGCGCATTTTTGAAGACGAAGAAGGCAAAATGAACCGCAGTGCCGTGGAGTTGGGCTATTCTGCTCTGGTGGTAAGCAACTTCACCCTTTACGGCAGCACCAAAAAGGGAAAGCGCCCCAGCTTTATTCAGGCGGCAAAACCGCCCTTTGCCACACAGGCCTATGATCTTTTCCTGGAATTGATGGGAAAACAGGGCCTGCATGAAGTAAAGCATGGCGAATTTGGTGCAGATATGCAGGTGGATCTGGTCAACGACGGCCCGGTCACCATCATTATTGATACGGAGGAATGGTAATCCGATGAAAGCATTTCATGTAACGGGCCCCATGCCCTACTATACCAACGGATTTGTGCTGGTGGGCAGCGAGGGTCATGCCGTGGCAATCGACCCGGCAGCTTCAACGAAGAAAATTGAGGAAATTCTGGAGCGCGAAAACGCTCAGCTCACACACATCCTGCTCACGCACGGCCATTTCGACCATATCGGCAGTGTGGCGCCTCTGCGTAAAAAGTACGGCGCAAAGCTGTATATGTGCCCGGAGGATGCAGTGGGCAGCACGGAGCGTCCCATCGCAGATCTGGATTTTGAACTGCAGGAAGGTGATGTGGTTCAGGTGGATGATATGACCTTCCGTATCTGGAAAACACCCGGCCACACGCCCGGTTCCTGCGTGATCCAGTGCGCCAATGTGCTCTTTACGGGCGATACCCTGTTTAATATGAGCATCGGCCGCACCGATCTGGATGGCGGCGATATGACTCAGATGCAGGAAAGCCTTGCCAAAATTCGTGATCTGCCCTTGCCGGATTCGACTCAGGTATTGCCCGGACATATGGATTTCTCCACTCTGGGCGAAGAGCGGAAAAACAATCCCTATCTGAGCAGTCTGTGAGGTCATATCTATGAATATCTATATTTCCGGCCTTGCCAGCGGCTATGAAGTGGAGCATTTGGTTCGTGTCTTTTATCCGGGCGCACAGCTGCTTACAGCACATCCCACACGCCAGCAGGCCAAAACACTGGTGCGCGCACGTGCCGGGCGCAGCCGTTTGTTTGTAGGCGTGCGCACTGAAACCGGCCGCTGGGGCCGGGTTATTCCGCTTCCGGCAGAAGAGCAGGGCACTGAATATGCCCTGTGCCGTCTGGCATACGAGCTGCTCAAAGAGGTAACCGGTCTGAGCCCTTCCTGGGGAATGATGACGGGTGTACGCCCGGTGCGCATCATTCACGATCAGCGTCAGCGTGGAGCCAGCGAAGAAGAAATCCGGAGCCTTTTCCTGGATCATTACGACTGCACTCCGCAGAAATTCCGTCTGGTACGCGGCATTGCGGATCTGCAGCACCCCATTATTACATCCGGCAGCCCTATGGATTACAGCCTGTACATTGGTATTCCGTTCTGCCCGTCCCGGTGCAGCTATTGCAGTTTTGTGTCGCTGTCCATTGAGCGGCAGAAAAAACATATGCAGCCTTATGTGGATGCACTTTGCCGGGAACTGGAGGCCTTCAAGGCTCAGGCGGATGCCTGTCATCTGAATCTGCGTACCATCTACATCGGCGGCGGCACCCCCACCAGCCTGTCGGCTCAGCAGCTGCGCCAGCTGA
>RCNH01000872.1_pt1 | contig 11325 bp, 10 predicted proteins | sample 2041161 | NCBI WGS metagenome assembly RCNH01 (sample SAMN09708215, study PRJNA481090) | Feces metagenome, whole genome shotgun sequencing project. | biome: feces | host: Leptonychotes weddellii | place: Antarctica: Sion Island | collected 2010-03-01
ACTTTCCAGAAAGTCGTGTGCCAACAGGGCGCCGCTCGCCCCTATTGGAAACCCAGAGCCAACGGGGACGCTGTCCCCCTTGGAACCCCTGCCAAAAAGGCTCCGCCTCTTTGGATTCACCCGCAGAATGGACTAGTCCCACAACCAGTCTATACCGTGCTATGGGAGGCAAGTCATCCCCCTGCGGAGATATGAGATAAAAGAGAGAATGGTGGACTCGCTGATTTCCAGATTCAGAACCATCCCCAGGTCGGTGTACGGCACGTCATCAAACTCCACACATCCCCGGAGCATAGCGATACTGCGTGGCCTCTATGCCTACGCTGAGGGCCGTTAGAAGAATTCTCTTCAGGGGAATACACACCCCACCGGGGAAAGCACCGAGGCCACAGAGCCTCCAGTAAAAGTCCTTCGGAAACGAATAGAAGTATGTTCATCCAGAGTATGCGGAGCAAGTTCTTGTCTCCGATGTGGAAGAAGTACTCCTTCAGCTGATGGAAGGAATCTCTCTGAACGATAATCTCTCCGCTAGTGCGGGACAAAATGATGTTATATAGGATTATCCGCAACCAGACGCAAAACAGAACGGCAAGTATTGCTTTTTAAAAAGCCTTCTGCTTCCATAGCGAAGTAGCCTAGTGCCGTTGGTAAAAGGCTCCAGACTACAAAAAGAAATAAAAGAATCAATACGGTAAAGCTGATTGGCATGGTATAAATCTTTAGAAATAAGCCATACATAGTGGGAGCCTCCGAAAATAGATTCGGAATCTTTCAGCTTATAGCCAGATGAACGACACAGCACTTAGAAAATATTTTCGCCGTTAAGCCATGCTATAAAATCAAACTGCTTTTCAAATGTCCTCATGCCAAATTCATCCTTGTCGAGAAAAGTGCAGTCATTGGGCCGGGGCTTTGGGGGCTTGTGAATCGTTTTGACATAATCAAGATCAGGATATTCTCGTTCGGATAGGACGACCAGCCGCTTACAAGGAATGCTGCGCAAACTCTCGATGTCTTCGCGGGTTACACCGTCCCGATCGTATAGGATAATGTAGAGGTTATCATAGTTGATGCGGCTGCGGCGGCTATTCCAGGCTTCCCGTGCCTCATCTTCTGTTTTCGCATGATTGAACATGATCCGCACATCGTCTAGCTTAGCAACAGGAAAATCCCATTCTGAAGGCACGAAGTTCAGCTCCTGTGCCATATAATGCGGGAGATCCCGGATAAAGCGAATAAATTCTCCCTGATAAAACCACAGATTGATAGTAGGAGAAAGGAACTGCATACCCAGACGGTGATAGATAACACCGCCGATACAGGTAGAACAGATAATGGAAAAGTTGTTGACTTTTATGCGATCCCGACAACTTTTTTCGAACTTCTGATTTTTATGTTTTCTAATCTGAGACTGTACATAAGAGGAGATATGTGCGGGGGATAGTTTTTTTAAACCTTGGTTAAACACAAGCGATACCTGGCCTTTCTCTACCATGTTAAATAGGATACCCCGGATAAGTCAAACACCTATGTGGAGGAGGTTCTGAACCCAACAGGTAAAATCAAAGCAGTGCTGAATCATATAATAGCGGAGTCTTTGTTTTCGGGACATGGCTTTTACATAAGCGGCGTCTGGACGGTGTGTGGCAACTACGTTTTTCAGCTCATAGAGATAGCTTTGAATTTCAACTTTCGGCTGAGTTTTTCTGAGAATCTGAGCACGGTATAGACAAAAATACATCAGATTCATACAGCTGAGATTGGACAGTTCCGGCATGTTTTTTGCGATATAGTCATGGCGCAGACATTTGGCTTCAACCGCGTGCATGGGTTTTTTCAGCAGTTGCTGGGACATGATGCTTCCACCGCGCTGGAGGTAATTATAGAACACGTTGGGTACAACAGAAACCCGATCAGCCCGTGCGATGATCTGCCAGCTCCAGAATTCATCCTCGTTGATTTTTCCCGCGGGAAATCGGATGCTGCCAATGACCTGTCGAGCGTACAATTTATTCCAGACCGGAACTATCAGCGCAGTCTCATTGATCAAAGAGAGCATGGCCTCTTTGCGAGTAAAGCACAAAGGCTCGCCGGTATAGGTCATAGTGCTGGCAGGAGTACTGTTTTCCCAAACGCGGCGGACACCGCCGGAGGCAATGTCGCTGTGGGTTTCCTGCATATGGGTATAAAGGAAACGATACATATCCGGGTCGATCCAGTCATCACTGTCAACAAAGCCGATATACTGTCCGGCGGCGATTTCCATACCGGCATTCCGGGCATCAGACAAACCTCCGTTTTTCTTATGGATAACTTTGATTCGGTTGTCCTTTTCGGCCCATGCATCGCACATAGCCGGGCAGTGATCGGGAGAACCATCATCCACCAGGATGATCTCCAGATTTTGATAGGTCTGATGAACAATAGATTCCACACAGCGGTCCAGATATTGCTCTACCTTGTAGATCGGGACGATCACGCTGATCAGTTCCATAGTTATCCCTCCTGAGGAAGTTGTTCGTGCAGATACTGCATGGCTAATGCCTGCTTCTGATGGATCAGCTCCAGAACGTGGGGCTGGTCGATTTTCTGCTCAACGATGGCGGGGAGCTGCTCCAGCTGGGTGATCTGATGGCTGTCCAGGTCGAACTGGTTCAACAGGTCCAGTAGCTTCTGCCGGTTGCTGCTGCGGACAATGGTACCGAATTTTTTTTGATATTTGATGGAGAATACACTGCCGTGGAAGGTATCCGTAATGACGTAGTCAGCATTTCGGATATAGGCCAGTACCTCCAGAGGGGAAGCAGGGATATAATCATCACAGAAGGTCTGCCAGTAGCCCAGACTGATCAGTTTCTTATGCTTCTCACGGGCAAATTTCCGGATGGTCTCGGCCTCCTCGCCCTGGATACGTCCGGCATAGGCATATACGATGATATAGTCTTTCAAATCCACGGAGATGGATTCAACTTCAGGAAAATCGTAGAGAAGAACGGGGTCAATATGATAACTGCCCTGAATACCACAGAGGGTGTGGACGATATTGAGAGAATTCTGATCCCGGAGAGACAGGCCATCGAAAGCGGACAGATAGCCTGCAACCTCACCCTGAATTCCGTATTTCTGCAGCTTTTCCAGAGTTGTACTGCCGAAAGAGGCAGCGTAACTGATGAGTTTATCAGCTCTGTTGTCTGCACCGAACAATTCACGGCTGTAACCCACCATATCGTTCGCCTGTGTACAGTTGAACACCTCATCACTGCCAATGACCAGAGCATCTAGTTCAGGCCGCTCATTGCGTTGCTCTGTTACCCCCAGTACGGGAAGATAGGAGGAAAGAAAGATATTATGAAATTCTGTGCAGGTCTGATTGGAACGGATCTGATCTCTGCGCCACTGGCGGTAGCGGGGAGAGAGCATTTTTAAAGCATTGGCAGCTTTATTCCAGTGTTTTACACGGAGGGAAGAAGAGTCCTGCACCAAGGAAGATTCTGTTTTATAATCCACAAACTGGACCTGATGCCCCATGGACTCCAGAACAGATTTCAAACCGTAGGCCTGCAGATAAGAGCCGTAATTGATGACTCGCTGCATGGACATAATTCCGATATTCATAAATCAACCTCTGTATCTCTTAATAAACATACCCGCTGTTTTTCGCAGAGCTTGACGAAGCTGCTGGCGGGACAGTTCCTTTTTATGTGCGGCGATCTCCTCGTGCAAACAGGTTCTGACGGCCTGCTCAAATCCGTGAAGTTCACATTCAGCATCAAATTGTTCACGTTTGGGATGGAGATGAGTGGGATAATTTAGTTGAGCGTTTCCCTTCAATGCCTCCCAAACCGGACGTTCTTCCCAGAACAGGAGGTCCTGACTGGATGTAAAGAAACAGCGTCCGGCATCGCTGTTAATCAGCACAGCAGAAATGGAACCGGTATATGGGTGATCAAAGGGAATTTCCTGACCAAGCCCCCAGAAGTCGCAGATGGTCAAATCTGCGATGCGCTCCTGTCTGGCATAGGTACACTGATAACAGGAATCGCGGTAGTCAAGTCCGGCCAGAAAGGCAGCCAGATAAGTGTCCTGCTGGCCGATTTTATGGTAGACGGACTTAGTATTACATTGAAGATCGAAGCAGAACGTATTGTCCTGTCGGAATTTCAGACGGTCAGCATGCCGTCCCTTTAAAACATCCAGAATATGCTGGTAAAGGCGGTCGTGCGAAGGAGTGCCATGGCACACAATATCCACGGTGATCAGATTGTCATAGGGCTTTCCGAGAAAACGAAGCAATCCTGCCACTTTACAGGGCAGGGAGATGAACAAGACCTTTTCTCCCTGGTTTAAAAGCGCTTGAATCTCTGGGTAGGAGCCATCCGTTTCAGAGAACACATACTTGGACTGCTTGTAGCGTGCAATTTTCTGTGGATCTCTGGTAACAGTGTGGACAACATGGAATTTATCCGTATATTCAGTGCCGCAGATCCAGTATCCCATGGCCAGTGCTGTCTGGTAAAAGACGGAGGCCGCTCCGCCGGAAGCGCTGCTTCGGCGATCGGCATCATCCAGGCTCCAGACAGCATACGCAGCTTTGGGAACAACTCCCGGGAGGAGAGTCAGCGTCGGGCAGCTGCGCTGACATCTGCCACAGGAGATACAGAGCTTGTGATTGATTTGGGGAAAGATGTTTCCCTGTTTATCTTTTGTGGTTGTAATACACTGAACCGGACAGACCTGTGCACAGGCCATACAGCCAGTACAGGCGCTGGGAGCAGCTAATGTAATCATAATCGTCCTTCTTACTTGAGAAGATTTGCGTGCTGAACGAGTGTTCCGTGGCGATAGAATTCACGTTTGGGAATGAGATCGGGAACACACCCTGCATCCTTATATTCGGGGAAGTAAACCACATCCTCATCTCCGGCAAACTCCTCCTTGGCGGTAAACAGAACTTTGGGATAAGGAATCTGCTTCCAGAACTGATAGGTTTCATGATTGAAGCCCTCGTGATCGGTACTCAGAACAAGGATTTTCTCCCAGTTGATCCGGGCTGTGCGCTTTTCCCAGGCGGCCTTTGCATCGGAACAGGTTTTGTAATGCTGAAAATAAATGGTAATATCACCGAGCGTGCCAATGGGATATGTCTCGAGCCAGTACATTTCAAGCTCCATGTTCAGATAGCTTCTGAGGTTTAATACGAATCGAGAAAAGTCGCAGGCTTTTATGTAAAGATTGATAGTGGGAGAAAGAAACTGCATTCCGAGGTCGTGATAAAAAACACCGCCAATACAGTTTTGAGAGATAATCGTGAATTTATCAGTCTGGACAGGATAACACGACTTTTGTATCAACCGTGCACGTTTTTCACGCTCAATTTTACTACAGCATCTAGTTGAGAACACTTTAAGGTCATGTTTCAAAGCGTATAGAGATTCGGCCAGCATAATGCGACGCTGTTTGCTGTAGTAGCGTTTCGCTTGTCCGTCTTGCATGACCAGTTCGATATTATCCAATTTTTCCTGTTTATCAAAATCGGAGTAGCGAGAAATATGATAAAGATAGTTCTCTTTCAAATTAGCAATCTGTTTTTCTAAAAGGCACTGATCTACGTTGCCCAGCGTGGCCAACTGCTTTAAACGGTCTGCACTAGCATCAAATCCTGAAACACCCAGACGACTCATGAGAGATGTGTGGCTGGCCCGGACATAGTAGTAAAGAGACTGATTTAGGACAACACAGCCGTCTATCTGTGCAGCACTCATATAGTCCAGTACAAACTGGAAATCCTCACCCATGCTCTGTTGTTCATCAAAACGGATGTTGTACTGCTGAACGATACTTCTTTTGAAAATTTTGTTGCAGGATGACTGGATGAGTGTGGAACTGACGAGGGCCAGAAAATCGGGAGGAGCAACAAAGCTGGTGTCATCATGGGCATCATATACATACCGGGATTCCGCATTGGATAAGTAGTCGCAGTAGGAGAATCCGGATATGATCAGCTGAGAGGGATACTTATTTGCAGCAGAAAGCAACTCCTGGGCGTATCGACAGGATACCCAGTCATCGCTGTCCACAAATACGATATACTCTCCATGGGCAAGATCAAGGCCGTGATTTCTGGTGTGGGAGACACCGCTGTTTTTTTCATTTTGAACTGCAATGACATTCGGATACTGTCGGCTGAGTGCCTGACAGACAGACCAGCTGTCATCTTTTGAGCAGTCCTCTACCAGAATGACCTCTACATCCCGTTCTTTTCCGTACAGGACGGATTCAACACAGCGAACCAGAGTTTTCTCTGCATTATAGACAGGGATGACACAACTGATGCTCATATTGTACACCTCAATAAAATAGATCCGGAATCAATTAAAATAGAAAGTAAGTTTTTTATCGGAAGAAGCAGTATCTAGGGCTGCTTTGATTCTGCTGTGCAGTGCCCGACGCAACTGGAGCTTCATTCGGAAGCTGACCGCAGGGGCCGGCTTTTCAGAAAGAAAAGAACGGATGTGTTCCTTGGTCTGTCGGATGCTTTCCTCACTGCCACTGGGATCGTGGAGGAGGATCAGCAGAAAATTCGCAAGATGCTCGTCATAATCAGGCTTCAAACCGGGAAACCTGGCCAGAACATTTTTCCTTCGGGCAGAAGCGGCGGCCAGACGATCCAGAACGATCTGCTTTTTGGAAGCATCGCTGGACATAACACTGGACTTGCGCATGCGGTACTGATAGACTGGCTTAGGAAAACGGACAATTTTTTTCGCATTCATAATCCCCAGGTAGGTGAAAAACTCATCGTCGATCCTGTGACCCTCCTCAAAGAAGATGCCGTCAAACAGTTTTCTTCGATAGAGCTTATCCCACAGCAGACCGCAGGTCCAGTCTGTGGTGTAATTTTTCAGATATCCCGCCGTATCAAAGATACGGGGTTGTTCGGAAGCCGGATAGAGTTTTTCGCCATCAGTGTAGAGCTTATAAAAGCCGCACTGCACCACATCCGCATCTAGGGTATGGAGCTGCTCTGCCATGTAGCTGTAAGCAGTTGGTTCTACCAGATCATCACTGTCCGCAAAGGCCAGCAGTTCTCCGGTCGCCAGCCGGAGTGCTGTATTTTTGGCGTTAGCCGCGCCTCCGTTAGCCTGATGGACCACATGGATGCGAGGATCTCTGTTTGCATATTCATCGCAGATTTCACCGGAGCGGTCGGTAGATCCATCGTCCACGACCAGAATTTCCAGATTGGAGTAGGTTTGTACCAACAGGCTGTCCAGGCAGGCACCGACATAAGCTTCCACGTTATAGACTGGTACAATCACGCTGATTTTTTCTTCCATAACAGCGAACCTCCTGTTATTTGATCTTACGGGCTGGGACGCCGCCCATAGTAGCGCCGGGCTCTACATCGCGAACGACCACGGCGTTGGCGCCAATGGTGGCGTTATCTCCCACGGTAATACTGCCCAGTACCTTAGCTCCGCAAGTGACGGTCACGTTATCGCCGAGAATAGGCGGACGCCCGGAGCCTGTGTAGCCGATGGTGACCTGCTGATTGATCCAGCAATTCTCACCGATGGACTGGGCGGAAATCATAGTGGCGAAACCGTGCTGAATAAACAATCCACCGCCGATCCTGGGCGTCTGGATATAAAGCGTATCCATAGGACGGTAAATCAGTTTTACCCAGGCTCGGAAGAAGGGCCTGTCTGTGTTGCGGTAAAGAAGCAGGTTCCGGAATTCCGGATAGAACCAGAGCAGCTCGGCGATTGCGCTGTGATCGCCGCTGGACAGATGGTGGATATGCTTCCACCGTGCCAGATCTTTTTGAAATTTTTCATCCGTAAGGCGTACGAAGGGGAAAATCAGAGCATAACGCAGAAGCGTCAGCAGATGCTTTAAGCGATTCATAGGACGGCTCCTCTACAGAAAATTAGTGGTGCAACAGCTTATGCTTGAGGGTGGAAAGGGTATCAATCATGCTGCGGGGCGGGATACGGCTAGCCTGAGCAGCCCGGACGGCATGATCTACACGAGACGAACGCCGGAAGGTTTCAAAGAATATAGAGCGTTCTCGGGGAAAGGCAGCACTGCGCTGCCAACTGGGGTTTTCCGCCACGACCTGCTCCAGAGAGACGAGACGGGATTCCAGCTGATCTATGCAGGCATTGAACAGGCGGCGGCCGGACTCAGTGTTGATAATCACAGCGGACACGCCCCGGTTGTCATCAAAGTCGGGCATTTCGTTCCAAATCCCCCAGAAATCTCCCAACGTAAGATCTCCTGGATGCTCAAAGCCCTTGAACTGACAGGATGTGCAGGAGGGACGCAAATAGAGATCCTGAACCATTCCCTGCAAGTAAATGTCGTCTGCATTTTTCTCGCAAAACACGGAACCGTCATCGTACTCTGCCTTCATGGCATACTGGTAGCGGCTCCAGCCCGTGTCCTTAGAGCGGAAGGTCAGAGCTCGGGGCAGGCCATTGGGAGAAATCTCCTTCAAGTATTCTTTCCAGATACGGGGGGAGGGCACACCGTGACAGATCATATCTACGCACACCAAATTCTCATAGGAGTGTCCAAGGTATGCATATAGACCTGCAATCTGGCAGGGAGTTCCTGAAAAGAGGACTTCCCTGCCCTGATCCAGGTGCTTTTTAGCCTGTTGATAGGTGTCCCCGATTATACTCTGACTGTACTTTGCACCACGGAGCACTGACAGCTGTTCTACGGTTTGAATTTCAACATGGTGGACTACATAGTCGTGGTCCAAAGCTGCACCATACACAACGCCTTGTTCCTGAAGAATATGTTCTGCCAAAATGGAGAATACACCTCCGGAGGAGCTGTTCATTCGAATCTCATCATTACGGTTCTTCGCAGCCTGACAGGTTACAGGTATAAGAGCTGGTATTTCCCTATTCATGGGACAAACCTTGGCACAGCGACCGCAGTCAACACAGGACTGCTGATTTAATTCGGGATAGAGAAAGCCTTCCTGATCAGCAGTCATACGCAGTGAATTGGTGGGACAGGCATTGACGCAAGCGCTGCATCCCATACAGCGCTCCTTTGCAATACCGGCTTTCAAAAGATCATCAGAAAAAAAATTGGCGATTTCCTTTCCAGCGGCATAGGAACGAGCGATATACTCGGGCATGAAGTTGTGAAGATGTGTGTGAATCTCTTTTTCATGCTCCATGATCCAGCAGAAAGCCTGTGTCAGCTCATGAATATCAGTCATCTCCTTGACGGGGACAACATAATTTTCCTCGGTGCCGAAGATATCGCGGGCGATGCCTCTGGATTTGACGGAGTAGCCTGCTACCAAGGTGGGAACACCGGTGGAGTAGGCAGCAATCGTAGCATGAGTACGGGCAGCCACCAGAAAACGCAGCCGGGAGATATAGGCTTTCAATTTGACCGCATCCATATCATCCACCAGGAATACACGGGACTCGATGAAAAACTGCTCTTTCAGCCGACGAAGTACAACACGGTCGTCATTGCCGTCCCAGATCACATGGGGCACCAACGCCACATTCATGTTGGTATTTTTCAGAATATAGCGGATAAGCTCCACATAATTATCCATAATTTTACTGTTTTCAGAGCCATAATCCAACGCCAGGGGGCTGATATTAATACCTACTGTGTTATCAGGAGGCAATACAGTAGCCATCGGATCAGGCTGTAACGTGAAAGCGGGATCAGGATAGAGATACACATTATCTAATCCCTTGTCCTTCATAGCTTGATAGGAAATACTCTCCCGGACTAGTATTTTGTCAAAAGTCTTCAGATCTGCCAACAAGTCTTCAAATTCCAGGAAAGAGGGCTCCACAGAGCAACCCCAAAGAACTGTTTTATGGCCCATCTCTCTGGAAATCTGGTGATAACGGCAATAGGTCTTATAACCCTTATAGCAGTAATTGTCGCCGCCAATGGACAGACTAACCGTGGGTCCCTGAGGCTGAGCAAACGCAATTTTGCAAGATAGCATATTCATGGGCTCGGGGTTGTTCAAGAATTTTTGAGTAAGATAGGCCCCCAAAAAAGGCCATCCGCTGTGTGGAACTTCAGAAAATTCAGGGAGAAGCTGCACAAGTCGATCCACACCGTACTCTTTATCCTCAGACATATTTCTGCTGATCTGGTAGTACTGCATTGTTCCTACCTTGTTTAAAATCCCGACGGTAGAACGGATAATGGCTTCACAGCCATGATTTTTAGAGCCATTATGGCAGTACATGAGAATATTGTTCATAGATGAATCTTCTCCAGTGTTCGTTTGATTTTTCCGCAGCCTCTCAGCCATAAGGTGTATAGTGCTCCCCTTTTAGGGAAAAATTTCTGTAAAAACACCTGACGATCTTGCTGATTTACAGCATGCTGTTTCTTTAATCTCTTGTAATACATTTTTGCCTCAGTCAGATGCCCTGCAGAGATTGCAATATTAAAATATCTTCTGATGTATTTGGTTTCAACAATTGTAAGGTAGTCCTGATCATTTCTGCCTGAAATATCAATGGATGACAGCAGAACCTTTTTCAATTCCTCCTGTCGTGCAATCTGATGAGCATAATCATCGTTCTGCCGGGAATGACTTCCTTTCCTAAACGCAATATGGTAAAGATCCTCATCGATATATCCGCAAAGGAATCGGCTAGTCAGCGGAATCAACAGCTGCCAGTTTTGGCCGGCCGAGGATACTTTGATTTGACGTTCAGGGTATATATCAAGGAACGCTTCTCGTTTGACCATATAGCAGCCACAGTAACAGTAGCTCTCTTCCAGAATCAGGTCCATAAAGATATCTGTATGGAAACGATTTGGCATGTTCGATGCCCGATACATATATTCTTTTGTATCATAGTCAAAGAAATCGGCATTACTCCGAACCATAGAAAAATCCGGATGATCAAGCAGGAATTTTACACGCTTCTCAACACTGTCAGGAGAGAGAAGATCATCCGAATCGGGCCAGATAAAATATTCACCGTGAAAGATTTTCAGGCCTTGATTCAGCGCAGCAGCTTGGCCCTGATTTTCCTGATAAATATAGGTGAATTGAATTCCTGCCTGTTCCAATGCCTTTTGATAGGATAAAGCGATCTCTTCTGTTTTATCGGTAGAACCATCATTAACAAAAATCAATTCCAGATTTTTATATGTCTGGGACAAAATGGATTGAAAATATTCATTGATAAATTTTTCACCATTATAGCAAGGAGTAATAATGCTAACCAATGGAATCATAGTGAAGAGCTCTCCTTTAATGTCTGATAAGTTTGCATGTCACCCGTTTTACAATATCGAAGGAGGCCT
>RCNH01000873.1_pt1 | contig 11320 bp, 6 predicted proteins | sample 2041161 | NCBI WGS metagenome assembly RCNH01 (sample SAMN09708215, study PRJNA481090) | Feces metagenome, whole genome shotgun sequencing project. | biome: feces | host: Leptonychotes weddellii | place: Antarctica: Sion Island | collected 2010-03-01
TGCAAGAGCAATACCCATTTTTTCCTGACCAGCTTTTGTTTTTGGCTCAATAGCAATTTCAATTACTGGATCTGGGAATTCCATGGATTCTAAGATGATTTCAGCTTTTTCGTCACAAAGAGTATCTCCAGTTGTAGTATCTTTAAGACCTACAGCTGCAGCGATGTCTCCAGTGTAAACTTTATCAATTTCTTCTCTCTTGTTAGCATGCATCTGAAGAATTCTTCCAATTCTTTCTTTTTTGCCCTTTGTTGAGTTGTAAACATATGATCCTGATTCAAGTGTACCGGAGTATACTCTGAAGAATGCCAGTTTACCAACAAACGGGTCAGCCATAATCTTGAATGCAAGAGCTGCAAATGGTTCGTTATCTGAAGCTTTTCTTTCATCTTCTTCATCAGTATCCGGATTGATACCCTTGATTGCAGGAATATCAAGTGGAGATGGCATATAGTCAATAACTCCGTCCAGCATTAACTGAACACCTTTGTTTCTATATGCAGAACCACAGAATACAGGAACCATCTGGCAAGCGATAGTCTGTTTTCTGATTGTGGATTTGATTTCCTCAACAGTAAGTTCTTCGCCTTCCAGGAATTTCATCATTAGTTCTTCGTCACATTCAGCAACAGATTCAACTAACTTTTCTCTCCATTCTGTAGCTAACTCCATCATATCTTCAGGAATTTCAGCTTCTTCATATTCTTTACCAAGCTGATCCTTGTAAATCTCTGCTTTCATTTCTACTAAGTCAACAATTCCAACGAATGTGTCTTCTTTACCAATAGGAAGCTGTACAGGAACAGCATTTGCTTTAAGTCTGTCCTTAACCATTCCGACAACTCTGTAGAAGTCAGCTCCAAGAATGTCCATTTTGTTTACAAAAATCATTCTTGGTACGCCGTACTTTTCAGCCTGTCTCCAAACTGTTTCGGACTGTGGTTCTACACCACCTTTAGCACATAATACTGTAACTGCTCCATCCAGAACTTTAAGTGATCTCTCTACTTCAACAGTAAAGTCTACGTGTCCCGGTGTATCAATAATATTGATTCTGTGTGCTTTCCACTGAGCAGTAGTTGCAGCAGAGGTAATTGTAATACCACGTTCAGCTTCCTGTTCCATCCAGTCCATAGTAGATGCTCCATCATGTGTTTCACCTATCTTATGTGTTTTACCTGTATAGAAAAGGATACGTTCAGTAGTAGTGGTTTTACCAGCGTCAATATGCGCCATAATACCAATATTTCTTGTTTTCTCTAATGAAAACTTTCTACCAGCCATTACATTTCCTCCATATTTTCTAAATCTAAAACTAAATCGATTACCATCTGAAGTGAGCAAATGCTTTATTTGCTTCTGCCATCTTATGAGTATCTTCTTTCTTCTTTACAGATGCGCCAGTGTTATTTGCAGCATCCATTAATTCTTTTGCCAGTTTTTCAGACATAGTCTTTTCGCCTCTAAGTCTAGTGTATTTTGCTAACCATCATAAGCCTAAAGTCTGTCTTCTTTCTGGTCTGACTTCGATAGGAACCTGGTAGTTCGCACCACCGATTCTTCTTGCTTTTACTTCTAATACAGGCATGATATTGTTCATGGCCTTTTCGAATACTTCCAAAGGTTCTTCGCCAGTTGCTTCCTGAATCTTGTCGAAAGCGCTATAAACGATAGCCTGAGCTGTTCCCTTCTTTCCATCAAGCATAATGCTGTTGATAAGCTTAGCTACAACAACACTGCCGTATACTGGATCTGGAAGTACTTCACGTTTTGGTGTATTACCTTTTCTTGGCACTTCTCTTCCCTCCTCGCTTGATAACTCGCTTCTATGAGTTATCTGCACAATTGCTTTAACTTTTTCGTAATTGCACATTTCTCTTCACCCTGTACGACAGGATTACTCTGTACAGTCCGGCAATTAAAAAGACTGTCCAGTCTTGCTCCGGGGTACTCGACTTTCTTCTGAAAGCCGTGAGCGCTCTCAATATATATGAAAGATTATCATGCGTACTTCACACAATTAGTATTATATATTAAGGGCTCCGTTATTCCCGATAATTTCAATTCTTATTTTTTCTTAGGTCTCTTTGCACCATATTTGGAACGAGCCTGCGCTCTGTTGTTAACACCAGCTGTGTCTAATGTTCCTCTGACAATATGGTATCTAACACCTGGAAGGTCTTTAACTCTTCCGCCTCTGATCAGTACAACACTGTGTTCCTGAAGGTTGTGTCCAATTCCCGGAATGTATGCTGTAACTTCGATACCGTTAGTAAGACGTACTCTTGCTACTTTTCTAAGAGCTGAGTTAGGCTTTTTAGGAGTTACTGTCTTAACTGATGTGCAAACTCCTCTCTTCTGTGGTGAGTTTGTGTCAGTCATAACTCTCTTTAATGAGTTCATTCCCTTACCTAATGCAGGAGCAGTGGACTTTTTAGTCGCTGATGTTCTACCCTGACGTACTAATTGGTTAATTGTAGGCATTTCTTTCTCCTTTCCTTACAAATTAATTTTCACAGTTAAATGGCCCTAAATCATCTATTAGGGCCATATAAACTAGAAACATAAATTAGTTTATCATATTTTATTGTCTATTGCAATACGTATATTAGTTAATTTCGTTATTTTCTTCAGTTTTTTCAACAGCTTCATCGGTTTCAATGATTTCGTTAACATCTTCACCAGCTTCGGAAATCTGAGATTCGATTACCTGTTCATCATCTTCATCATCTTCCTGATTATTATACTTTGCATATTCATTGACATATGCTTCATTTGCACCGTAATCAAGCTTGATGTGTTTATATCTCTTCATACCTGTTCCTGCAGGAATAAGCTTACCGATGATAACATTTTCTTTTAATCCCTGAAGATGGTCTGTCTTACCTTTTATTGCTGCATCAGTAAGAACTCTTGTTGTTTCCTGGAATGATGCTGCTGATAAGAAGGAATTTGTTGCAAGTGATGCCTTTGTGATACCCAATAGCATCTGTTTACCTGTTGCAGGTTCGCCACCATTTGCAATTGCTTCTTCATTTGCTTCCTTAATTTCAAACTTACTGTATAATCCACCAGGAAGTAATGTTGTATCTCCTGCATCTTCAATCTTGAACTTGGAAAGCATCTGGCTTACGATAACTTCAACGTGCTTGTCATTGATATCTACACCCTGATTCTTATATACTCTCTGTACTTCTTTTAGTAAGTACTGGTATACGCCTTCTACTCCGTTCAGACGAAGTATATCATGTGGATTTAGCGGACCGCTTGTAATGTTTCCGCCTCTGTATACATATTCACCTGTTTTAACAGCAAGACGCGCACCATATGGTACGATGTAAACTCTGTCTTCACCGTTTTCATTTCTGACAATTACTTCTGTCTTATTGTCAGTTCTAGGCTGAATATCCATTACTGTACCGTCTTCTTCGCAGACTTCAGCAAGACCCTTAGGTTTTCTTGCTTCGAAAAGTTCTTCTACTCTAGGAAGACCGTGTGTAATATCACTTCCTGCAACTCCGCCGGAGTGGAATGTTCTCATTGTTAACTGTGTACCCGGTTCACCGATGGACTGTGCAGCGGTAATACCTACTGATTCACCAATGTTTACTTCTTCGCCGGAAGCAAGGTTTCTTCCATAACACTTAGCACAGATTCCTGTTCTGCTATGACATGTCATAACAGATCTGATTGCTACAGATTCGATACCTGCATTAACTACGTCCATAGCCTGCTGGTCTGAAATCTCTTCATTCTTTTCAACAATCACTTCACCTGTCTGTGGATTAACGATATCTTCAAGAGCAGTTCTTCCTGCAATACGCTGGTTAAGCGGCTCGATAACTTCTTTGCCGTCAGTAAAGGCTTTTACAATAACACCTTCATCTGTACCGCAATCAAGCTCTCTTACAATAACATTGTGAGAAACGTCTACAAGTCTTCTTGTCAGGTAACCGGAGTCAGCTGTACGTAACGCTGTATCGGCCAGACCTTTTCTCGCACCGTTGGAAGATACGAAGTATTCCAGTATGGACAGACCTTCACGGAAGTTAGCCTTGATTGGAATTTCTACAGTTTTACCTGTAGCATTAGCCATCAGACCACGCATACCGCCGACCTGTCTGATCTGGTTTTTACTACCTCTGGCACCGGATGTTGCCATGATGTTCAGGTTATTCTGTGGTTCAAGGGATTCCATCAGAGCATCTGCTACATCATCTGTAGTCTTGTTCCAGATTTCGATTACTTTATCATATCTTTCAGAGTTGGAAATAAGACCCATTCTGAATGCTTTTTCGTATTTATCTACCTGTTTCTGTGATTCTGCTACGATATCCCATTTATTTTCCGGAATAGTCATATCATCAACACCGATTGTTACAGCTGCCTTTGTAGAATAGTGGTAACCCATATCCTTAATGTAGTCCAGCATAAGCACTGTACCTGTATTTCCATGCTTCTTGTAACATTTATCAATAATTGCACCTAACTTTTTCTTATCACATAAGAAATCAACTTCCAGCGCATATGCATCTTCGTTTCTGTCGATAAATCCTAAGTCCTGAGGAATTTCCTGATTGTAAATAAATCTACCTACTGTGGATTCAACAAGTCTTCCACGCTTATCATTTTCATCAAGATACATTCTTACTTTTACTTTAGCGTGAATATCAACTACTTCATCCTGATATGCCATCAGCATTTCGTCAATATCGGTAAAGACTTTTCCGTCACCTTTTTCAGGAACTCTTTCAAATCCTTCTTCACGGTTTTTCTTCGCTTTTTCTTTATCGTTAAACTCGTCTGTTGCATAAGAAACTTTTTCTTTGCCATCAACAAGATCAACTTTGCGACAAGTACCCGGGTAAGTCAGATAGTAAGCACCAAGGATCATATCCTGTGTAGGTGTTGTAATCGGAGATCCGTCTTTTGGAGCAAGGATGTTATTTACAGATAACATCAGGAATCTTGCTTCGGCCTGTGCTTCTACAGAAAGTGGAACGTGAACCGCCATCTGGTCACCGTCAAAGTCTGCGTTAAACGCTGTACAAGCTAATGGGTGAAGTTTAATAGCTTTTCCTTCTACAAGAACCGGTTCAAATGCCTGAATACCCAGTCTGTGAAGTGTCGGGGCACGGTTAAGCATTACCGGATGTTCTTTAATAACACCTTCTAATACATCCCATACTTCCGGTTTTACTTTTTCAACCATTCTCTTCGCATTCTTAATATTATGTGCATATTTCTGTTCAACAAGTTCCTTCATGATGAAAGGTTTGAACAGCTCAAGTGCCATTTTCTTAGGAAGTCCGCACTGATAGAATTTCAGTTCAGGACCTACTACGATTACAGAACGTCCGGAATAGTCAACACGCTTACCAAGTAAGTTCTGTCTGAATCTTCCCTGTTTACCTTTTAACATGTCGGATAAAGATTTAAGAGGTCTTGATCCTGGACCTGTAACTGGTCTTCCTCTTCTACCATTGTCAATCAAAGAGTCAACAGCTTCCTGAAGCATTCTCTTTTCGTTTCTTACGATAATGTCAGGAGCTCCTAATTCAAGCAGTCTGTTCAGTCTGTTATTTCTGTTAATTACTCTTCTATATAAGTCATTTAAGTCTGATGTTGCAAATCTGCCACCGTCTAACTGTACCATCGGACGCAGATCCGGTGGAATTACCGGAATTACCTCAAGAACCATCCATTCAGGTCTGTTTCCTGATAGTCTTAACGCTTCTACAACTTCAAGACGTCTTACAATACGAATTTTTTTCTGACCTGAGGCATCTTTAAGTTTTTCTCTTAAATCTGCAGAAAGTGCTTCCAGATCAATCTGTGTCAGAAGTTCTCTTACCGCTTCCGCACCCATTCCGGCTTTAAATCTATTGCCGAATTTTTCTCTTGCCTGTCTATACTCCATTTCGGATAAAAGACTCTTATAGCCTAAATCCGTATCTCCCGGATCTGTTACGATATAGGATGCAAAGTATAATACCTTTTCAAGATTTTTAGGTGTTACGTCAAGAACAAGTCCCATTCTTGACGGAATGCCTTTAAAATACCAGATGTGAGATACAGGAGCAGCCAGTTTAATGTGTCCCATTCTCTCTCTTCTTACCTTCGCCTTTGTGACTTCTACACCACAACGGTCACAGACAATTCCTTTATATCTGATTCTTTTATATTTACCGCAGTGACATTCCCAGTCTTTCATAGGTCCGAAAATCCTCTCGCAGAACAGACCATCTTTTTCAGGTTTTAAGGTTCTATAGTTAATTGTCTCCGGTTTTTTAACTTCACCGTGTGACCACTCTAGAATCTTCTCTGTTGAAGCGAGTCTAATCTGTAAAGAATCAAAATTATTTAATTCAAAATTATTTGTGCTCTTATTTACATTCTCAGTCAAAGATTTCCTCCCCTTTCTTATAACAATTCATCATCTGCGGAGTTATCGCCAGCCATATCGTCTTCAGAAGTTTCTTCTGTAAAACCTTCTGCAAACAATCTGTCTTCGCTTTCTTCCAGTTCTGTCTGACCATTCATGATGCCATTGATTCCTGTTTCTTCATCGTAATCGGAAACTTCTTTAATTTCAATTTCCTCATTATCCTCACTAAGTACTCTTACATCAAGTGCTAATGACTGCATTTCCTTAATCAGTACTTTAAAGGATTCAGGAATGCCCGGTTCAGGAATGTTTTCACCCTTAACGATTGCTTCGTAAGTCTGAACTCTTCCTACGATATCATCAGACTTAACTGTCAGAATTTCCTGAAGTGTATAAGCTGCACCATATGCTTCAAGTGCCCAAACTTCCATTTCTCCAAAACGCTGACCACCGAACTGTGCTTTACCTCCAAGAGGCTGCTGAGTTACCAGTGAGTATGGACCCGTACTTCTTGCATGGATCTTATCATCAACTAAATGGTGAAGTTTAAGCATATACATATATCCAACTGTAACACGATTATCAAAATATTCTCCGGTTCTTCCGTCTCTCAGACGAAGCTTTCCGGTTTCTTCAAATCCGCAATCTACTAAAAGTTCACGGATATCTTTTTCTGTTGCTCCATCGAATACCGGTGTAGCAATATACCAGTTCTTTGTCTTTGCTGCAAGACCAAGATGTACTTCAAGTACCTGACCTACGTTCATTCGGGAAGGTACACCCAGTGGGTTAAGCATTACCTGAAGTGGTTCACCATTTTCCATAAACGGCATATCTTCTTCAGGAAGAATTCTTGAAATTACACCCTTGTTACCGTGTCTTCCGGCCATCTTGTCGCCGACATTGATTTTTCTCTTTGTTGCAATGTAGCAACGTACTAATTTATTTACACCTGGTGGAAGTTCATCGCCATTTTCTCTTGTAAAGATTTTAACATCGACAACAATACCTGTTTCTCCATGCGGTACACGAAGAGAAGTATCTCTTACTTCTCTTGCTTTTTCTCCGAAAATTGCGCGTAGAAGTCTTTCTTCAGCACTAAGATCATTCTCACCCTTTGGAGTTACTTTACCTACCAGAATATCTGTGGAACTTACTTCCGCACCGATACGGATAATACCATCTTCATCCAGGTCTCTAAGTGCGTCTTCACCTACGTTAGGGATATCCCTTGTTATTTCTTCAGGTCCCAGTTTGGTATCTCTTGCTTCTGATTCATATTCAACAATGTGAAGTGAAGTTAATACGTCATCCATTAACAAACGTTCATTAAGGATAATCGCATCTTCGTAGTTGTAACCTTCCCATGTCATAAATCCAATACGAAGGTTTTTACCTAAAGCAATTTCTCCTAAATCTGTAGACGGACCGTCAGCAATAACATCGCCTTCTTCAATGAATTCTCCGTGAGATACAATAGGTCTCTGGTTAATACATGTACCCTGGTTGGATCTCTTGAACTTCAGTAATTTATATTCATCTGTTTCGTTATTATCATTTCTGCGGATTACAATTTTTTCTGCGTCAACAAATTCTACAGTACCTGCATGTTTTGCAAGGATAACAACTCCGGAATCTCTTGCTGCTTTGTATTCCATACCTGTTCCTACATAAGGAGCCTCTGTTACAAGAAGAGGTACGGCCTGACGCTGCATGTTGGAACCCATCAGCGCACGGTTGGCGTCGTCGTTTTCAAGGAATGGAATCATTGCTGTAGCAACGGATACTACCTGTTTAGGTGATACGTCCATCATATCTACAACATTCTTAGGGAACATAGCGATTTCACCACCAACACCTCTTCCGGCAACTTTTTCATTTACAAAGTGACCGTCTTCATCAAGAGGTTCATTGGCCTGTGCAATAATTAATAATTCTTCTTCATCAGCAGTGATATAACGGATTTCATCTGTTACTCTGCCGTTTTCTTTATCTACAACTCTATATGGAGTTTCTATAAATCCATATTCGTCTATAATTCCATAAGTAGTAAGTGAGCCGATAAGTCCGATGTTAGGACCTTCTGGTGTTTCAATAGGACACATTCTTCCATAATGTGACTGATGTACGTCTCTGACTTCGAATCCTGCTCTTTCTCTTGAAAGTCCGCCCGGTCCAAGTGCAGATAATCTTCTTTTATGGGTTAATTCAGCCAGTGGATTGTTCTGGTCCATAAACTGTGATAACTGGGAACTTCCGAAAAATTCCTTAATTGCCGCAGTTACAGGACGTATGTTCATAAGAGCCTGTGGAGTTGTGACTTCAATGTCCTGAATAGTCATTCTTTCCTTAACAACTCTTTCCATACGTGCAAGTCCAATTCTAAACTGGTTCTGAAGCAGTTCACCAACAGTTCTTAAACGTCTGTTTCCTAAGTGGTCAATATCATCTAATCCGCCAATGCCGTAGTTCAGGTTAAGGATATAGCTGACAGAAGCGAGGATATCTTCCATGATAATATGTTTAGGAGATAAATCATTTTTTCTTTCAACTAGAAGCTCACGAAGTTCTTCTGTATCCTGTGCCTGTTCCATAATTTCCATAAGAACAGGATAAAATACCTGATCTGCAATATTAAGATCGGATACATCAAATTCAATATACTGGTCAAGAGCAACAAACTTATTACCGATAATCTTGGTTATCTCATCTTCATTGCCTTTGCCCTTACCATATGCCATAACGAATTCCACGCCTGCATTTTCAATTTGTTTTGCTAATACACGGTCTACTTTCTGTCCTGCTTCAGCAAGTATTTCTCCTGTGTTAGGGTCAATAACATCTTCAGCAACGACAACATCAGCCAGTCTGTTAGAAAGGCCTAATTTCTTATTATATTTATATCTACCAACCTTTGCAAGATCATATCTTTTTGCATCGAAAAATAGAGAATTCAACAGGGACTTGGCACTGTCCACCGTAGGAAGTTCTCCTGGTCTCAATTTTTTGTAGATTTCCGTTAATCCTGATTCATAATCAGTTGTTGTATCTTTTTCTAAAGTCTTCAAAAGACGAGGATCTTCACCGAAAATATCAATAATTTCCTGATTAGAACCGATTCCTAATGCTCTTAACAGTGTTGTTAAAGGCTGTTTTCTTGTTCTGTCTACTCTTACGGAAATAATTTCATTTGAGTCCGTTTCATATTCTAACCATGCACCTCTGTTCGGTATGATCTGGGTTGAATATAATTTCTTATTTGATTTGTCAGTTTCTACACTGTAATAAGGTCCAGGTGAACGAACAAGCTGTGTAACGATAACTCTTTCTGCACCATTATAAATGAATGTACCCTTTTCTGTCATCAGAGGGAAATCACCCATGAAAACTTCCTGTTCTTTTAACTCTCCTGTTTCTTTGTTTACAAGTCTTACTCTGACTTTTAACGGAGCTGCGTATGTTACATCTCTTTCTTTACATTCCTCCTGCTCGTATTTTGGAGGTTCACTAAGAGAATAATCAATGAATTCTAAAATCAGATTATCCGCATAGTCTCTTATTGGGGAGATGTCTTCGAAAACTTCCTTCAATCCTTCTTTGATAAACCAATCATAAGATTTTGTCTGAATTTCAATTAAGTTAGGCATTTCTCCTACTTCATTGATCTTTGAGAAAGTCATACGTTCTTTTCTACCTACTTGTATAGGTTTTGGCATATTTATCACTCCTTATATCTTAACAGTTTACATTTGCGTGGCAGTCTATTATTTTATCACGAGTGTGTCAAATAGTCAATAGGTATGAGAAAATATTCCTATATTTTACCTACATGCATGTTTTATTAAAAGAAAAGAGGCTATCTCACAAGACAGCCTCTCCGGGTTTCTTAAATATCGAAATAAGGAACTATTTTAATTCAACCTTAGCTCCAACTTCTTCAAGCTGAGCTTTGATAGCTTCTGCTTCAGCTTTTTCGATTCCTTCTTTAAGTGGTGCTGGTGCTCCGTCAACAACAGCCTTAGCTTCTTTAAGACCTAAGCCAGTGATTTCTCTAACAACTTTGATAACTTTGATCTTTTCTGATCCAACTTCTGCAAGGATTGCAGTGAATTCTGTCTGTTCTTCAGCTGCACCACCTGCTGCTGCGCCACCTGCTACTGCTACTGGAGCTGCAGCGGATACTCCGAATTCTTCTTCACAAGCTTTAACTAATTCATTTAATTCTAAAACTGTCATCGCTTTGATAGCTTCAATGATCTGATCTTTATTCATTTTGTTTTCTCCTTTTTAAAATTTATTTGTAATAAAGTTAACTTTCGTTTTATTTACGCTTCTGCGCCTTCTTTATCATCAGCAATCGCCTGTAAAGTTCTAACGAACTTACCAACTGGTGACTGGATGCTTCCCATGAACTTAGCAATAAGTTCATCTCTTGATGGAATTTCAGCAATCTGTTCGATTCCTGCTTTATCATAGAAAGTACCTTCGGATTTCTTGAGTAAGTATAAAAATAAAGGAGCTCCAGCTAATGCCGTTAAGATTGATAATGGTAACTCAACCTTTCCAACCGTTCTAGAAAGAGTGTCTATAATAATTAAGAAAGCAGCACCTAAACTAATACTTACAGGTATTATGAATCTATTATTACTTCCTACAAGCATTCTCGCGCAGTGGGGAATTAGAAGGCCAACCCACCCAATCTGACCACAAACCGAAACAGCTGATGCAGTAATAATTGTTGAGGCAAAAATAAAGATCAGTCTGACTCTTTTTAAATTAATTCCACTCGATTTTGCCTCATCTTCACTCAACGACAATATGTTTAACTGCCATCTCATCAAAAAAATGATCACGATGCCAGCAATAATAAACGGACTTGCTATTAATAATCTTGTATAGGTAATTCCAGATAAACTTCCCAATAACCAATAC
>RCNH01000874.1_pt1 | contig 11312 bp, 9 predicted proteins | sample 2041161 | NCBI WGS metagenome assembly RCNH01 (sample SAMN09708215, study PRJNA481090) | Feces metagenome, whole genome shotgun sequencing project. | biome: feces | host: Leptonychotes weddellii | place: Antarctica: Sion Island | collected 2010-03-01
GACAGGTTTGTAGTCGTAGTACATCATGGGCGTCTCGTCCTATTTATAGATTTGAGCAAGGATCCTTTTCAGAATGCAATGATAGGATTATTCAAGAATGCGCTTTTGAATTGTGGGTGAATGGCCATTTTAATAGAGCTCTTACGGCATCACCTTGGAATCTTATTGAGCTGGCAGTAGGCGAGCTGTGCCTTGATGGGGTACTTTTGTCGAGTAGTGATTTAATTTCGTGTTCGTATGACATCGAACATGCTCGGATTAATATTGAATGTGTTGTTCAGGATGCCGCATATTGCCACGACACCCATGAAGCTGATATGTGCCAAGGTTTTGTCTATTGCGATGCTCGTAAATTGCATTTATATGAAGACGGTGCGTGTGTTCGACCAGCGTGCTTTTCTGAGCCGCAGCCAATACAGCTTACTCCGCAGGAAGTCATGTATTGCATGTCGCTGTTAGAGAATGGTTCAGAGCTGTTTCACCGTACTGGTGGCGTACACAGCGCAGTACTTCTTGATGAGTATAAAACAGTTGAAGTATGGTTCGAGGATATTGGTCGTCATAGTGTTCTAAATAAGCTTGTTGGTTGGTGCTTATTAAATAATGTTGACCCGTCGGATAAAATAGTTGTCTTTAGTGGTCGTATCCCTTATGAGATTGTAAATAAACTTGGATTTTTGGGCATACCGTGCGTTATTTCGCCGGGTGCTCCAACAAGTATTAGCATTGATTATGCTGAGTGCTATGGCTTAACGCTTATTGGCTTTGCAAAAGAAGGAAAGTTTAATGTGTACTCGCATCCTGAACGTATCCGCTGTGATGGCTGCATGTGCTCGTAGTTTTGGGGCTTTGCAAGGTTTGATGATTTATTTAGTTCGTATTGATTAGGTAAAACGAGCACCTGAAGGTGCTCGTTTTTTAACGTATGACTATCGTGCTAATGGATGCTTGGGAGTGCCACAATAAAGCAGGCTCCGCCTTCAGCAACATTAACGGCTTCAATCGTGCCATCGTGTGCTTCGACGATGCTTTTAGCGATAGCTAATCCAAGGCCTGTGCCACCAGTGTTTCGTGCGCGAGAATTGTCTCCGCGGTAAAAACGTGTGAACAGCATCTTAGGGTCTACATTCCCAAATCCCGGGCCATCATCAATAACGCTAATAACGGAGCGATCTTTTAGTCCTTCAAGACGAATTGTAATATGTCCGCCTTGTCCGATAAAACGACAAGCGTTAGCAGTGAGATTGTATAAGACCTGATAGAGACGGTCCGGATTGCCTAATACGTCAGGAGCTTCTCCAGTGACTAGTAATGTTCCCTTTCGTTCATCAATAAGGGGATTCAATGCGCTTGCTACTTCGCAAGCAACTGAATGAAGGTTGACTCGTTCAAGCATGGTTTGGTCGGTGCCTTCTTCGACATGTTGAAGAGTAAGAAGGTCATTTGATAATCGAGTAAGACGCTCGCATTCATTGACAATAGTGGTACAAAAACGCTCGCGTAAAGCGGGTGGCATATCTGGATCCATGAGTGTTTCAGCATTTCCGCGGATTGCTGTGAGAGGCGTGCGTAATTCATGCGCTGCATCGCTCATGAAGCTTTGCTGACGTTTCTGTTGGATATTGAGATCGACCATACGGGCAGCGGTTTGCTTGCCGAGCTTACAAAAGTCTGCGGATAAAACGTCTGCTTCATGAAGCTTGTCTGTTGGTGCAAACGAAATGGAGGTTTCACCATGCAGCAGGCGTGTGGCTTGGGTATGAAGGTCGGTTAGGGGCTCGGCAATAAAGTGGCCAATGATAAGGCTTAAAATAAAAATGAAAGATCCCCCAATAAGAATGACCCACAATAAATAAAGAGGGCCCAATCCGAGCCCTCCAACAATCATGCCTGCAACAGCGGCCACTACTGCAAAAAGTGTTGCAAGGGCAGCAAAGTATGTCTCTAATCGTTTCATTAATTCTCTTTAATCGCGATTCACTAAGGATTGTGTATACGGCTTAAGCGCGGAATCGGTAGCCGTATCCACGAACAGTCTCAATAATAGCAGGGTCAAGTCCTGCGGCAGCAATCTTGTCGCGAAGTCGTTTAATATGAGTATCAACGGTTTTGGTTTCTGTGATGTAATCCCATCCCCAGGCCTCACGCAAAAGATCTTCTCGGCTTACAACTTTACCAGCACTTTTCATCAAGGCGGCAAGCAGTTCGAACTCGCGAGGGGTAAGGTCAATTTCGCCTTGAGCGCCAACGGCGGTGTGGCGGTCTTCGTCAAGAGTAACACCAGAAGCGGTAATAGCATTATTTCCAAATGAGTCGAGATTTGATCCACGACGAAGCAGTGCGCGTACGCGTGCAATTAATTCACGTACACCAAACGGCTTAGCTAAGTAGTCATCTCCGCCAATTTCGAGACCAACAACTTTATCGAGTTCTGTGTCGCGTGCGGACAAAAACAGGACTGGGGATGTTGTTTTAGATCGAAGACGGCGACATAGTTCATATCCATCCATACCGGGAAGCATGATATCAAGTACAAAAAGGTCGTAATGGCGCTGGGTGGCCATGGTGAGTCCTTCTTCGCCATTTGAGGCAACATCAACACGGAAGCCTTCTTTCATGAGGCTGTATGAAACAAAATCCGTAATGGACTGTTCGTCGTCTACAATTAAGATGTATTCGCTATCTTCGTTCATAGGAGTCCTTACACCTTTCATCGGTACGTGCAAATCGTTTTCGATACTCCTGTTATCATACCATGCAGAGATATTACGATTGTAAGACCAATTATTTTTATTAGCAGCTTGATGGTGTTTCGTAACCGTCCTGTTATACATTGCAAATCACATATGAAGGCGAGGGGTATACGTATGTTGTCCGATATCGAAATTGCGCAGGCAGTACAACCAGAGCATATTTCCACAATCGCTAAGCGCGCTGGCGTGCCTGAAGAGTACTTGGAAATGTACGGCAGCTACAAAGCTAAAGTTGATTATAACTTGCTTCGTGATAAAGACTATAACCCCGGCAAGCTTGTATTAGTCACTGCTATCAATCCTACTGCTGCAGGTGAAGGAAAAACTACAACTACGGTTGGCTTGGCTGATGCAATGCGCCAAGCTGGAGAAAATGTTATCGTTGCTTTGCGTGAGCCAAGTTTAGGGCCTGTGTTTGGAATCAAGGGTGGGGCTGCTGGTGGTGGCTATGCTCAGGTAGTTCCTATGGAGGATATTAACCTTCACTTTACTGGTGACTTTCATGCTATTGGGGCGGCAAATAACTTATTAGCAGCCATGATTGACAATCATATTCACCAGGGTAATGAATTAGGCTTTGATGTCCGTAAAATTACGTGGAAGCGTGTTGTTGACATGAACGATCGTCAGCTGCGCAATATTGTATGCGGCATGGGTGGTAAGGCGCATGGTGTTCCGCGTGAGGATGGCTTTGACATCACTGTAGCTTCTGAGATTATGGCGATTTTTTGTTTGGCTACGAGTATTACTGACCTAAAGGAGCGTATTGCTCGTATTGTTGTAGGCTATACCCGTGATGATCGACCTATTACTGCAGGCGAACTGCACGCTGAAGGGGCTATGACGGCTCTTTTAAAGGATGCGTTAAAGCCTAATCTTGTACAAACATTAGAGGGTACACCAGCATTTATTCACGGCGGTCCTTTTGCAAATATTGCACACGGCTGTAATTCTATTATGGCTACTCGTATGGGCATGGCGTTGGGTGATTATTGTATCACTGAGGCTGGATTTGGTGCGGACTTAGGTGCTGAGAAGTTTTTAGACATCAAGTGTCGCTTGGCTGATTTGAAGCCTGATGCGGTGGTTGTTGTTGCTACGGTTCGTGCATTGAAGAATCATGGCGGTGTAGCTAAGGCTAACCTTAATGAAGAAAATCTTGAGGCATTAAAGGCTGGTTTACCTAACTTGCTGCAGCATGTTGAAAACATCACGGAGGTATTTAAGCTCCCTTGTGTCGTAGCTATTAATCAGTTCCCAACTGATACTGAAGCTGAACTTGCCTTAGTTGAGCAGGAGTGTAAGGCATTAGGCGTTAATGTTGCGCTTTCTCAGGTTTGGGAAAAGGGCGGTCGTGGTGGCCAAGAATTGGCACGTGAGGTTGTTCGCCTTTGTAATGAAGGCGATGTTTTAGGCCGTAGCGCTGAAACATTTGAGTTTGCATATGACTCAGGTCTGACTATTGCTGGAAAGATTGAGGCTATCGCTAAGCGTGTGTATCGAGCTGATGGTGTTGACTTTGCGCCAGCCGCCAAGAAGGAATTGGCACAGCTTGAGGCGTTGGGATTTGGAAACATGCCAGTATGTATGGCTAAAACACAGTACAGCTTCTCTGATGATCAAACTAAACTTGGTGCTCCTCGTGATTTCCGCATTACTGTTCGTACGGTAAAGGTCTCTGCAGGTGCTGGTTTTATCGTTGCTTTGACGGGTAATATTATGACTATGCCAGGATTGCCTAAGCACCCAGCTGCAGAACGTATTGATGTAGATGAAACAGGAAAGATTTCAGGTTTATTCTAATGGATTCACTTAACGATGAGTTTTTAGATCGTTTGGCCTCCGCCGCCCCTGCACCAGGCGGCGGAGCTGCATGTGCTTATGCGGGCGCTTTGGCTTCTGCTCTTGCGTCCATGGTTGCTAATCTTACGATCGGCAAAAAAGGATACGAGATAGTTGATGCAGAGATGCGCGAAGCGGTTGAGACGCTGACTAATTGCCGTGAGAGATTGGTTTCGCTGGTATCAGAAGACGCTTATGCATTTAGTGCTATTGCTGCTTGTTGGTGTATGCCTAAAGCAACTAAAAAAGAGCAACAGATTCGTCATGATGCCGAGCAGCAGGCGCTTGTTGCGGCATGCGAAGTGCCTCTTCAGATTATGCGAATTTGCGCCAAGATAATAGAAGTGGACGAATCTTTGACTCATAATGGCAATCGCAATGTTTTGGCTGATGCGGGTGCTGCTGCTGTTTTGTCTAAGGCTGCTATTCAGGCCGCTGCATTGGGTGTCTATGCCAATACAAGCCATATGGATGATTTGGACTTAGCAGATGAGTATGATGAACAGGCTTACGATTTGGTCTCAACATTTGGTGCTCGTGCTGATGACATTTACGCTCATATTTCGAATGGAGTAGTGGCCCCTTAATGAATACAGATAAAGAGCTTTGCGGTAAACCCGTTGTCGATGCTATGATGCTTCGCATTTGTGAAGATGTAAGGGCATTGCATGAATGTGGCGTGCGACCTACGCTAGCGATTGTACGTGTTGGTAACCGACCTGATGATTGCTCGTATGAACGCATGGCGTTAAAGCGTGCTAATGCAGCCGACATTGATGTGCGTGTTTTTGAGCTCGCATCAGACGTGACACAAGATGAATTAGTTGGTGTTATTGAATCAATCAATGATGATAAAAATATTCATGGATGTTTGCTTTTTAGACCGCTTCCTTTGCATATTGATGAAGCGTTAGTCTGCGAGATGCTTCATCAGCAAAAAGATATCGATGGTATTACCATGGCATCCATGGCGGCTGTGTATGCGGGCTCTGACGGATTTGCTCCTTGTACGGCCCAAGCTGTAATTGAATTAATGAGTCATTACGGTATTGATGTGGCTGGTAAGCGTGTGTGTGTTGTAGGCCGGAGTTTGGTTATCGGGCGTCCTATTTCGCTTATGCTTATGAACAGAAATGCTACGGTGACTATGTGCCACTCACGCACGCAGGATGTGTCTGAGTGTATGCGTGAGGCTGATGTGGTGGTATGCGCAACTGGTAGGGCTCGTGCCTATGGTGCCGAATGCTTTAAACCTGGTCAGACAGTTATTGATGTTGGTATTAATTTTGACGAAACGGGCGGCATGTGTGGAGATGTGGATTTCGCAGAGGTTGCAGATATTGTTGATGGTATAACACCAGTTCCAGGTGGCATTGGTGGTATTACTACAGCCGTTTTAATGCAGCATGTTATACATGCTGCACAGCGTATGAACGCTTAGTTTTTCAACTGAGGATAACGCCCTGAAATAAGGATGCCACACGTTTGTCCCAGATGGCAAGCATGTGTGCTGATGTATTTCGGGGCTTTTATATGAGGTGTTCGTTTTGTTTTATCCGTGCAAAACACGTGTCTACTGGTGAATTTCGTGAAAAATGTTTCATTATGATGAAGAATGAATTTGCCTGCGCACAATAGGTCTTTTATGTGTGCTTGGTTAACGCTGAGCTATACAAGGAGCTGTGATTGCATGATTTATTATGTTGAAGATGACGAACAAATTAGAAATCTAACTCTTTATACTTTGACGCAAGCGGGTTATCAGGTGCGCGGCTTATCGTGCGCTGGAGAGTTGTATGATGCTCTTGATCAAGAAGTTCCCGAGCTTATATTGCTCGATGTAATGTTGCCAGGTCAAGACGGTATTTCCATTTGCTCTACGCTACGTAAACAAGAACGTACGGCTGACATTCCTATTATGATGCTTACTGCCAAAAGTACAGAATACGATACAGTTACTGGTCTTGATGCTGGTGCTGACGATTACTTGGCTAAGCCATTTGGCATGATGGAACTTTTAAGTCGCGTGAATGCGCTGTTGCGCCGCTCTCAAAAAACTGCTTTTCGCCATGTTTCTGATGAGATTTTGTGTAATGGATGCATTAGCGTTGACTGCACAGCTCATAGCGTATTAGTTGATGGTCGTCCAGTTGTGCTTACGCGTAAAGAATTTGATTTATTAGTGTATCTTATGCGTCGAAAGGGAGCAGTAGTTACTCGTGAAAGACTTCTTGCTGCGGTGTGGAATTACGATATCATGGGTGAAACTCGTACGGTTGATGCGCATGTCCAAACGCTTCGGAAAAAGTTGTCAACTGGAAGTCCTGAAGCCGCAAAGCTTATTGTGACAGTGCGTGGTGTGGGATATCGCATGAGGAGCGATATCGAATGATGAAGAAAAAAGCGCGGTATTTGTCAAATCAAATCACGCTCATTTTGTCAATATTTTCAGTTATTGTTGTGGTAGTGTGTTGTGCTTTGCTGGCTGGTATTTTTTATGTAGCATTAGATAATCGTGCTGTGGATGAGTTGATGCACGAAGGTCAAGCACTTGCTGCGTTTGTGGATGCGAATGATTCGCGAGACGATATAGTGCAGGTCTTACATACCGCAAGTGATATTATGCCTACCGATACGCGTGTAACTGTTATTGGATCAGATGGAACGGTTTTATTTGATAACATGGCGGAAGAGTCCGGTATGCCAAATCACCTTACGCGTCCTGAAGTCGAAAAAGCACTTTTAAATGGTGAAGGGCATCTACAGCGTTATTCAGAAACACTGCAAGAAGAAACAATGTATTATTCAGTTCTACTGCCCAATGAAATGGTTCTTCGATTAAGCGCCACTCAAGATAGCGTTATTGGTATCATAGCCGCCATGGTGGTACCAGCAACAATTTTGTTGTTGTGCGTTATAGTGTGTTCTTCGATTGCGGGACGTATTGTCGCACGTAGGATTTCAGCTTCAGTTGAGCGTATTGACTTGGATTATCCGTTTAAGGTTGATACTTATGAGGAATTGGTTCCGCTGCTTTGCCGCATCGATAATCAGAGAAAACGACTTGATGAGCAGGCAAGTGAGCGCCGTGCATTTACGGCTAATGTCTCTCATGAATTAAAAACACCGCTGACTATTATTTCTGGATATGCGGAAATAATGGCAAATGGACTAGCTAAGCCTGAGGACACCAAGCAGTTTGCGCATTTGATTCATAGTGAAGCCCGTCGCATGAAGGGCATGGTCGACGATTTAATTGAGTTGTCTCATCTTGATGATATGTCGGGTGAAAGTCGTGCAATTGAATTAGTGCCTGGCATAGATATGTCACAAATTGTGCTTGAAGAGCTACGTTTGGCAACACCGCTTGCGGATGAGTATCATGTGAAGCTTATAGGCGCGCAAGGTCTGGATAATCCCCACTTTATTACGGGTAATGCTCGAATTTTGGGTGAGCTTGTAGGTAATCTTGTTCAGAATGCTATTCGTTATAATTCAGAAAACGGTATGGTTGCTGTATCGCTTGAAGAGAAGTCAGATACGTTGGTGCTGCAGGTAGCGGATAGCGGTGTTGGCATTCCTGAAGAACTGCGTGAGCGCGTCTTCGAACGATTTTACAGGGTAGATGTGAGTCGTTCTAAAGAGACCGGTGGTAGCGGACTTGGTCTTGCTATCGTTAAGCATGCGGCTCAAATTCACAAAGCGACCGCTTCGCTTAAAAACAATGAGCCTCAAGGAACTATAGCCACTGTGTCATTTCCTTTATGATGTAGGCCCTATAAGAAAAATTGTCGTACAATAACGAGTATGGAATTTTTAAGTAACACAGTCGAAAAGACTCAATCATTAGCAACCTGCTTTGCGCGATACATGCAACCGGGTGATGTCGTGCTGCTCATTGGAGATTTAGGCGCAGGTAAAACTCACTTTACGCAAGGTCTTGCACAGGGATTAGGGATTGCAGAAGTTCCTACAAGTCCAACATTTAATATTATGTGCGCATATGAGAACGGGCGTATTCCTTTGTATCATTTCGATTTGTATCGTCTCAATGAGCCAAGGGAATTAGAGGATATTGATTATTTCGGCATCATTGAATCTGATGGTGTGTCTCTTGTTGAATGGGGCGATCGCTTTAAAGATGCTCAGCCAGACGAATGCCTTATCCTGGACTTTTCTGTGCTGCCTTCTCAAGAACGTGTTATTAAAGCCATTGGCATAGGCGAACGTGGAGGCGTATTGGCTCAACATTTTGAACAAGCTATTCAGACAGTAGAAAAAGAAGGTTTAACGCATGAGTAAGTTTGTGCTTGCGTTTGACACAGCAAACGAGACTGTTGCTGTTGGTGTTGGCGAGATTGCTAAGATGCCTGAGGGTCTGCAAATTAATCCGCTTATTTCCCAAGAGTCAGCAGCTCATAGGGCAAGTAATACGCTTTTGATTACGCAGCTAGATACGGCACTTGAGTTGGCGGGCGTTGCAAAAGCTGATATTGCGGCTGTGGTGTGTGGACGTGGTCCTGGCAGCTTTACAGGCGTGCGCATTTGCATGGCGACCGCAAAAGGTGTTGCAAGTGCTCTTGAGGTGCCGCTGTACGGTGTATCAACGCTTGATGCCGTGGCATGGAACGCATGGCAAAACGGTGTGCGTGGACATATTTGTGTTGTTGCTGATGCTATGAGAAAAGAAGTTTATCCAGCTGAATTTAGTGTAACTGATGCCGGAGTTCAGCGCTTGGACGTGGATACGGTTATTAAGGCTACTGAGCTTACGTTTGAGGCTGACATTGTCATGGGCGATGGCTTGGCTAAATACAGCGACATTATGCAGCAGTTTGCGCCGCTTGCTGACGAGGCATTATGGCAGCCGACAGGCATAGGTCTTTTGCTTGCAGCTCAGGCGCTCATAAATACTGGCGCTATGGATATAAGTGTACGTGCATGGCATGGAGAAATTTCCGCTCCAGGTATTGTTCGTATGGGTGATCCGGCGGTATTGCTGCCGGTTTATACTCGTTTAAGTGATGCCGAAGAAAATGAGCGTATTCGACTTGCTGAACACATGGGAGCACATGTTGGTTCTAACTTACAAACAGGTGTACAAGATGTTATCGCAAATGATAATGCTGTTCGTACGGCTGATATCGTATATCGTCCACTTGATGCTCGCTATGTTGATGACGTTGCTTGCCTTGAGGCGCTTACGATGGGTACCGATGCGTGGAATGCGGATTTAGTACTTGACGAGTTGCCTCGTAAAGATAGGACATGGTGGGCTGCATATTACCATGATGAGTTAATTGGATACTGCGGTGGATGGGTTGTGGACGGTGATGTTCAAATCCTCAAGATTGCAACCGATCCAGCATATCGTCGTTTGGGTATTGCACATAGGTTGTTAGCTGCTGTGGCATGTGATGCACGAGATTTAGGTGCCACAACCTGCAGTTTGGAAGTGCGTTCTTCGAATGCAGGAGCTCACGCGTTTTATGAAGCACGTGGATTGCAAAAAATTGGTGTTCGCCCAGGTTATTACAGTGATGGCGAAGATGCCACAATATATCAAGGACCATTGCCTGTTTCGATTTCGGATGTTGCCGGCATGGAGTTGATGGTCAATCAGGAAGATGAACAGCAGGTTACTGAGCTTGAAAAGCCCTTGATTTTAGCAATTGAAAGCTCATGCGATGAAACGGCAGCATCCGTTGTGGATGGCAATGGCGCGTTATTAAGCGATGTTGTGGCAAGTCAGATTGATTTTCATTCTCGTTTTGGTGGTGTTGTTCCTGAGATTGCAAGCCGTAAGCATATTGAAGCTATCTGCGGCGTTACTGAAGAGTGCCTTGAAGCGGCAGCACGCAGTTTAAACGTTTCGCGTGTACGCTGGCGTGATTTAGATGCTGTGGCTGTGACATATGCACCAGGTTTGGTTGGCGCGTTGGTAGTGGGTGTTGCATTTGCTAAAGGTGCAGCATGGGGCGCTGATAAGCCTCTTATTGCGGTTAACCACTTAGAAGGTCATTTATATGCTAATAAAATTGCATCACCTGACATTAAGCCTCCTATGGTTGTATCGTTGGTAAGTGGTGGTCACACCATGCTCGTTCATGTAAAAGACTGGGGTAATTATGAAACGCTTGGGTCTACTATCGATGATGCGGTGGGCGAGGCATTTGATAAGGTTGCAAAAGCTTTAGGTTTAGGGTATCCAGGTGGTCCACTTATTAGTAAATTGGCAGCACAGGGTAATCCTCGTGCGATTAATTTCCCGCGAGCTATGATGCATTCTCATGATTTGCGTTTCTCTCTTTCTGGTCTTAAGACTGCTGTTACGTTTTATATCCAAAAAGAGAAAGAGGCTAATCGTCCGTTAAATATGCCTGATATTGCAGCAAGTTTTCAGCAGGCAGTTATTGATGTTCAAGTGGCTAAAGCTAAGACTGCCTTGATTGAAACTGGTGCACGTGAGTTTTGTTTAGGTGGTGGCGTTGCTGCAAATCCTGGTTTGCGTGCGGCTTACGATAAGATGTGTGCTTCACTAGGGGTACGCATAACCATGCCACCGCTTACAGCATGTGGCGATAATGCGGCCATGATTGCATTGGTGGCTTCTGATCGATATGCTCAAGGTAAGTTTGCTGATTGGACGCTTGATATTAAGGCTCATGCCCCTCTTGATGAGCCCTACTAGGTTGGGTATTGATGGGAGTTTTAAAA
>RCNH01000875.1_pt1 | contig 11311 bp, 7 predicted proteins | sample 2041161 | NCBI WGS metagenome assembly RCNH01 (sample SAMN09708215, study PRJNA481090) | Feces metagenome, whole genome shotgun sequencing project. | biome: feces | host: Leptonychotes weddellii | place: Antarctica: Sion Island | collected 2010-03-01
TTTCGCTGGGAGTAACCTGTCAGTTCTAATTACATACAAACAATAAAAAGACCAATTTTAGTTTCACTAAAAATTTCTAAAACAATGAAAAGAAGAATGTTATGTTTGCTGGCTATTGCCGCATTGATGAGTGCTCCTGCATTTACCGCGTGTGATGACGACGATGACGACAAGTCACCGATTCCGCCCAGCGAGACCCACTCCGAGGAGAATCTTTCGGGAGTGATTCGGGGACAAAAGACACTCGATGCCGGCACACGTTACTATATTTCGGGTACGGTCGTTGTCGAGGAGGGTGGCGAGCTGGTGATTCCTGCCGGCATGACCATTCGCGCAAGAAAGGGCTTTGCCAACTATATCCTTGTGGCACAGGGTGGTAAAATCCGTGCCGTGGGTACTGCCTCACAGCCGATTGTCTTCACGGCCGATACCGACGATGCCACACCGGGCTATTGGGGCGGTATCATTCTCAACGGTCGCGCTCCGATTTCGGGTGCTTCGCAGACGGGCAATATCGGTGCCACGGAGATAAACAACGACTATAAGTATGGCGGTGACGACCCCGCGGACAATTCGGGTGTGCTGCGCTACGTGGAGATTGACTACTCGGGTGCGCGTTCGAGTGCCGACATCGAGCACAACGGTCTGACGCTGAACGGTGTGGGTAATTCCACCATCATCGAGAATATCTTCATCAAGGAGGGTGCCGATGACGGTGTGGAGTTCTTCGGCGGCAGTGTCAATGTCAAGAACCTTCTGGTGGTCAATTGCGAGGACGATATGTTCGACTTCACACAGGGTTACTGCGGTACACTTTCCAATTGCTATGGCGTGTGGGAGCAGCAGTTCACCAGCGATGAGTCCGATCCCCGTGGTGTTGAGGCTGATGGTAACCTCGATGGTGACGGCCCCGACCACAACCACCAGTCCGACTTCAGAATCGAGAACATGACCATCGTGAACAACTCCTCGCTGGCAGAGATGCAGGACGCGATGAAGATTCGTCGCGGTGCGAAGGCCACCATCACCAATGCGCTGGTCATGGGCAGCGGTCATGTCATCGACTTGATTGACTTCACCGATAAGAAGGGTAACGGCAATTCGGCATCGAGTGTCAGTGTCACCAACCGCCTTTCGGAGTCGCTCTCGGGCGAGAAAATCAACGGTGACGGTCAGGTTTCAAAGTCCGATTCCAACACCGGTGCAGACCAAAATCTGTTCACATGGTGTCACTATAAATTCTAATTAAAACGAAGGAGTAATCGTTCGTTGGGTCATTTTTTAAAATTAGGTTAATTGGGTTGCTCTTACCCGCGAGGGTAAGAGTTTTTTGTGCCTGATTCACAGCGACAAAGTGTTACGTTTTTGTTAAGAGTTGGCACAGGGGGTGCGAACAATCGTGGGGTTTTGGTATCTTTGTCCTATCAAATTTCAGCTATGGAAAAGCAAAAGATACTTGTTGTGGACGATGAGGAGGCTTTGACCAATGTCGTGCGTTTCAACCTCGAGGTCGAGGGCTATGACGTGGATGTCGCATCGTCAGCCGAAGAGGCCTTGATGTTGGATATCCGCCAATATGACCTTATCCTGCTCGATGTGATGATGGGCGGCATGAGCGGATTCAAGATGGCACAGATGCTCAAGGAGAACTACGAGACCTTCTCCATTCCCATTATTTTCTGCACCGCCAAGACCACCGAGGACGAGATGGTGGCAGGTCTGAATCTGGGTGCCGATGACTATATCACCAAACCCTATTCCATTCGCAATTTGTTGGCACGTGTCAAGTCGGTGTTGCGCCGTACCTCGCGCCAGCAGCAGGAGGAGCGTCCGCGCAAGGCCGACAGCCTCGATTTCGAGGGACTGCACATCGACTGCGATGCCAAACGTCTGGAGGTCGATGGCGTGGAGGTGCCCATCACGCGTAAGGAGCTGGAACTCTTGATTTTGCTGATGAATAATCTGGGCAAGATACTCTCGCGTGAGGAGATACTCTCGCGCATCTGGGACGACGATGTCTTTGTGCTCAATCGTACCATCGATGTGAAAATCACACGCCTGAGAAAGAAAATCGGCCCTTATGGCAAACATATTGTCACCCGTTTCGGCTATGGCTACGGCTTTGAAAAGTAGACTTCCCTACCACCTGCGTATCTTCCTGCTGGTATTGGGTTTTGCGCTCATGCTCATGACCTGCTTTGTCCTCTACCAGTATAAACGTGAGCGGTTGTTCAAGGCCGAGAAGCTCAACAGCACCCTCCAGCTCTTCAACATGCGTCTGCTCAACATGATGGACGACGGTGTGCCGGTGGAGGAGATTATGAAGAATGTGGTGACCCCCTTCGAGGGTATGCGTGTGTCGGTCATCGACAACGATGGTGTGGTGCTGTTCGATAACATGGGCAACGCCACCGACATGGGCAACCATCTCGACCGCCCCGAGGTCATCGATGCCATTCACAACGGCATGGGCTATCAGGCCATTCGCTACTCGAAGACCATCTCTACCAACTATTTCTATTCGGCGATGGAGGGCGAGAATGTGGTGGTGCGTACTGCCGTGCCTTATTCGGTGTCGCTGCGTGAGGTGTTGGCAGCCGATAGCGGCTTCCTGTGGTTCATGATTAGCGTGACCCTCTTCATGAGCGTGGTGGGGTATTATGTCGCCTACCGTGTCGGCTCGACCATTTCGAGTTTGAGTCATTTTGTCGAGCGTGTGCAGAATGGCGAGGCCATCACCGTGACCGAACCCTTCCCCAACGATGAATTGGGTAAAATCTCGCGACACATCGTACAACTCTACGCCAAATTCCAGCAGGCGACCGAGGAGTTGAAACTCGAACACAAACGCGCCCTGTACGAGGAGCAGGAAAAAATCCGCATCAAGAAACAGCTGACCAACAACATCAACCACGAGTTGAAGACCCCCATAGCGGTCATACAGGCGTGTCTCGAAACGCTGATGACCCACCCCGAAATCGAGGAGCACCGCAAGCAGGAGTTCATCGAGCAGTGCTATGCCAACAGCGAACGCCTGTGTCAGATGCTCAACGATGTGGCGACCATCACACGCATGGACGAGGCGAGCCGTCTCATTTCCATGGAGCCGGTGGATTTGAACGATGTGATATTCGATGTGGCGGACGAATTGCAGGTCAAGTTGGAACAGCAGAACATGCAACTCCACATCGAGATGGAGGAGCACATCTCGGTGTGTGGCAACAACCACCTTTTGGCTTCGGTCTTCCGCAATCTGATGTCCAACTCGTTGTCCTATTCGGGCGGTCACAACATCACCATTCGACTTTTGGAGAACACCCCCGATTATTGTCGTCTGTCGTTCTCCGATGACGGACAGGGCGTAGCTCCCGAACACGTGTTCCACCTTTTCGAACGCTTCTACCGTGTCGATAAGGGACGCTCGCGCAAGTTGGGCGGCACGGGACTGGGACTCTCCATCGTCAAGAATGTGATTTTGTTGCACGGTGGTACCATCTCTGTGCGACTCGGCGAGTCGGGCGGTCTGGAGTTTGTCTTCTCCATTGCCAAACACCTGCCCGAAGAAAAGGACGTGGCGGAAAAGTAGCCGTCCAAATAACAAATTCAATACATCTACACTTAAAAACGAAAGTTCCGAACCTCGTTTCGGAACTTTTGTCGTGTCGTGGGGTGGAAATTCCGCGTAGTTTTTATTAAATTTGCCATTCGATTTGCAAAAATTCCCCACATGAAAACAAGAAAAGTACCCCATACCTATGTGATTATCTTCTCGGTGATTGTCTTTTGCGCCCTCTTGACGTGGGTGATTCCGGGAGGAGAGTATGTCCGTCAAATCGGTGAGAACGGCATCGAGGAGATGGTCTACCGACCGGTGGAGAGCGTGCCGCAGACGTGGCAGATATTTTCGGCCTTCTTCAAAGGGTTTGTCGATAAGGCCGATATCATCATCTTCACACTGATTATCGGCGGTGCGTTTTGGATTGTCAATGACAGCCGCGCCTTCGATGTGGGTACGATGACCTTCTTGAGAAAGGCTCGCCGTCTGGAGTCGAACCGCCTGATTCGAAAGGTGGGTATCGACAACCTGATGCTGGTTTGCATTATGTTGATGTTCAGTATCTTCGGTGCGGTATTTGGCATGAGCGAGGAGACCATACCGTTCTGTATGGTGCTCGTCCCCATGGCTATCTCCATGGGCTACGACTCCATCACGGGTGTATGCATGGCATTTGTGGCGGCAGGTCTGGGCTTCGCGGGGGCGATACTCAATCCGCTGACCATCGGCATCGCGCAAAGCCTTTCGGGTCTGCCCCTCTTTTCGGGTATCGAGTACCGCCTGTTCTGCTGGGTGGTGATTAATACCATCGGCTTCGCGTGGATTTTGCGCTATGCCAACCGCGTGAAACGTTGCCCCGAATCGTCGGTGGTCTACCACGACGACAACTATTGGCGCGAACTCCACGCCGATACCAATCTTGAAGTGAAGTTTCACACCCCCAAGGCGGCGTGGGGCAGTTATCTTTTCCTTGCCGTGGTGCAGGTGCTCTTTGCCGTGAATTATCCCACGACAACCCTCAAAATCGGCAATTCGGTCTTCGAACACCTGCCCCTCATTCCTGTATTGGCTGGTGCTTTTGCCGTCAGCTCGATATTCCTGCTGCGCAAGAGCGTCCATTTCTACATCATGAGCCTGCTCTTCTTCACGATTTTCTACCTCATCGTGGGTGTGATGGGCTACGGCTGGTATATTGCCGAAATCTCGACCCTCTTTTTTGCACTGGGCATCTTCTCGGGTGTGGCCAACGGCAAAAGCCCCAACGAACTGGTGCAACTCTTCCTCACGGGCTGTAAGGATATGATGAGTGCCGCGTTGGTGGTCGGTCTGGCAGGCGGAATCATCGTGGTGCTGAAGGAGGGACGCATCATCGACACCATTCTTCACAATCTGGCGGCAGGCATGGACGGTCTGGGACAGGTGGCGACCGTGAGTGTGATGTACGCCATTCAGACGCTGATAAATCTGGTGATGCCCTCGGGCAGTGCCAAGGCGGCACTCACAATGCCCATCATGGCACCCTTCGCCGAACTTATCGGTATGTCGAAACAGGCGGCAGTCATGGCGTATCAGTTCGGTGACGCCTTCACCAACCTGCTGACTCCCACTTCGGGCGTACTGATGGCGGTGCTGGGCGTGAGCCATATTCCCTACGACAAATGGTTCCGCTGGGCGTGGAAGTTTATCCTTTTCATGGTGTTTGTCGGCCTGCTGCTCCTTATCCCCACTGTGCTGATACCGATGAACGGATTTTAATCTCGTTGGGGAAACGCACCGCTCAATATAAAATAACCGCTGCCGGACAGCTTCTCAAAAAGAAGTGATGTCCGGCAGCGGTTTTCTAAGCAGTGGGTAATTCCTATTTCTTCTGCTGTTCTACATCCGATGGCTCCCAACCGCCTCCCAATGCCTTGTAGAGTCCCACGAGTGCCAAATGCTCGTTTCTCACGGCCTTACTCTCCTCGATTTGGGCATCGAAGAACTTACGCTGGGCATCGAGCACATCGATGTAGCGGATAACACCGTTGATGTACTGCAACTTGGCAAGGACGACATACTGACGGGCAGCCTCCTTGAGGTTGTACTTCAGCTCGGCAGTCTTGCGCATATTGCGGTACGCCACCACAGCATCGTTCACCTCGCGGAACACCTCCAATACCTTCTGCTCGTAACCGAGACGTGCCTGGTCGTAGGCCGCCAGCGCAGCACGATACTTGGCACGCTTCGCTCCGAAGGCAAAGAGGGGCGATGCAATGTTGCCCACGATGTTGGTGAGGGGGGCTTTCAACAGATGGTCGATTTCCTTGTTCTCGACACCGCCCGTGATGTTAATCGTGAAACGGGGGAAACGGTCGGCATACGCCATACCCACGGCTGCCATGGCGGCGCGGAGCTGCTGCTCCGACTGTCTGACATCGGGACGACGCTGCAAGAGAGTCGAGGGCAGACCTATGGGCAGCGAGTCGGGCATCACCACATTGATGTCCATCTGCGAGCGTGCCACACGGGTGGGGTAGTCGCCTGCCAAGACCGAAATCTGATTCTCCTTCTGTGCGATGCGCAGTTCCAGGTCGGGAATCATGGCCGAAGCACTGGCCTGCTCCACCTTGGCCTGCTGATAGGCGGTCTCGGAGGTCAAACCTCCCTCGAAACGCAACTTCGCCTGACGCACACTCTCCTCACGGGTCTCCACCGTACGGCGCACGGTCTCCAACTCGTGGTCGAGGGCGACCAGCTCGAAGTAGGCGGTGGCTACCTCCGCGATGAGTGACATCTGCATGGCACGTGCCGCCTCCACCGAAGCCAGATACTCGGCAGCCCCCTTACGCTTCGACCAGCGCAGGTTGCCCCACAGGTCCAACTCCCAGCTCATAGTGGCTTTCAATCCCAATTTGGGCTCCTCCTTGAACGGACGGTCGGAGTAATCCGTGGTTTTGCGTTCGTATTGTGCCACCGCACCGAATGCCGGTGCGAGGGCGGTCTTGCTGATGCGGTGCAGCTGCTCCATCTGACGGACATAGGCTTCAGCCGATTGCATGTTGCGGTTGTTTTGCAGAGTGCGGTCGATGAGCACACAGAGGGTGGAATCCTGATAGACCTCCCACCATTTTTTGTCGCTCAACGCCAGCGAGTCGGTGTGCCCTGCCACAATCTGCTCGGGCAGATTCAGCTCCGGAGACTTGCATTTTTTCTGCACCGAGCAACTCGCCAGAAGCAGAGCACCCAATATAAATATCGTTGTTCGTTTCATCGTTTACTCCATTTTTCTTTCAAGTTATAGACCCATACGAAGAAGATCGGTACGAAGACAATGCCGACGGTGATGGCCACCAACATACCGAAGAATACACCCGTACCGATGCCCTGACGGCTGGCCGAACCCGGACCGCTGGCAAATACCAGAGGCAACATGCCGAGAATGAAGGCCAGTGAGGTCATCACGATGGGGCGGAAACGCAGCTTCGCCGCCATGATGACAGCCGTCAGCGTGTCGCGTCCCTTCTCCACCTCGTCCTTGGCGAACTCCACGATGAGGATGGCATTCTTGGCCACCAGACCCACCAGCATCACCAATCCGATTTGGAAGTAGATGTTGTTCTCCAGACCGCACGCCCAGTTACCCACATAGGCACCGATACCTGCCACGGGCAGCGAGAGAATCACCGCCACGGGAATCGACCAGCTCTCATACTGAGCCGCGAGGAAAAGGAAGACGAAGAGCAGAGCCAAAGCCAACACATAGCCGGTCTGACCGCTCACGTGCTTCTCCTGATACGAAAGTCCGCTCCACTCGATACCAATCGACGAGGGCAGATGCTCTCTTGCGATTTTCTCAAGTAGCATCATCGCCTGTCCCGAGCTGTAACCCTGGGCAGCCTCACCCGATATGGTGGCGGAGTTGAACATATTGAATCGGCGGATAGTACCCGGACCTGTGGTGTAGGAGGTTGTGCCGAGTGCCGTGATGGGAATCATCGCGCTGTCGGAACCTCTCACGAAGAACAATCCCAGATTGTCCTGCTGTGCACGGTAGGGGGCTTCTGCCTGAATATACACACGGTAGATACGGTTGAACATATTGAAGTCGTTGACATAGACCGAACCGGTGAAGGTCTTGACCGTGGAGAAGATGTCGGCCATCGGAACGCCCAACATCTGCGCCTTGTCGCGGTCCACATCGAAGTAGAGCTGGGGAATGTCCTTCTGAATCGAGGATGAGAGACCCACCAACTCCTTGCGCTTCGAGGCGTGGTAGAGCAGGGTATCCACAGCACGCTGCAAGTCGTTGTACGTGGCATCGCCACGTGCTTCGAGCACCATCTCGAAACCACCCGAAGCACCCAATCCGGGAATGACGGGCGGGGTGTTGATGAAGACCTTGCTTTCGGGATATTGCTCCATCTCGCGGCGTACGGTGTTCATCACCTCGCGGATGTTGCTGCTCTTGCGCTCGTCCCACGGCTTGAGAATCACGGTGAGCTGACAGCGCGACTGGTTGGTACCCACACGGGGGCTCGAACCCGTCACGTTGAGGACATACTCCACATCGTCACACGACATGAGGAACTTCATGGCGCGGTCGGTGATGCGGCGTGTTCTTTCGAGGGTGGCACCCTCGGGCAGCTCCAGCTCCACGGTGAAGTAACCCTGGTCCTCCTGCGGCATGAAACTCTGGGGTACGACCTTGTTGAGCACCCACAGGGCGATGAGCGTCATACCGAAGAAGGCAATCATGCGGCGCGAGTGGCGCATGCTCCAGCGAATGGCTTTCTCGTAGGATTTGTTACCCTTGCCCAACCATATATTGATTCTGCGGAAGAGTCGGTTCTTCTTCTTGCCCGAATCGGGGCGCAGGAAGATGGCACAGAGTGCGGGCGAGAGGGTCAGTGCCACGAAGGTCGAAATCAACACCGACACGGCAATGGTGATGGTGAACTGACGGTAGAGCTGTCCGGTGATGCCCGACAGGAAACTTACGGGTACAAACACGGCACACAACACCAGCGAAGTGGCGATGATGGCACTACCCAGACCCTTCATGGATTTCTTGGTCGCCTCCTTGGGCGAGAGATGCTCCTCGTTCATGGTGCGTTCGACCGACTCCACCACCACGATGGCGTCATCGACCACAATACCGATGGCGAGAATCAGACCCAGCAGAGTCATCATGTTGAGCGAGAATCCGAAGGCGAGCATCACACCGAAAGTACCGATGAGCGAGATGGGAACGACAATCGTGGGAATGAGTGTCGCGCGCCAGTTCTGCAACGAGAGGAAGACCACCAGAATCACGAGTACCAGGGCTTCGAACAGCGTGTGGTACACCTCCTTGATGGATTGTGAGATGAACGAAGTCATATCGAAGGGAATCTTGTAGGAGATGCCCTCGGGGAAGTTGCGGCTGATTTCGTCCATGGTTTTTCTCACCTCGCGAGCCACCTCCATAGCGTTTGCACCGGGCAACATGTTGATATCCAGCACGGCGGCATTACCACCGTTGATACCACTCTCGGTGCTGTATGACGAAGCCTCGAGCGACACACGTGCCACATCGCGCAGACGGATGAGCGAACCGTCGGGATTGGCACGAATGACAATCTCCTCAAATTCGGCCACCGACGACAGACGGCCGCGTGCCGTGATGGGAATGGTGATATCGAGGTTGGTCATGGGCTGCTGACCCAGCACACCGGCTGCCGACTCACGGTTCTGGTCCTTGAGTGCCTTTTGCAGGTCCTGTACCGTAAGACCGAGGTTGGCCAGACGGTCGGGCTGCACCCATATCTGCATGGCGTAGTAGCGGCTGCCGACATTGTAGATACTGCCCACACCCTTCACACGGCGCAACATGTCCAACACGTTGAGTGTGGCGTAGTTCGAGAGGTAAATCTCATCGAATTTGGGGTCTGTCGAGAGCAGGGTGATGGTCATCAGCTTGCTCGATGCCTGCTTCTGCACCGAGATACCGTTCTGAATCACCTCGGCAGGCAGACGCGACTCGGCCTGCTTCACACGGTTCTGAATCTCCACGGCCGCCAAATCGGGGTCGGTGTCGATGTCGAAGGTGATGGTGGCCGAGAATCCACCCGTATTGCTGTTGGTCGATTCCATGTAGAGCATGCCGGGCGTACCGTTCAACTCCTGCTCGATGGGCGTAGCCACAGCCTGAGTCACGGTCTGCGCACTTGCTCCGGGGTAGGAGGCGGACACCTTCACCACGGGGGGCACGATGCGCGGATATTGGTCAACGGGCAACATCGTCAGTCCCAACAGACCGACAATGACGATGACCACTGACAGCACCGTCGAGAAGATGGGTCTGTCGATAAAGAAATCGAGTTTCATGGTTGTGGTTTATTTTTCTGAGGATGTAGCCTCGGTTTCCGAAGTCTGTGTTTGGGCGATGCGGGGGTCTACCTTGTCACCGTGGGTCAGCTTGTGGAAGCCCTCGACTACGATGCGCTCGCCGGGAACCACGCCGCGCTCGACAATGATGGAGTTGTTGACCTGGGGGCCCAGCTCGATGAGTCGTCGCTCGGCAGTGCTGTCACGGCGAATGACGAAGATGTAGGCACCGCCCTTCTCGATGATGACCGATTTGGTGGGCACTACGGTGGCGTGCTCTCTCACATCGAGCAGGAGTCTTACCTTGGTGAACTGTCCCGGTAACAGAATGTGGTCGGGGTTGGCCATCTCTGCACGCACGGAGAAGGTACCCGTCTCGGGATCTACCTGCGGGTCGGCAAAGTCCACCAGACCGCGCAGGGGGTACTGGGTGTTGTCGGCCAGAGTGATGGTGATGTAGGGATCCCACTTGCGGGTGGAGTCCTTCTGACCCAAATTCACATTACGCGCCTTGCTCTTCAGATAATCGAGACCCGTCATGCTGAAGTCCACTCTCACGGTGTCGCTCTTAACTACGGTGGCGAGCAGCGACTTGCCGTTGGGACCTACCAAAGTACCAATATCGACACTGCGCTCGGAGATATAACCCGAAATGGGGGAGCTGACCAACGTGTAGCTCAATGCGGTTTCTGCCTGTGTGAGGTCGGCCTCCGACATCTCCACCGAGGCGGTGGCACTCTCGTACGAAGCGATGGCGTTGTCCAAATCCAACTGGCTGGCAGCGTTCTGCTCGTAGAGGGGACGGATACGCTCCAAATCGCGGTGGGCCTTCATGGCCATCGACTTGTCCTTGTTGAGCTGTGCGCGAGCCTTGTTGACGCGAGCCTCATAGAGCTTGGGGTCGATGAGGAAGAGTCGCTGTCCTTTCTTCACGTAGGTACCCTCCTCGAACATCATCTTTTCGAGGAAGCCTTCCACGCGCGCGCGGATTTCAACAAATTGTTGGGCACGTATTCTGCCGACATACTCACCATAAAGCTCGACATCGTCGGTATTGACGGGAGCTACCTCCACAATGGGGTAGACCGGCTTCACGGGTTCGGGGCGCATCCACCACCAAACACCGCCGGCAATAAGGAGTGCGGCAGCGGTCAGAAGCAGCCACGAACGCTTCGACAGATGACGAAGTCGGGCAGAGGCTTCTCCGCCGAGTTGCAGGGTGCGGCGACCTGCCTGTGCAGCCTGCTTTGTAAATTTCTGGTTTGATAAATTCATAGTGTTCAAAGTTCCGGATTTGTTAGCACTGTATCCGTTTTTTTCGGGCGCAAAAATATACAGATTTAGTTATCAAACGCGTGTAAATCGAAAAATTAGATATTAAAAATGTTATTTTTTTTCATTAGGTATCTA
>RCNH01000876.1_pt1 | contig 11311 bp, 5 predicted proteins | sample 2041161 | NCBI WGS metagenome assembly RCNH01 (sample SAMN09708215, study PRJNA481090) | Feces metagenome, whole genome shotgun sequencing project. | biome: feces | host: Leptonychotes weddellii | place: Antarctica: Sion Island | collected 2010-03-01
TTTAATTTGTTATTTGTATAAAATACATCAAAATTTTGGCAACAAGAAATTTCAGAATTTAAAATTTGTAGTAATTCTGTGCAAATTTTTTATGAAATCTTGTCGCTTGTATAGCAAATAGAAATATGAAGCTATATAGTGAGTGGAAAGAATTTTGTTTGTGGCAGTAATTCTGTGCTACATAAAAATTCCCCTTTGCCTTTATTATTATTGAAAGCGCAAGCTCATAAGACACCTTTGTGTTGTGGTGAGTTTTGCCACCACACAAAAGCAACAACAATATTTATGAAGGAGAATTACGAAACATGCTGAATGTAAAACCAACCATGCTTGGAACAACACAGCGTATGAACTTTGCAAAAATCGGAGAAGTATTGGAGATGCCAAACCTTATCGAAGTGCAAAAATCTTCTTATTGCTGGTTTATCGAAGAAGGTATTCGTGAAGTTTTCAGAGACACAGGTGCTATTGAAGATCACACTGGTACACTTGCTTTGGAATTTGTAGACTATCGCATTGATGAAAAAACAAAATACTCTGTTAAAGAATGCAAAGAGCGTGACGTAACTTACGCTGCACCTCTTAGAGTTACAATTCGCTTGCTCAACAAAGAAACAGGCGAAATCAAAGAGCAAGAAAAATTTATGGGCGATTTCCCAAAAATGACAGAAAGCGGCACATTCATCATCAACGGTGCAGAGCGTGTTATTGTTTCACAGCTTATCCGTTCTCCAGGCGCTTATTTCAAACTTGACCACGATAAAACTGGTAAAGAATTGTACTCAGGTACTATTATTCCGAACCGTGGTGCTTGGCTTGAATATGAAACAGATGTAAACGACATTTTTTATGTTCGTATAGATAAAAACAGAAAACTTCCAGTGACAAGCTTTATCAGAGCTTTGGGGGTTAGCACAGACAGCCAAATCAGAGAATTGTTTGGCGAAAATCCAATTATTGAAGCTACACTTTCTAAAGACATTACTTCCAATCAGGAAGAAGGTTTGCTTGAAACATACAGAAAACTCCGTCCAGGCGAACCACCAACAGTTGAAAACAGCCAGACACACATTAACAACTTGTTCTTTGACCCAAGAAGATACGACTTGTCCCGTTTTGGACGTTACAAATTCAACAAAAAACTTTCTATTGCTAACCGTCTTATTAATCAAGTTGCTGCTGAAAACATCGTTAGCCGGCTCACAGGTGAAATTCTCTGTGAAGAAGGTCAGAAAATCAGCGAAGAACTTGCTTATGTAATTGAAAACAACGGTGTTGTAGTTGCTCATGTTATGAGTGGTGATAAAGTTGTTAAAGTTATTTCCAACGGGATGGTTGACCACGAAGCAATTCTTGGTTTTAACGCAGAAGATATTGGCATTAACGAAAAAGTTTCTTTTGAAGTTCTTAAAGAAATTATGGATGAAGCTAACGATGACGAAGCAACACTTCGTGAACTTCTTGAACTTAACAGAGAAAGACTTATCCCTAAAAATATTACACTTGATGATATATTTGCTTCTATCAGCTACATTCTTTGCCTTGCAGACGGCATTGGCGATTATGACGATATTGACCACCTTGGCAACCGTCGTATAAGAAGTGTTGGTGAATTGCTTCAAGCACAGTTCCGCACAGGGATTATCCGTATGGAAAGAACAATCAAAGAAAGAATGGACCAACAGGAAAGAGAACTTATCACTCCTGAAAGTCTTATCAACATCAAGCCGGTTGTTGCTATTATTAAAGAATTCTTTGGTTCTTCACCACTTTCACAGTTCATGGATCAGACAAACCCTCTTGCTGAACTTACACATAAACGTCGTCTTTCCGCTTTGGGTCCTGGGGGTCTTTCAAGAGACCGTGCAGGCTTTGAAGTTCGTGATGTTCACTACTCTCACTATGGTAGAATGTGTCCTATCGAAACTCCTGAAGGTCCAAACATCGGTTTGATTTCATACCTTGCAACTTTTGCAAGAATTAACGAATATGGCTTTATTGAAGCTCCATATCGTCGTGTTGATAAAGAAACCGGTCGTGTAACAGACGAAGTTGTTTATATGACAGCTGATGTTGAAGATAGATATGTTGTTGCACAGGCTAATGAACCTCTTGATGAAGAAAATCGTTTCATTCGTCCTCGTGTTAACGCAAGATACCGTGATGCTATCCTTGAAACAGCGCGTGAACAAGTTGACTTTATGGACGTTTCACCAAAAATGCTTGTATCTGTTGCTACAAGTATGATTCCGTTCCTTGAAAACGACGACGCTAACCGTGCTTTGATGGGTTCAAACATGCAGCGTCAGGCTGTTCCGCTTCTCCGTCCACAAGCTCCTATTGTTGCCACTGGTATGGAATATAAAGCAGGTTACGACTCCGGCGTTGTTATTATTGCTAAAAATGGTGGTGTAGTTGAAAAAGTTTCTGCTGATAAAATTATTATCCGTATAAACGAAACAACAACAGATGAATATGACATCATCAAATTTATGCGTTCTAACCAAGGTACATGTATCAACCAGCGTCCAATTGTTAAAGAAGGTCAGGTAGTAGAAAAAGGTCAGGTTATTGCTGATGGTCCATCGACAGATAACGGCGAAATCTCACTTGGTAAAAATGTTCTCGTTGGTTACATGACATGGGAAGGTTACAACTACGAAGATGCTATTCTCATTAATGAAAGAGTTGTTTCCGGAGATGTATTTACATCAATCCATATTGAAGAATACGAAATTGAAGCCAGAGAAACAAAACTTGGGCCAGAAGAAATTACAAGAGAAATTCCAAACGTTGGTGAAGATGCTCTTAAAAACCTTGATGCAAACGGTATCATTCGTGTTGGTGCTGAGGTTTCTAGTGGTGATATTCTTGTTGGTAAAGTAACACCAAAAGGTGAAACAGAACTTTCACCGGAAGAAAAACTTCTCCGTGCTATTTTCGGCGAAAAAGCTGGGGATGTAAGAGATACATCTCTTAAAGTTCCACATGGTGAATATGGCACAATCGTTGGTGTAAGAGAATTTACAAGCGAAAACTCTGATGAAATTAAGCCAGGAGTACTCAAAGTTGTAAGAGTATACATCGCTCAGAAACGTAAGATTTCTGTTGGTGACAAAATGGCTGGTCGTCACGGTAATAAAGGTGTTGTTTCAAGAATTCTTCCTCAAGAAGATATGCCATTCCTTGAAGACGGCACACCACTTGACCTTGTTCTTAATCCATTGGGCGTTCCTTCTCGTATGAACATCGGTCAGGTTCTCGAAGTTCATCTCGGCTATGCTGCAAAAGCTCTTGGCTGGAAAGTTATGACTCCTGTATTTGATGGTGCAAAAGAAACAGATATCTTTGAAGCTCTTAAAGAAGCAGGATTGCCAGAAACAGGTAAGGTTACACTTTATGATGGCAGAACTGGTGAAAAATTTGACAACCCTGTTACAGTTGGTTACAAATACTTCCTCAAACTTCACCACCTGGTTGATGATAAAATTCACGCTCGTTCAATCGGTCCATACTCACTTGTTACTCAGCAGCCTTTGGGTGGTAAAGCTCAATTTGGTGGTCAGAGATTTGGTGAAATGGAAGTTTGGGCACTCGAAGCTTATGGAGCTGCTTACACATTGCAGGAAATCCTTACTGTTAAATCTGACGATATGGTTGGCCGTGTAAAAACTTACGAAGCTATATTTAAAGGCACTGAAATCCCTCAACCTGGTATTCCAGAATCATTCCGCGTTCTTATCAAAGAAATGCAGTCTCTCGCTCTTGATGTTCGTGTTCTTGACAAAAATGACGACGAAATTGACCTCAAACAGACTTACGATGATGATGGCGATTTTGCAAGTGAAATTGCAACAGAGTTAGTTGGAGAAAATGAAGACTTTGATAAAGGTTTCTCAGTCTCAGATGACCCTGAATATGATGAGAATATTTCAATCAGCGAAGAATTTTCATTCAGCAGCGTTGATGACAGCGAAGACGATTTCTAATATTTAATAACATAAAAATAAATTCATTATATAATTAAAGCCCATTCAATTGGGTGGGTTTTGATATATTTGAACAGAAATCTATAATTTCAAAGAAACTTTTAAACCGATTAACATTTACGAAAAGGAGTTTGCTGATAATTATGGCACATAACACTTTTGATTCTATAAAAATCGGTCTTGCTTCACCAGAACAGATAAGAGCCTGGTCTCACGGTGAAGTAACTAAACCGGAAACTATAAATTACCGTACACTTAAACCAGAAAGAGACGGTCTTTTCTGTGAAAGAATTTTTGGACCTACTAAGGACTGGGAATGTAACTGCGGTAAACTTAATAAAAACCGTCACAAAGGTCAGATTTGTGACAAATGTGGTGTTGAATCCACACGCTCTAAGGTAAGAAGAGAAAGAATGGGGCACATTGAGCTTGCCGCACCTGTTTCTCACATTTGGTACTTTAAAGCTATTCCATCAAGAATAGGCCTTATCCTTGACATAACTCCAAAAGCTCTTGAAAAAGTTATTTACTTCTCATCCTATATCGTTACAGATAAGGGTTTCACATTTTTGGAAGATAAACAACTTCTCAGTGAAGCTGAATATAGCGATATGGTTGAAAGATACGGAGAAGACGCATTTAAAGCTTCTATGGGTGCAGAAGCAATACTTGAACTTTTAAAAAAAATTGACCTTGAACAACTTTCTAAGGAACTTACTGAAGAACTTGAAACTGCAACAGGTCAAAAAAAAGTTAAACTTTACAAACGCCTTGAAGTTTGTGAAAGTTTCCGTCTTTCTGGAAACCGCCCAGAATGGATGATTCTTACAGTTATTCCTGTTATTCCACCGGATATTCGTCCAATGGTTCAGCTTGACGGTGGTCGTTTTGCAACAAGCGACCTTAATGATTTGTACAGACGCGTTATCAACCGTAACAACCGTCTTAGAAAATTGCTTGAACTTTCTGCACCTGACATTATTGTTAGAAACGAAAAAAGAATGCTTCAAGAAGCTGTTGACGCTCTTATTGACAACGGCAGAAGAGGTCGTCCTGTAACAGGTGGCACGTCTAACCGTCCTCTTAAATCACTCTCCGATATGCTTAAAGGTAAACAGGGGCGTTTCCGTCAGAACTTGCTCGGTAAACGTGTTGACTATTCCGGTCGTTCTGTTATCGTTGTTGGTCCGGCTCTTAAAATGTATCAGTGTGGTCTTCCAAAAGAAATGGCTCTTGAACTTTTCAAACCATTTGTTATGAGAGAACTTGTTGATAAAGGACACGCAACAAATATTAAAAGTGCAAAGAAAAAGGTTGAAAAAGCAGGCAGTGAAGTTTGGGATGCACTTGAAAAAGTTATTAAAGGACATCCGGTTCTTCTCAATCGTGCCCCTACATTGCACCGTCTTGGTATTCAGGCATTTGAACCTGTCCTCGTTGAAGGTCGTGCTCTTAAACTACATCCACTGGTATGTACAGCTTACAACGCAGACTTTGACGGTGACCAGATGGCTGTTCACGTTCCACTTTCAAAAGAAGCTCAAGACGAAGCAAGAAAACTTATGCTTGCATCAGGCAACTTGCTCAAACTTTCCGACGGTTCTCCGGTTGCTGTTCCTACACAGGATATGGTTCTTGGTTCTTATTATCTTACAATGGTAAATGAAGGCGATAAAGGCGAAGGTATGATATTCCGTGACGAAGATGAAGCTTTGATGGCTTATGCTTGTGGTAATGTTACACTTCACGCTAAGGTTAAAATTCGTCGTTCAGGCGAATTTGAAGGCAGACAAATTTCACAACTTGTTGATACAACGGTTGGTCGCCTTATCTTCAATACACCAATTCCTCAGGACCTTGGCTATGTTGACAGAACAAAGGAAGAAAATGCTCTTAAATTTGAAATTGACTTCCTTGTTGGCAAAAAACAACTTGGACAGATTGTAAAAAAATGTATCGAAACTCATGGTACAAAAACAACATCTGTTGTTCTTGACGCAATCAAGGAACAAGGCTTTAAATACTCAACAAAAGGTGCTATCACAGTTGCTGTTTGTGACGCTGTTATACCACCTAAAAAGAAAGAATTACTTCAAAATGCTGAGGACCAGATTACAAAGATAAGAAAACTCTTTGAAAAAGGTATGCTCAGCGATGAAGAAAGATATAAACAAGTTATCAAAGTTTGGACAGATACAACAGAAGATGTTTCAACAGCTCTTCAAGAAAACCTTGATGACCGCAACCCAATATGGATGATGGCTGACTCTGGCGCTCGTGGTTCTATGAACCAGATTAAACAGCTTGCAGGTATGCGTGGTCTTATCGCTTCCACATCTGGTAAAACAATCGAAATTCCAATCAAATCTAATTACCGTGAAGGACTTAACATTTTGGAATACTTTATAGCTTCTCGTGGTGCTCGTAAAGGTCTTGCGGATACAGCTCTTAGAACTGCTGACTCAGGTTACCTTACAAGAAGATTAGTTGACGTTTCTCACGATGTTATTATTCGTGAGTATGACTGTGGGGCAAAACATGGTATTACAGTTAAAGAAATTTGGGAAGGCAACAGCTGTATTGAACCGCTCAAAGACAGACTTTTGGGCAGATACACAGTTCATGATATTTACCACCCAGTTACCGGCGAACTTGTTGTTTCTAAAGACGAAATGATGGATTCTAAATCAGTAGACAGAATTATTGACGTATTCGGTGAAAGAGACGAAGAAGGTAAAATCAGCGCAAGAAATATTGAAGTTGAAATCCGTTCAGTTCTTAACTGTAAAGCTCAAATCGGTACATGTACAAAATGTTACGGCGCTTCATTGGCTGACGGTAAATCAGTTCCTATGGGTGAAGTTGTTGGTACAATCGCAGCTCAGTCCATCGGCGAACCTGGTACACAACTTACAATGCGTACTTTCCATACTGGTGGTATCGCTTCCGCAGAAGATATTACACAAGGTTTGCCTCGTGTTGAAGAATTGTTTGAAGCAAGAAGACCAAAGAAAATTGCTATTATGTCTGAAATCGCAGGTAAAGTTCACATTGATAACACTAAGAAAGGGACTTATGCAATTATTGAAGGTTTTGATGATAACGGTGTTCCTTGCGAAAAGAGTTATCTAATTCCATTCGACCAACGCCTTTCTAAATCAGCATTTGATGGCGCTGAAATTGAAAAAGGTGCATATCTCACAGATGGTTCCGCAGCTCCAGCTGATATTCTTGCAATCAAAGGCAGAGTTGCTGTTCAGGATTATATTATCCAAGAAGTTCAGAAAGTTTACCGTCAACAAGGTGTTGATATCAATGATAAACATATCGAAGTTATTGTTCGTCAGATGATGAAGAAAGTTAGAATCGATGAAGCTGGTTCTACAAATCTTATCGGTGGCGCAATGGTTGACTACAAAGAATTCAGAGAAAAACTTGATGAAATCAATGACAGAATTGCTGCTGGTGAAAAAGACCTTATCGCACCACAGGCAACAGATGTTATTCTTGGTATTACCAAAGCAGCTCTTGCAACAGAAAGCTTCCTTTCAGCAGCTTCTTTCCAGGAAACAACAAAAGTTCTCACTGATGCAGCTATCAAAGGTAAAGTTGACCCATTGCTTGGCCTTAAAGAAAACGTTATCATTGGTAAGCTTATTCCAGCCGGTGCTTCTATTATACAAAGAGAAGTAGAAATGAAAGTTGAAGAAGATGCTTTTGACCCAGAAGCAGCAGAATTTTCTGAAAATATAGAATAATTAAAGAAAAGTATTGACAAATACCGTGCCAAAATAGTACAATAATTTTTGGCATGGTAAATTGTCAATAATGCCGATGTTTTAATGTAAAGTTTGTGAAAATTAACAAATATACATTTAACATATACTTTAAAAAGGAGGAAAAATAATGCCTACATTTAACCAGTTAGTTCGTAAAGGTAGAGAAGTTTTGGTTAAAAAATCAACAGCTCCAGCTCTTCAGAAAGGCTACAACAGCCATAAAAAGATTGCTACTGATCAATCTGCTCCACAAAAACGTGGTGTTTGCACAGCTGTTAGAACTATGACACCTAAAAAACCAAACTCTGCTTTGAGAAAAGTTGCAAGAGTTCGTCTTTCAAATGGTATGGAAGTTACATCTTACATTCCTGGTATCGGTCATAACTTGCAAGAACACAGTGTTGTTCTCGTTCGTGGTGGTCGTGTTAAAGACTTGCCTGGTGTTCGTTACCATACAGTTCGTGGTACACTTGATACACAAGGTGTTGCAAAAAGAATGCAGAGCCGTTCTAAATACGGTGCAAAACGTCCTAAACCAGGCGCTGCAAAAAAATAATTTTAGTAAATTGACGATTAATATGCCGATAAGGGCTTTATATATAGATAATATATATATTTCTCTTGTTGCGTAAGCTCCGTTGAGGGCTTGCTTAGAATGCATACAGAAGTTTATTTACACTTTTGAGTACCAAAGATATCATCAAAAATAATGAAGGAGGGAAGACAAATGCCAAGAAGAGGTAATATTGCAAAAAGAGATGTATTGGCAGACCCAGTATACAACTCAAAATTAGTTACAAAACTTATCAACAGCATCATGCTTGATGGTAAGAAAGGTGTTGCTCAGAAAATCGTTTATGATGCATTTGATATCATCAGCGAAAAAACTGGAAATGACCCACTCGAAACTTTTGAAAAAGCTATGGAAAACATTATGCCATTGCTCGAGGTTAAAGCTCGCCGTGTAGGTGGTGCAACATACCAAGTTCCAATGGAAGTTAGACCAGAAAGAAGACAAACTTTGGGTCTTCGTTGGTTGACAACGTATTCCAGAAGCAGAAACGAAAAAACGATGCGTGAAAGACTTGCAGCTGAAATCATTGATGCTACAAACGGCACAGGCGGCGCATTTAAAAAACGCGAAGATACACACAAAATGGCAGAAGCAAACAAAGCTTTCGCTCATTACAGATATTAATATCATGTTTACACGGCTATGCTGTTATTTCAGCATAGCTAAGTGTGTAACATAGAATTGTATGTTGCACATAAATAATTTAGGAGGAAATATGGCAAGAGACGTTTCATTGCAAATGACCAGAAATATCGGTATCATGGCTCATATCGATGCTGGTAAAACAACTACCACAGAACGTATTCTCTATTTTACTGGTGTTAACCATAAAATAGGTGAAACTCATGACGGTAGTGCAACAATGGACTGGATGGAACAGGAACAGGAACGTGGTATCACAATCACTTCTGCTGCTACAACTTGTTACTGGTCACACACAAAATATCAACAGCCAACCGATATAAAGAAAAACCGTCACAGAATCAATATCATCGATACTCCTGGGCACGTTGACTTTACAGTTGAAGTTGAACGTTCTTTAAGAGTTCTTGATGGTTCTGTTACAGTTCTTTGTGCAAAAGGCGGTGTTGAACCACAGTCTGAAACAGTTTGGAGACAAGCTGATAAATACAGAGTACCAAGAATGGTATATGTTAACAAAATGGACATCATGGGTGCTGACTTCTACAATGTTGTAAACATGATGAAAGAACGCCTTAAATGTAATGCTGTTCCACTTCAAATCCCAATGGGTTCTGAAGATACATTCGTAGGTATGGTAGATCTTCTCAAAATGAAAGCTATCGTTTACGATAAAGATATTACAAAAGGCTACGAAGAAGTTGAAATTCCAGAAGAATTTAAAGATCAAGCAGAATTGTATCATGAAGAAATGATTGAAGCTGTTGCAAGCACAGATGAAGAGCTTATGATGCAATACCTTGAAGGAGAGGAAATCTCCATCGACGATCTTAAAAAAGCTATCCGTAAAGCTACAATTGACAACCTTATGGTTCCGGTTCTTTGTGGTACTTCTTACAAAAATAAAGGCGTACAACAATTGCTTGACGCAATTCTTGACTATATGCCAGCACCAACAGATATTGAAGCTATCAAAGGTGTTAACCCAGAAACAGAAGAAGAAGAAACAAGACCTTCTGATGACAAAGCTCCATTTGCTGCTTTGGCATTTAAGATTGCAACAGACCCATTTGTTGGTAAACTGTGCTTCTTCCGTGTATACTCAGGTTCTGTTAAATCAGGTACAACAGTATACAACTCTGTAAAAGACAACAACGAAAGATTGGGTAGAATTCTTCAGATGCATGCTAATCATCGTCAAGATATTGATGAATGTTACGCTGGTGATATTGCTGCAGCTGTTGGTCTTAAAAATACAACAACAGGTGACACACTCTGTGATGAAAAACATCCAATTATCTTGGAAAGTATGGAATTCCCAGAACCAGTTATCCGTGTTGCTATTGAACCAAAAACAAAAGCAGGTCAAGAAAAAATGGGTATTGCTCTTGCAAAGCTTGCTGAAGAAGACCCGACATTCAAAACATACACAGATGAAGAAACAGGACAAACAATCATAGCAGGTATGGGGGAACTACACCTCGAAATCATTGTTGACCGTCTTCTCCGCGAGTTCAAGGTTGAAGCAAATGTTGGTGCTCCACAGGTTGCTTACCGTGAAACAATCAAATCCAACAGCGATGTTGATATGAAATATGCTCGTCAGTCCGGTGGTAAAGGTCAATATGGTCACGTTAAGATCAGAGTTTCACCAAACGAACCTGGCAAAGGATACGAATTTATCAACAGCATTGTTGGTGGTGCTATTCCAAAAGAATATATTGGACCAGTTGACCAAGGTATACAAGGCGCTATGAAAGCTGGTGTTTTGGCAGGTTACCCAGTTGTTGACGTTAAAGTTGAACTTTACGATGGTTCATACCATGAAGTTGACTCTTCTGAAATGGCATTTAAGATTGCTGGTTCTATGGCTTTCAAAGAAGCTATGAGAAAAGCAAACCCAGTTATACTTGAACCTGTTATGAAAGTTGCTACAATTGTCCCAGATGATTATCTTGGTGATGTTATGGGTGACTTTAATAGCCGTCGTGGTCTTATCCAAGGTACAGAAGCACGCACAGGTGCAACACAGATTAACGCTATTGTTCCACTTCAAAACATGTTTGGTTACGCAACAGATCTTCGTTCAAGAACACAGGGTCGTGGTAACTATGCTATGGAACCAAGCCATTATGTTGAAGTACCAAAATCAATTGCTGAAACAATTATGGCTGGTCGTGCTAAAAAAGACTAATATTTTATAATTATTACAAAGTGGAGTTATTTCGCTTTGTGAGATATATAAATACAATATCGTACATCAAATTTTCTTTATTTATCAAGCTAATACTTGATTTTTATAAGAAATATTGGTACAATAAACTAAA
>RCNH01000877.1_pt1 | contig 11303 bp, 8 predicted proteins | sample 2041161 | NCBI WGS metagenome assembly RCNH01 (sample SAMN09708215, study PRJNA481090) | Feces metagenome, whole genome shotgun sequencing project. | biome: feces | host: Leptonychotes weddellii | place: Antarctica: Sion Island | collected 2010-03-01
TCTCATAAAAAAATCCCCTTTACTTTGTCAAAAGCTACATATCAATAGCTAAATATCAATAATGCAGTATCGATATAATAGCATCGAGACTCCGAATAGTCAATTGGAAATGTGTTCAATGATTTTCGGTTTTTGCGGGATTCATTTGTGCAAATCACCCGTGGATCGTTCCGCAAAACCGCGGGAAAATCAGCGCCTGCTTCGGAGGAAAAGCTATTATAATATAGTAGGAAAAGAAAATGTGAGCGTTTTTTTATTTCGGAAAGGGCATCCCAGCGGATTTGTCCGGCCCGGCTTTCTTGGGTGGCGACTCCGAATGATCCTTGTCCGGGGCACCATCCCTTCGATTTCAGGATGTACAGGCAGCGTTTCCGGAAGAGCAGGAGAGAGAAGAAAAATTTCTCCGAAATAAATCGATGATTTATTTTGCGACCGGTTCGAGCTTTTCTCCGAGGGACAAATTGCAAAGGCCGCGGAAAAAGGCCCGGCAGGGGCGCCAGATCTGAATGACATCAGTCCTGCACGCAGGTTCGCAGAGAGGCAAAAACGTGCGATCCATCGTTTCTCTGTACAAATATGAATGCAGCCTGTACGCGCGGTGTTGTGCATCCTGTATGCACCGGTCCAATCCAGAAAGGGAATAACTGGAAAACAATCAGAAAAATAATGGAAATCTCCGAAAAAACGTTTTTTTGGATAAAATACAGGGGTTGTAACTTTCGAACAGTGTTTGGAAACAATCTGTCATTGACAAAAAGGGGAGATTAACTATAATATAAAAGTACATTCGTGCGCCATTGCGCCGATGCGTCATTTTTTAACGTTTCAGATTTGTGACGCCTCAGAAACGCTGTAAGATTTATACGGATTTTCCGGTATTTTTCCGAATGGAGGAGACAGCGAAAATGCATGTGCCTGTTTGCAGTCCGGAAAGACCGACGGTCAGAACAAAGGCTTTAAATCCTGCGGCAGATGCAGTGCGCACTGGACGTGGACACGATAGAATATCCGGATGACATCAGGCTGCCCTTAAAAGAAAACTGGGGGCGGCATTGTACTGCGCAAAGGGATTTCCCGGCACGGTCAGAGAGATGCTTTCGGAGAAGATCGGTTTGACAGGCAGCTTCCGCATTTGAAAAGGATTCGCAGCCGGATGCTTTCTCCGGTCGCGGTTTTTGCTTGGAAGGAACTGCCGACAAGATACTCTGAAGACACGAAGATTCATGGAACCATATGACGGGGCTGATTCAGAACGCGGATCCGCGTTCCGAACGGATTCGTCATGCCACCTGATGGAGGATCCCTGTCTGTGGGCCTGCATGCTGTTGTAGGGTACCCGGGGGAAGCATATCGGTGAGTTTTCGGCTGCGTGCGAATTGCATGATGCGAATCTGCCGCACAGGAGCTGACCGGTCGGTATATAACAGGTCATAATAATAAGTAGAGGATGATTCCCATGGGTGGATTAAAAGAAAAACTCGAAAGAGTCAAAGGAAAAGACATTCTGGCGGGCTTTACCTTTCTGGCGGCCATTCCTCAGGCGATGCTTCTGCGCAGGAAGCGGCCGGATCTGTGGCTGATCTGCGAGGACTGCAACGAGGCCAGAGACAATGGCTATTGGCTCTATAAGTACATAAGAACAGCGCATCCCGAGCAGGATTGCGTGTACGCCATCAACAAGGCTTCGCCCGATTATGAACGGGTCCGGGACCTGGGCGAGGTGATCCAGTACGGTGGCTATCAGCACTGGGTCTACTATCTGGCGGCACAGAAGAACATCAGCTCTCAGAAGGGCGGAAAGCCCAATGCGGCGATCTGCTATGTTCTGGAGGTCTATGGCCTGCTCAAGAACAAGCGGGCATTTCTCCAGCATGGCGTCATTGTCAACGATCTGCCGTGGCTGTATTACAGCGCCACCAAAATGAACCTTTTTGTGTGCGGCGCCAAGCGGGAATACGAATATATCCGGGATACCTTCGGCTACCCTCAGGGAGCCGTGCAGTATCTGGGCCTGACTCGTTTTGACGGGCTCCACGATTTCAAGGTGAAGAAAAAGCAGATTCTCGTGATGCCGACCTGGCGGGAGTGGATTGCCACCCCGACCTCCAAGTCCAAGACCCTGGATGATATGTCGTGCTTTACCAGCACCGAGTATTTTCAGCGCTGGAACGAATTTCTCAACAGCGAGCAGATCGCCGATCTGCTGGAAAAATACGATATGGAGATTCTGTTCTATCCCCACCGGAACATGCAGCAGTACCTGAGCAATTTCTCCACTGCCTCGGACCGGATTACCATTGCGGACTGGAAGAAGTACGATGTGCAGGAGCTGCTGAAGTCTTCGGCTTTCCTGATTACGGATTACTCCAGCATTTCGATGGATTTTGCGTACATGCGCAAGCCCATGCTCTACTATCAGTTTGATGAGGATAAGTTCCGCAGAGGACAGTACCCGGAGGGCTATTTCAGCTACAAGGACGACGGATTCGGCCCCTTCTGCGCGACACTGGAGGATGTGTGCCGCAATCTGGAACGCTTCATGTCCAACGGTCTGGCGGGAGAGCAGCTCTACAGCCAGCGGGAGGAAGCATTTTTCCCCCTGTACGATACAGACAACTGCAAGCGCAATTATTTAGCCATCAAGAATATGATGTGAGAAAAGGATAGCTCAAAATGACAAAAATGATCGAAGGGCATACCGATCGAAGAAGCAATATTGTTTTTGCCACAAAGCTGGTTCTGATGATGTACGCTATGTTGATCGCCGTACCTTTGCTTCAGCACTGGCTGTATTTTGGCAAGAAACTGGCCTGTGGGTGGTCATTGATGTTGTCTGCTTACCTGATCTATACGGACAGGGAACACTATAAAACAAAAGAATATCTGCTGATGGCCCTTTTCTGCATCTCTTACGGTGTTACGATCTTGATCAACAGGCATCACCATTTTGTAAATGAGATTCTGATCCTCGGATATATTATCGCACTGTACTTTATGCTGACCTATTTTGATAGCAGAATGTCCCTGGAGCAGGTTGAAAAAGAACTTCGTATTCTGGCGTACGCGATGGTTACGGTGGCGTTTATTTTCTCTGCAGTGAACATCGGAATCTATTTTGCCATCTATTCCGGTGTGCTGCACACGGCCAAGGGGTCCTATTTCTACGGAATCATCGGCACCCAGCTGGGGGGAATATACAATCCCAATACCAGTGGTACGATCAACTATATCGCTATGGTACTGACGCTGTTTCTTCTGAAAGAGGCTCGCAGAGAAAAGATCTTCCTGTGGCTGAACCTGTTTGTGCAGCTATGGTGCTTTAGCCTCGTGCAGAGCAGAGGCTCGTGGGTGAGCCTGCTTGCCTTTATCGTGCTGTACTTCCTCTTCGTGTGGGACAGACCGTCGCTGGGAACAGTGAAAAAAATCGCCGCAAAGCTGCTTCTGATGGTCCTTTGCATTCTGCTGGTAGCAGGAGCGTCGAAGTCCCTCAGAAATACCACAGTCAGCATCATTCGCCGGGAAGAAACGAGTGAAGAGATTGCTCAGATTGAAAAAATCGAAGGCATCATTGCGGGCGACCGTGATATGAGCAATGGCGGACATTCGGATTTTACCACCGGACGGGCCGAGCTTTGGAAGATCGGTTTCGAAAAGCTGCTTGAAAAGCCGGTGATGGGCATCGGCTACAGAAGCATTGATGATGTACTTGAGAAGGAACTTTCCGCGTATGACTATAAGAATTCCGGCGCGGGAGGTCTTCACAACATCTACCTGACAGTTCTGCTCTCCAGCGGTATAGTAGGATTTGTCTTTTTTGCTGCGCTTATTGTGCTGCTTTTGCTCAAGGTGCTGAAGATTTACCGCAGCCCCAATATGCCGGTATATGTGAAATATCTGGTCACCCTGATTCCCGTGTGGCTTGTGGGGGACCTTGCGGAGAGCAGAATTGCACTGTCGCTCAACCAGCTGAGTGTTCTGTTCTGGATCATGGCGGGATATGTTCTGTACTATGCAAAGGTGTGTGATCGGGTGGATCAGTGCGCCCGTTCCGGTGAATAACACACAGCCGTTCAACTGCCTAATCCCTCCAATCTAAGATCATTTTTCGGATTGCTGCCACATTGTTAGGAGAAAGAAATATATGAATCATAAATCTGCCAATGTTAATCTTTTGCGGACGGTTTCCGTGGGCTATGTCATAGCCGTCCTGCTTTATCAGGTTCTGTATCTGCTGATCCCGTTTCAGTACGCAATCAGCAAGTCGGTTCTGCAGTACATTTCCCCGGCGCTGGCAATTGCGGGCTTCGGACTGCTTGCACTGAATCTTCTTGTCAGCAGACCGTTTTTGGAACTTCGCAACTGCTGGATGCAGATCGGAATGCTTGTATGTCTGACATTCTCGGCGCTGCTGAATTTCCGCTACGGTCTGGTTAATAACGTCAAATCCCTGATCTGGCAGAGCGTGCAGATGCTGCTGCTCTTTACTGTCATTTCCAGCACTTCCGAAGTTGACTGGAAGCGGATTATGAAGAAGATCTTCGTAGCTGTGGCGGTCCTGCTGACCGTCGCGAATCTGATCTCTTTCTATCAGTATTTCAACGCAATCAGCTACATTATGAATGTCAATTCCTATGAGATCCGTCAGGGCCTTATGGAGGGCAGACTCTTCGGAATTTACAACAATCCCTATGATACCGGTGTCATCTCCATGGTCATGATGATGTCTGCAATCTATTATCTGACCCGGACCAAGAAAATCTGGGCCAGAATCGGCTGCGGCCTGGTGGCACTGGAGTGCTTCGTGATGGCGGCTCTGTGCAACTCCAGAAGCACTGTGGTTGCACTGGCAGCTACGGCATTCGTACTGGCAATCTGTGTCGTTATGCACCGATCCACCATGAAAAAGGTTTCCAGCCGTGTGGTCAGAGTCGTTGCTGCAATTGTGGCAGCTGTTCTGGCACTGAGCTTTGTGTTTGGTGCGTTTTCCTTGACCCATCGGATCTGCAAGAGCTTTGCAGCCGATCCCAAAACGGATATTTCTCAGTCCGAGACAGATGACAAGCCCTTCGATGCAGATTTTGAGCTCGAAGAGGTATATGACCGTGAGGATGTGGGCAAGCAGAACATCTCCAATAACCGCTTCGACATCTGGAGCGATTACTTCGAGGTTATGCGCCGGGATCCCCTTGTGGCCATCTTCGGTGCATCTTCCGGAGGATATATGCGCTACATTTTTGCCAATCATCCCGATTTGTACATTGTAAGCCACATGGTCAAGTGCTATCCCAATATGATTGCCCATGCCCGAATTTACGATACGCACAACGGCTATGTTTCCGCGATGATTTCCGGAGGCCTGGTCACCATGGTGCTGCTGATTATTTTCCTGGTGAACATGACGGTCAAGGGCCTGAAGTGCCTGAACCGTCCGGAAAAGATGTCCGCTGAGGTGCTTCTGGAACTGTGCGTCCTCTGCTTCCTTCTGGTGGATGCCTTCTTTGCGACGGATTTGTTCTTCAAGTGTACCATCAGTTCCGTGACTTTCTGGATGAGCTATGCCTTCCTGATGCGCAGAATTCGCGCAGGGGAACACACCGCAGACTGATTCGTAAGGATATGATGCGGTTTGCGAAGAAGAAATCTCACGAAGGAGTGTGATCAAGTTGATCAGTGTGATCGTTCCGGTTTATAACGCCTCTGCCCAGCTGCCGCGGTGCATTGAGAGCATCCTCAAGCAGACCTATCAGGATTTCGAGCTGCTGCTGATGGACGACGGTTCGTCCGACCCCAGCTTCGAGATCTGCCGGGCGTACGAGGCCCGTGACAGCCGGGTCCACGCCTATACCCATGAAAATCGTGGCGTGTCCGCCACCCGCAACTGGGGCCTCAGCGTTGCGAAGGGCCAGTATGTGGAGTTTGCCGACAGCGACGACTACCTGCGGGAGGATGCGCTGGAGACACTGCTTACGGCGCTGGAGGCGGAGAACGCGGATCTCGTGATCTGCGGACTGGCGGAGGTCGGTCCCCAGGGGGAGTCGCTGAATCTCCCCAGAATTCAAAAGACCGTGGAGTTGGAGAATCTCGAAAAAGAGTATCCGGCTGTGTTTGAGCGCTACCTGCTCAATTCGCCCTGCAACAAGCTCTTCAGACGGGAAAAGATTCTCCACGATTTCCCCGAGGACCTTTCCATGGGAGAGGATCTGCTGTTCTGTCTGGACTATCTGCACCAGTGTAAAAGCGTGGCCTTTGTGAAGGAAGCGCTGTATTTCTATGAGTGCCTCGATACAGGTCTGGTGCAGAAACGACGCGCCGACGCCATCGAGATTGCCGAGCGGCTCTATCTGGGAAGCATGGCATTCAAGGAAGAGATCCATCTGGGCGAGCTGGCGCAGATGCATATTAGCAGAATCTTCCTGAAATTCCTCTTCCACGGCATTTCCCAGTGCTACAGCACGCCGGAGATGAGCCGGAAGGAGAAAAAGGCCGTCTTGCGCCAGTGGGCGGACAATCCCAACGTGAAGGCTGCCCTGGCGGCGGCACAGATGCCGGAGCTGAAGCAGCGCGTGGCGCAGTTTCTCCTGAAGCACCGGATGCTGACGGCCATGCACCTGATGATGTGTCTTGTGGCAGGCGCAAAGAGATAAAACCGAACTGTGAGGATTAACTGTAGTGAAAAAAATATTAATTGAGGGAATGAGCGGAAATTTGGGCGGCGTCGAAACCTTTGTGCACCTGCTCTACACCGTGCTCAAGGATGACTATCAGGTCGATTTCATCACTGTCGATGAGCACATTCCCTATGAAGAGGAGTTCCTGGCCCATGGCTGCAAGATCCATCGGGTCACGCCCCGCTATCAGAACGTAAGAAAATTCTACGCGGACATTGACGCGGTCTTCGCCGAAGGAGCATATGATGCATTCTGGTTCAATAAAACCACGCTGAGCTCCATCCACTCCATTGAGTCAGCCAAGAAGCACGGGGTCCGCCGAATCGTTGTCGAGAGCCATCAGTCCAAGAACATGGGCAATTTCCTGACCTATGTGATGCACATGGCCAACCGCGGCCACGCAGGCCGCCTTGCCGATGTGAAGGCTGCCTGCTCGAAGGAGGCAGCGGACTGGTTCTTCAAGAAGAACGACCCGGAGGTGATTGTGTTCCCCAATGCCGTTGATACGGCGCTCTACGAGCCGGATGACGAAAAGCAGCAGCAGGCCAAGAAACTGCTGGGGCTTGAAAATCAGTTTGTCATCGGCAGCATCGCAAGATTTGCCCCCGAGAAGAACCACACCTTCCTGATGGAGATATTTGCCGAGGTTGTGAAAAAGTGCGATGCCCATCTGGTGCTGTGCGGCGCCGGTCAGCTGGAGGATTCCATCCGCCAGATCGTCCGGGAAAAGCAGATCGAGGACAAGGTGTCCTTCCTCGGCGTCAGAAAAGACATGCCGGTGATTTATCAGGCACTGGATGTGGTGGTGATGCCGTCACTGTTTGAGGGATTGCCCTTTACGCTGGTGGAGGCTCAGGCGTCCGGTATTCCGTGCGTTGTCTCCGATACAGTCAGCCCGGAGGCCAACCTGACGGATCTGATGACCTATATGAGCTTGGAGCAGCCTGCCTCGATATGGGCAGAGAAGATTATCTCCCTCCGCGGCTATCACAAAGTCAGCAAAAAGGATCAGCTGGAGCAGAAGGGCTTCACCATTGAGGCGTTTTCCCGCATGGTCAGGGAAATACTGGAGTAAGAAGGAATAACATATGAACCATAAAGAACTGGGAGAGCGGATTACAGAACTTGCCGAGGTGAAAAAAATCGAGGTAGAGGTTCTGGATGCGTTTGTCTCCTTTTGTGAAGAGAACCATTTGACCTACTTTCTGGCCTACGGAACGCTGCTGGGCGCCGTGCGGCATAAGGGATTTATCCCCTGGGACGACGATATCGACGTGACCATGCCGCGTCCGGACTACCAGAAGCTTCTGGAGCTGTGGCCGAAAGAAGGAAGATATACGCTGCTGGAGTGCAATCAGGACAAGGGCTATCTTTATCCCTTCGCCAAGGTCTGCGACAGCAAGACCTTCATCGAGGAGTCCGGTGTGGAAGTTTCCTTCGATATGGGCATCTACATCGACATTTTCCCGCTGGACGGTATTCAGGGCACTCCTGAGGAGAACAAGCGCTTCCTGCACAGCTTCGAAACGATGGAAAAGTGCCGGATGTATTCCATGATGCCCTGCGAGAGTATTCTCAAGGAAGGCACTGGGAGCGATCTCCCCAGAAAGCTCCTCTGGCAGGTGCTGCGCAAGATCGGTCCCTACCGCTTCTCCAAGCGGATGGATCGCCTTGCCCGGAAAAATGGCTATTCGGCTGAGCAGTACGGCGGCTTCCTCTCGACGCGTTTCTGGGAACGGGAGATCTATCCCCTGCGCGTATTGGAGGACACAATCAAGATTGAATTTGAAGGGAAATGGTATACTGCGCCTGCGGACTACCACTTGGTCCTGACATTGCTGTACGGAGACTATATGCAGCTTCCGCCGGAGGATGAGCAGGTGCTCAAGCACAATTTCAAGGCGTGGAGATGCCGGTAAGTGTATCGCAATGAAAGACTTTTGGAAATTTATTAAATCATCCGGCATATTTTTCGTGGGTACGGTGATGACAAAGCTCATCTCCTTCCTGCTGCTGCCGCTCTACACATCCTACATCAGCCCCAACGACTACGGCATCTACGATCTGCACCTTTCCTATATCATGTTCTTCAGCTCGGTGCTGTACTTTGATATCTGGTCCGGTATCATGCGCTTTATGTATGATTTTGACGGAGCAGAACGGAAGAAACCCATCAGCAGCGGTATTGCCATTTTCCTGTGCTCTACCGTCATGTACTGCATCACGCTGGCAGGCGTTCTGCCCCATCTGCACGTTCAGTACCCCATTCTGCTGGCCCTCTATGGCGCACTGATGAACGGACAGACCCTTGTGGGCTATATTGCAAGAGGCTACGGCAAGAATGTCCTCTATACCGCCTCCGGCATCGTCGGCTCGTTCGTGACCATCATGTTCAACATCATCCTGCTGGTGTGGCTGAAGATGGATTACAGCGCACTGATTATTGCAAGCTGCATCGGCTTTTTGACGAACATCATGATGATCGTCATCGGCGTCAGAGAGCCCCACGCATTTTCTCTGAGATACTTTGACCTGAAGCTGTTCAAGGAGATGTTCCTCTTCTCCCTGCCGCTGTGTGTCAATTCTGTGGCCTACTGGTTCCTGACCAGCTACAACCGCCTTGTGGTGGATGCCCAGCTGGGCGCCGAGGTCAACGGCTTCTATGCAATTGCAGGCCGCTTCGGCTCCATGATCACCCTCTTTACCACCTGTTTCCAGATGGCATGGCAGGAGCTGTCGTTCTCCAAGACCGCTCGCAGCAACGACCTCGATAATTTCTACACCGTGGCCATCAACAACTACATCAAGTGCATGGGTGCCGGACTGGTTGTGCTGCTCCCCATGATCTATGTGATCTATCCGCTGCTGGTCAATGAGAGCTACGATGTCGGCAAGGCACTGGTTCCCATCTACCTGCTCGGAACGATCCTTTCCACCATCAGCACCTTCCTCGGAAACGCGTTTACCGCCATCAAGAAGAACAATCTTCTCTTCTACACCATGGCAGCGGGCAGCATTGCCAACGTGATCTGCATCCACCTGCTCATCAATGTGGTGGGACTGCAGGCATCCAATATCTCTCTGATGGTGGGCTTCTTTGTCTCCTGCCTGACAAGACTGGTGATCTTCAGAAAGTACGTCAAGATCAAGCTGGAACTGGGCAGCATCATCGTGCTGATGGTTACCTTTGTGCTGGTGAGTTATGTTTATCAGAGAGGCTCCATGCTTGCAAATATCGGAGCACTGGTTGCTGCGGTTGCCATCTCCGCATATCTGTTCCGGGATATCCTGAAGGAAGTACTGAAGACACTGAAGATGAGGAAAAAAGGAAGTAGCAAATGATGAATATGCCCAACGAAGAACTGCATCTGGAACTGCTGGACATCACCAGAGAGGTCATTGAGGTCTGCGAGAAGAACAAGATTCGCTATTATCTCGCATGGGGCAGCTGCCTTGGCGCCGTCCGGCATCACGACATCATCCCCTGGGATGACGATGTGGACCTGTACGTCGATTATCGGGATCTCGATCGGCTGAAAGAGGCATTCCGTGGCAACGAGCAGTACTTTTACCAGGATCTGGACACCGATCCGGAATACTTTACATACTGGCCCAAAATCAGAAAGAACCATACCACGTCCATGGAAATGGCGAAGAAAGCAATTCATATGCACTGGGGCATTTGCATCGACCTGTTCCCCCTGCTGCGCTATGATAAGCCTTCGGTGGATCAGGCCACGAAGCGAAAGGTTCAGTTTCTGTCGATCCTTGCAAGACTTCCTTTTTATAAAAAGCTCGGCAATCGCTCGCTCCACAAGGTCTGGAAAGTGCTCTATGCGATTCTGGGAGAAAAGGGACGGAAGAAGCTGTTTTTCAAGCTGCTGGATTCCATCAACTGTCCGGAAGGGGAGTACCTGTTGGATATCAGCGAAGTCGACCGTCCCATTATTATGAAGGAAGATGTGTATGGCGAAGGTACAAAGGTCTGCTTCCATGATTTGCAGGCGAAGGTTCCCAGCGCCTATGACGCATATCTGAGGCTTGTCTACGGGGATAACTACATGGAAATTCCACCGGAGGATTCGGAGTTGAGATATTTCCACAGCACTTCGTTGGTGGACTGCCACAGAGACTACCGAGAGTATTTCGATGCTGACGAACAGTAGTTTGCCGGCTTTGACAAAAGAATCGTGATATACTACGAGGCCTGATGCATAACGCATCAGGCCTCGGTTTTTAATATTTATTCCGCGGGATGGGTGTCCCGAATCGCAAAAAGTCCCCGAATCAAAGCGTAGGGGTGGAAAGCGAATAAGAGAACGGCCCCAGATCGGTTCGAGTCCATGGGAAGGAAAAAGAAAACCCACACCGAACGGTGTGGGTTTGTGGTGCAGACTACGAGACTCGATATGCATTTTCTGCGATGCAGAAAATAAAGGTTCAGCCGGTTCAAACCGGCTGCCGGATTGCCCCCGGCAATCCAGATTTGGACCGGTTCGAGTCCATGGGAAGAAAAAAGAAAACCCACACCGAACGGTGTGGGTTTTATGGTGGAGACTACGGGACTCGAACCTGTGACCTCTTGCGTGTGAAGCAAGCGCTCTAACCAGCTGAGCTAAGCCTCCATGGAACAAG
>RCNH01000878.1_pt1 | contig 11294 bp, 12 predicted proteins | sample 2041161 | NCBI WGS metagenome assembly RCNH01 (sample SAMN09708215, study PRJNA481090) | Feces metagenome, whole genome shotgun sequencing project. | biome: feces | host: Leptonychotes weddellii | place: Antarctica: Sion Island | collected 2010-03-01
CGCTCAACAAGGTATGGCCGTGGTAAATCACCTCCGAGACCTATGCCGACAGCCACGGTAATATCCACCCTCTGATTGAGAGCAACGTACTGCCCGACACCTTCGAGACCATCACCAAGAGCCCTGCACAGATAGGCAATGCCGTTATGCTGTGTGCGCTGGGATTCATGGTCATCTACGGTGTGGAGATGGCAGCACGTATCGTGGTCAAGCTCAAAGAGAAATAATATCATGCGTCAGTTTGGTCTTATCGGTCGCAGTTTGAAGCACTCGGCTTCGGAGAAGTATTTCACCGAGAAGTTCTCGCGTGAGCATATCGCCGACTGCCGATACTCGCTCTACGAGTTGGAGGATATAGATATGTTGCCCCAGCTGTTGAGTGAAAATCCGAACCTCGAGGGACTCAATGTCACCATTCCCTACAAGAGGGAGGTGATGCGCTACATCGACACCCTCTCCTACGAGGCGCAGATGGTGGGCGCAGTGAATTGCATCCGCAGAGAGGCAGACGGCACGCTGTCGGGACACAACACCGATGTGTTGGGTATCCGTGAGACGCTGAATCAACTTATTGGGGCTGACGACATCGAACAGGCCATTATTTTGGGTACGGGCGGAGCGTCACAGGCCGTGCAGTTCGTTCTGGCGGAGCGAGATATTCCCTTCGTCATCGTGTCGCGTGACGCGGCAAAGGGCAACTACACCTACGACAATATTCCCTGCGAGGTGGTCGAGGAGAGCCGTCTGATTATCAATGCCACCCCTGTCGGCACCTATCCCGATGTGGACGAAGCACCGCGCATTCCCTATGCCTATGTCACTCCGGCGCACTATCTCTTCGATTTGGTCTACAATCCTGCCGTGACGCAATTCCTCGACTACGGAATGCAGCGAGGGGCGCGTGTCATGAATGGCGAATGTATGCTCAAAGCGCAGGCGGAAGCCTCATGGGAGATTTGGAATGCCCGATAAGACATCATTGCATACAACAAAAGCGAAACACCTCAAATAAGTGTTTCGCTTTTTTATTTCTCATCGGAGCGCCTTAATCAATGGTAGGCAGAAAGAAGAGATAGGGTGTGGTAAACAGTGTCATTGCGACCGCTACCCTTCCGCGCAGGCGGTCGTCGGCATCGAGTCGGCGTAGTGCCCATTTGTAGTTCAAAAGGTATATCAGTGCAGCAGAAACACCCACACACAGCAATATGCCCAAAAATCCGGGCAGGGTCTCCGTCGGACGGTTCAACATCGGCACCGCCACCTCATTCACCCACCACGAACCGTTCACCCCTTCGTTCGACAGCCACATCGGCAGGAAGGTCATACCCACGGCAAGCAGTACGCCCGCAAAATCTGCCACCAGACCGCTTATCCACACCTTGAGGATACAACGCCTCATATTGCCGCGAATATCGCGCAGAGCGTAATATTTCATCGCGACAAACAGCACGACAATGTCCACCACCAAGCTCAACGCCAGACTTACTCCCCACAGTTGGGGCATCACCAGCAACAACCACAGCGGCAGCATTACGTTATACAGACAACGAAATGGTTTCACGACTTCTCCTCCTCATAAAAAATGGAGAGAAGTGGATTCACATCGACTTCTCTCCCGCAACTAATTTTATCAATAATTACAAACAGACATCTGTTATCTGTTTCGAAGCAGTTCCTTGGCTTTCTCTAAATCGCTACTCCTGACGGTAACGGCGGCAGGTGCCACTCCGGGCGGATATATAGATGACATATACTCATTTTGTATTGTCGACCATATTCCGGCACTGTCGAGGATAGATTTAGTAATCTCGGCCTCCGTAATTGAGTTGTATTCGGCTAATACAACCATAGTTTCATCTACCATAGCTTTGTTTTTTTTATTTGTTTAATAAAGTTAGACCATTTATTTTTAATTTGCAAGAATTGGGCCAATATTTTTAAACAAATTTCTCCAAAAGCAACAGTCTATTCAACAAAACGAACAGCCGAAACTGCCCCATCTCTGCGAATCGTGATTCGCAGATTACAATGCCTTCATTTTATAATCACCGGCTTTGTCGAGGACAACCTCCTGAAGCTCGTCCAAAGAGAGCTCCTTACCGCCGAACTCCACCTCCGCAACAGCGGGATTGAGGGTTACGGTAGCCTTTACACCTTCGATGCTGTTGAGAGCATCCTCCACATGGCGACGGCAGTGGTCACACATCATGCCGTCAACGCTAAATTTCTTTGTCATGGTTTTTATTGTTTTTTGAGTTAATTGTATCTTTTTACGCTTGAGTCGCAAACTGTTGCTCACCACGCTCACACTGCTGAATGCCATAGCTGCACCGCCAATCATGGGGTTGAGCAGGAATCCGTTGATGGGATAGAGCGCACCGGCAGCAATGGGCACACCAATCATATTGTAGACAAATGCCCACACCAGATTCTGACGAATGGTCTTCACGGTGAGTCGCGAGAGGTGTATCATCTCGGGAATCTTCTCCAAATCGGAGGAGAGAATTGTTACCGTGGCGGTGTCCATCGCAATGTCACTGCCACGTCCCATGGCGATACTTAAATCCGCCTGCGCCAGAGCTGCACTGTCGTTGATGCCGTCACCTGCCATGGCGACCACCTTGCCCTCCTGCTGCAACTTCTTGATGAAGTCGGCTTTGTCCTGTGGCAGGGCTTCCGCCACCACCTGTCGTATTCCGGCCTTGCGTGCCACCGCTTCGGCAGCTCCACGGTTGTCACCCGTGAGCAACACCACCTCGACACCCATATCGTGGAGGTGGGAAATGGCGGCCACCGAAGTGGGCTTTATCTTGTCACTGACGGCAAAGGCGGCAAAGGCTCTCTCCGCATCGGCGAAGACCACCACGGTGTGGGCGTCGGAAGCCCATCTCTTGCATTTGGCCTTCATGTAGGCGGACAGACGTATGCCCTTGTCGGTCATGAGCGACAGACTACCTGCATAGTAAGTCACACCCTCGTAGTTACCCGTCACACCCTTGCCGGGAATCACGGCAAACGCGGCAGGCTCGGCAGCATTCTGCATACCCAGAAAGCGAACAACGGCATCGGAAATCGGGTGCTCCGAGCGGTGCTCCAATCCATAGAGCAGGGCTTCGAGTTTATTCTGGTCGGCATCGTCCTCCCAAAGTACATCCGCCACTTCGGGGTGTCCCTCGGTCACGGTACCCGTCTTATCCAGCACCACACAATTGGTGTTGTGTGCAATCTCCAAACTCTCGGCATCCTTAATCAGAATGCCCATCTCCGCGCCCTTTCCGATGCCCACCATAATGGCAGTGGGAGTCGCCAGACCCAAAGCACAAGGGCAGGCGATAATCAGCACGGTAACGGCAGTCAGCAGTGCATGGGGAAAGGCTTCCTCGGTGGCGAAGATGCTCCACATCACGAAGGTGAAAATCGCAATGGAGATGATGGTCGGCACGAAGATGGAAGCCACACGGTCAACAGTCTTCTGAATGGGAGCCTTACTACCCTGCGCGTCCTGCACCATGCGGATAATCTGCGACAGCACGGTATCGGCACCCACCTTTCCGGCACGAAAACGGAAAGCACCCTTTTGGTTCATTGTGCCGGCATATACCTGCGTGTCCTGCTGTTTGAGGACGGGGACAGGCTCACCGCTCAACATACTCTCATCGACATACGACTCGCCCTCCACGACAACACCGTCCACGGCGATACGCTCACCGGGGTGCACGGCAATCATGTCGCCCACCTGCACCTTATCCACAGGTCGCAACTCCTCGCCCGTAGCCCCCACAACGGTGACCAACTTGGGCTGCAAGCCCATCAGTTTGCCGATGGCATCGGAGGTGTTCTGCTTGGCACGGCTCTCCAAAAGTCTGCCCAGCAGGATAAAAGCTATGATGACGGTCGATGATTCGAAATAGAGGTGGGGCGTCACACCGCGTGACAACCAAAATTCGGGCATCAGCAGATTGAAGACGCTGAACAGATAGGCAATACCCGTACTCACTGCCACGAGTGTGTCCATATTGGAGGTGAAGTGCATGAGCTGACGCCACGCATTGACATAGAAACGTCGTCCGGGGAAGAAGATAACAACGGTGGATAACGCCCAAATTATGTATTTCACCACATCGGACTCCATGAAGAACATACTCAGCACGAAGACCGCAACACCCAAAATGCCGGCAATGAGTGCATCGCGCTTGAGGGCTTCAAATCGTTTCTTGCACTCCTCGGCGGCTTCGTCCATCGCCGACTTGCCGTCCTTCGATGTCGAAGCCAGCAGTTCATAGCCTGCATGATGCACCGCAGCCTGCAAGTTGCCGATGGAGCAGACCTCCTCGTCAAAGACGACCTGCGCGGTAGCTGCCGCGTAATTGACATTGGCCGATTCGACTCCCTTTACTCCGTTGAGTGTCTTGTCCACTCGTGCTGCACACGATGCACAGCTCATTCCCACGATGGGAAATGTCTCTTTTCTAACCTTATTGCTCATCTGAAATAAAATGACAACACGAATCTCAGATTGTGACTCGTTGATATTCGATTACAAATTTCGCACCTTTTCTCGGAATGTCCAAAAAATCTACTCCGAGAAACCGCATTTTTGCACCATGGTTATTAATTCCTCGCGCAGCGACTTGGGTGTAACGCTCTTTCGGAGCACCAACCAATAGGATTTGCGAATCAGCTCCTCGACTACCTCCAGTGGCAAATCGCCATTCACACGCACGCTGTTCCAATGCTTTTTGTTGAAATAACGTGGTGCCGTGATGTCGGAATAGCGGTCGCGCAAGGCATCTACCTCCTCGGGTTCGCACTTGACGGCTATCTCCTCAAAATGGTTCATATTACCGCAGGCGAATATTTTGCCCCCGATTTTATAGACCAAAGTCTCCTCATCGAAGGGTGTGGTCTCCTCCACCAGCGGCAGCGAGAGACAGAACTCTCTGAAGGTGATAACATCCATATCTTTTTTTCTCGAAAGATAGCAAAATTTGGCATACGGATTGCAGCCGTGGAGGGTAAAACCACAAAATCTATCACACGATGAAAAAAATTTTCCTCTTTATTTCCCCGCTCCTGTTGTTTGCATTTTGCATTTCGGGCTGTAACCGACACAACGGCTGGAACGCCCAACAGCGCGAAGAGCTGCACAACGCACTGAAAAATTACCGCGAAATGACCTATCGCAACCACCTCACCCCCGCGGAGTATGATGCCTTTGCCGATGAGGTGGCACGCCTTATCGAGGAGGAGGAGTATCCGGTCTTCACCTCCTTTATTCAGATGCAGGGCGTGGCGGACACCCTCGATGTGGTGGTCGTGGAGACCATTGCGCAGGAGTTGGACGAGGACGCGCACAACCTGCGCCACATCTACCCCTATAATTTCTTGGTCGATGAGGTATTCTTCCGCCGGGACTCTCCTACGATCAGCAACAGCAATTCTACAAATGTCTGGCAGGGAAGGTGAACAACGCCTTCACCATGCAACAGTTCATCAATGCCGTATTGCGCGACACGACCTGTGACTCTAAAATTCGCCGATTGGAGAGCCGTTGCGCCGGTGAGTTATTCAATTGGAGAGTCACCGAGGTGGAGGTGATAGAGACCATCGACTAAACCACGCAAAACATATTTGCCCAGCACAAAAAAAAGAGCAGCACGATAATGTGTTGCTCTTTTAATCTTATGGGGTTATCCCCTCTTTCCACGGATGTCCTATTGTTCCGCGGCGGCGATTTGCTGTTGCTCGCGCTCCTTCATCTGGTGGTAGAACTTCTCGCCCACCACGACTCTGATAGCTTTATGCAGTACGGAGAACTCCAGCGGAGTTTCGCCCAGCAGCTCACCATCTACCTCCACCGATACCTCAGGTGAGGACTCAATGCGGATATGACTACCGCGCTCCTTGATGATGTGACGGATGCGGTAGATACCTCCGTTGAACAGGTAGTGGAAACGGAACAGCAGGTGCCAGAAGTGAATGGGACGGAACAGTGACAAGTCAAGCATACCATCGTCCGCCACCGCTTCGGGCAGCAACTGCACACCGCTACCGTTGTACTTACAGATACCTATGGCGGCGGAGAACAGCAGGTTGTTATAGACCAACTTGCCATCAACCCACACCTTGATACCCGTACTCTTGTAACGGAAGAACGACTTGATGAGACACCATGTCGCGCGGAAACTGCTGCGATGTCCCTTCTTGCGAAGGTGGGTCAGCTTGCGCGTGATTTGAGCATCGAAGCCCGCGCCCGCCACATTGGCAAAGTAGCGGCTTTGGCGGTAATGCGACTCCTCATACGACACCACACCGACATCCTGCAGGAAGGAGTACTCATCGGCAATGGCCTTCACGGTATCGGCATAGCGGTTGTTGAGTCCGAAGGTTCTCACCCACTCGTTGTCCGAACCGACACCAATGACTGCCAACAGCACCTCATCGGGCTTGACTTTCTGCTGGATAAACAGACCGTTCACCACCTCGTGCATCGTGCCGTCACCACCCACAACGATAATCTTGCGATAACCTTCGTTGATGGCCGTAACGGTCAGCTCCGTGGCATGAAACTTGTGTTCGGTGAAGACCGGCTCACAGAGGATGTGGGCGTCCCTCAAATGTTTGGATATCTGTGGAAAATGGTCAAGCCCGTGACCTCCTCCGGCCACGGGATTGACGATGACGAACCATTTGTTTTCGTTATTTTCCAAACTCATTACTTTTGGGGAACATTCTTCAGAGTCTGCACGAGGAAGTCATAGAACTTCGCTACCGAAGCAATGTTAACCTTCTCGTCGGGAGAGTGAGGATAGCAGATGGTAGGACCGAACGAAATCATATCCAGGTTGGGATAGTTCGAACCGATGATACCGCACTCCAAACCTGCGTGAATGGCTGTAATGGCAGGTTTCTGTGCATAGAGCTGCTCATAGGAGAGGGTCATGGCCTTCAAGATGGGCGACTCCATGTTGGGATTCCAACCATCGTAGCTGCCTGTAAGCTCGGTTGTGGCACCGGCCATTGTGAAGAGTGCCTTGATGGCATCTCCCAACTCCTCTTTCTCGCTTCTGACAGAGCTGCGAATCAGGCACTGCAACTTCACGCACTTGCCGTCCGACACCACACGTGCCAGGTTGGTCGAGGTCTGCACCAGACCGGGCATCGACATCGACATCTTCATCACGCCGTTGGGGCAAGCCACCACGCAACGAATCAGACGCGCAGCCTCCTCACGGGCAATCACTTCGCAAGGCAGGTCACACTTCTCCATCTTAATCGACACGCTGTCCTCGATGCCTGCATACTCGGCAATGATGGTCTTCTCGTAAGTAGCCACAGCGGCAGCCACAGACTCATACTCCTCGTTCTTAACCAGGATAGTGGCAACAGCCTCACGCGGAATGGCATTTCTCAGACCGCCACCATCTACCGATGCCAGCAACATCTCGTGCTGCTCCATGGTTGCATTCAGGAAGCGGAACAAGGTCTTGTTGGCATTGGCACGCTGGCAAACAATCTGAATACCCGAGTGACCGCCCTTGAGACCCTTGACGGTCAGACAAGCAGCCGTGTAGCCCTCCTTGGGAGCCACCTCGGTGTGGTAGTTCATACAGATGTTCACATCCAGACCACCGGCACAACCGACATACAACTCGCCCTCGGTCTCCGAGTCGAGGTTCAGCAGGATATCACCCTGCAACAGACCGCCCTTCAAACCGAATGCACCGTCCATGCCGGTCTCCTCGGTTGCTGTAAAGAGGGCTTCGATGGGGCCATGCTCCAAAGTATCGTCCTCCAAGACCGCCAAAATGGCAGCAGCACCGATACCGTCATCGGCACCCAGTGTCGTACCGTCGGCTGTTACCCATTCGCCATCGATATAAGCATCGATGGGGTCTTTCTCGAAGTCAAATACCTTATCGTTATTCTTCTGGGGAACCATATCGAGGTGAGCCTGGAGGACAACACCCTTGCGTCCCTCCATGCCTTTCGAAGCAGGCTTGCGAACATACACATTGTGTGCATCGTCCTCCTTGTGCTCCAATCCCAGTGCAGCAGCAAAATCGAGGATGTACTTTCTGATTTTCTCCTCATGATGAGAAGGACGCGGAATGCGTGTAATCTCGGAGAAATGCTTCCATACGAGAGCCGGCTTCAAAGCCTTTAAGTTTCTGTCCATAATTAATTATGTTTTAATGTTCTGTTGATTCTTTTGATTCGTTCATGCGGGCATCCTTGTCGAATGCATCGACAATGTATTTCACCAGCTTGTGGCGGATGATGTCCTGCTTGCCAAACTCCACGATGCCGATACCCTTCACATCGCGCAGGATATTCATCGCACGCACCAGACCGCTGTCGCTCTTCTTCGGCAGGTCAATCTGTGTCACATCACCCGTCACGATGAAGCGCGCGTTGCGTCCCATACGCGTGAGGAACATCTTTATCTGCGAGAGCGTGGTGTTCTGCGCCTCGTCCAAAATGACAAAAGCATTGTCGAGTGTGCGACCACGCATGTAGGCCAGCGGTGCAATCTGCACAGCCCCCTCCTCCATGTACTTGGTCAGTTTGGCAGGAGGTATCATGTCGTTCAAGGCATCGTACAGCGGTTGCAGATAGGGGTCGAGCTTGTCCTTCATGTCACCGGGAAGGAATCCCAGCTTCTCGCCCGCCTCGACAGCCGGACGGGTCAAAATCAGACGCTTGACCTCCTTCTCCTTCAGGGCTCTGACCGCCAGAGCGATGGCCGTGTAGGTTTTACCCGAACCGGCAGGACCTACGGCAAACAGCAAATCGTTCTTTTCGTACATCTTCACCAGACGCTCCTGATTGGGAGTGCGTGCGCGAATGATGTTACCGCCATTGCCGTAGACAATCACATTCTTGTCCACGGGAGCTTCCTGCTCGGCGATGCGGCCCGAAAAACATTGGTCGACAACCTGTGTCGAGATGTGGCCATACTTCAAATAATAGTCCACCAATCCGTGGAGATGCTTCTCGAAACGCGCGGTTTCGGCATCGGCACCCAACACCTTCAATGATGAACCACGTGCTATAATTTTCAATTCCGGGAACAGAGATTTCATCTGCTCAAGGTACGCATTCTGAGGTCCGTACAACTCTCGGGGGTCTACCCCGTCGATTTCTATCTCTTTTCCAACAGTTTCTGTCATATCGTTTAAAATAAGTAACCTACACTAAATGCAACATTGTGCGAACGCATCTTGTCGATGTAATTGCCATCGGGCAGTACCACATCGTGCTTGGCACGGAACTGACCGTTGTAACGCACATCGAGCAGCGTGTGACCCAACTGCACACCGATACCGGCAGTGAAAGCCACCGTGGGACGGATACGGCCGAAATCGAGCAGGTTGCCACCCGACTTCTGCTTGCAGTCATTCATCACCGTGAATACGGGACCTGCGTAGAAACGCACCGGTCGCAGTAATCGCAGCGAGACGAGGATAGGCACATCGATGGAGTTCGAACGCAGTCTCACGCTTGTTTTCTCCTCGCCGTAGTAATTCACTCTCAATCCGTTGCGCACGTAGAGAATCTGCGGCTCGATGGCAAAAGCACCGAAGTTCACGGCCGTCACAATACCGGCCTGCCAGCCCAGACGCTCACCGACATCGGCAATCGGCATATTGGTGGTGTAATTGGCTACGTTGAGTCCGGCGATAGCACCCCACTCAATTCTCACTCGCGGTCTGTGACCGCCCTGTTGTGCCAGTGCTGTGCCCGTAGTGGCCAACAGCATCAATATTACAAGTAATTTACGCATTTTCTTCTTCAGTTTTAAGTTTGAACGAAGCCCATAACATATATAATACACAGGCTATGACAAATAACAATCCCATCTGGCTCTCGCCGTCGAACATCGAGATGATGGTTCCGCAGGCCGGGCAGGCAACACCGCCACCCGAAATGGCCATAATCATCAATCCTGCCACGGCATTGGCTTTTGTAGGCTCTGCCTTGGTGGCAGCGGCATAGAAGGTGGCAAAGACACACGACATGGCAAATCCCATGAGACCCATGGCCGTATACACCGCCACGGGATTGCTCCACAGGAAGAGGACCACGCACAACACAAGTGCCAGAGACATATTCCAGCGCAGATACTTCACATCGGAAATCTTCACCAGCACCCACGCACCAATCAGCGTGCCGACAATACGGCAGATGTAGAAGCCCGTGGAGGTGAGAATCGACGACGAGGTGTCAATGAGCTTACCTGCCACAAAGTTCACACCGATGTCGGCGGCAATGAAGCACGCGATACCCAGTGCCGAAATCAGCACCACCTTGTTGCGCAACAGCTTGAAGCAATCCGCAAAGCTGGCGGCACGATCTCTGTTCTCCGCTTCGGGGATGTGGGCACTCTGCAACAGGTTACCTCCGATGAGGGTAAAGGCGGCATAGATGTAGAGGATATTGTGCCATGCCAGCTGTGAATTATCACCCCACAGATAGACGGCGCAGGTCACCAGAGGGCCGACCAACATCAGCGCCGTATTACGGAACACCTGACCGATGGTCAGATAGCTGGTCATCTTCTCAGCCGGAACGATGGTCGCCAACAGCGGATTCATCGACACCTGCACGAATGTATTACCCAGTCCCAGAATACCGAACGCCGCGTAGTACCAGTTCAGCGAAGGGGTCTCCCCCATGCCCAACGGCAACAACAATCCGACCAGCGTCAGCAGATAGCCGATGAAGGCCGTAGATTTGCGTCCTATGTGATTCATCAACGAGGATATCGGAACCGAAAGGAATAGGAACCAAAAGAACACCATTGTGGGCAGGAAGAAGACTGCGCCTCCCTGCTCCTCGGAAAATTCATTGACGATGACGCTACCCGTGACAGGAGCAACGATGTCGCAGAATCCCATGATAAAAAATCCAAACAAAGCAGATATCAACAACTGCTTATTCACTTTTTCTGTATTCATTCATCTAAATATAACTCTCAAAGTTATATAATTTTTCGGTAAAAGTGGCCAAATCCCCATAAAAATGTCGCTTTGCATCCCATTTTATTTTGCTCATTATAAAACCTAACATCTACAATTTTCCCAATAATTGATTCCATCTTACAAATACGTTAATTCCTTTCCATTTTTAAATACCTTATCAATAATTAATGCTATATTTTCCCCATCTAAAAGTTTTGATATTAAATATCCACCTTTTGAATCTTTGTTGTGTTCATGGTAACTAGTTAAAGGTTTTGATATTTCAAAATGATTTAATAACTGTAGGCTATGTCTAGTATCTTCTGCTGC
>RCNH01000879.1_pt1 | contig 11286 bp, 6 predicted proteins | sample 2041161 | NCBI WGS metagenome assembly RCNH01 (sample SAMN09708215, study PRJNA481090) | Feces metagenome, whole genome shotgun sequencing project. | biome: feces | host: Leptonychotes weddellii | place: Antarctica: Sion Island | collected 2010-03-01
ATCGCTGACACCGGCGTTGACTTCTTGGCAGCTGGAATCGGAAACATCCACGGTCTCTATCCAGACAACTGGACTGGCCTTAACTTCGAAGCTCTTGCAGCTATCAAGGCAAAGACTGGCGAGCTTCCTTTGGTTCTCCACGGCGGTACCGGTATTCCTGTAGATCAGGTAAACCGTGCTATCGAAAACGGTGTTTGCAAGATTAACGTAAACACTGATCTTCAAGTTGTATTTGCTGAAGCTGTACGTAAGTACATCGAGGCAGGTAAGGACCTTGAGGGCAAGGGCTATGACCCACGTAAGATCATGAAGCCAGGTCGTGAGGCTGTTGTTGAGCGCACCATGGAACTCATGAAGCAGTTCGGCTCTGCAGGTAAGGGCTGGGATTGCTAATATAGCAACTAGATAGAATTTAGAGGTGGTCGATACTTAGGTATCGGCCACTTTTTTATACAATTTATACAATCAAAGTACAGGATTTAGTATTATATTTCACTTCTCATTTGTTATATTCTCCGCAACATGTAATATGAGAATTATAATTTAAATAAATAAGTCGTTGAATATGAAAGGACGCATAGCTTAATGTATTAAGCGCAGACTTTGTATTCGGTAGGATTTCTTTTATATTTTATTAGCTTGTCGTAAACATCCTGAAAGCGCCGATATTTTCTTTCTTGTAATAAATAAAGAAGGGGTTATGAGCCACAATTATTCAGATAATATTACTATAAATAAAAATTTGGAAGTGTATTACATTAGGTATGATTTACGTGATGTAGGACTTGCTCAGTGTAAAAATGAATTCTATGAAGAATTATTTGATGATATTCCTAATTTTGCATTTGGTACTGATATCGCCTCGAAAAAATCAAATAACCTTGGTCCAATGCCAACGGTTAGAGAAGCCATGAGATCATTGTATTCAATCAAAGAAATAAAAGAAGCAAGCGATGAGTATCTAAAGCCTAATGTTACTGATGATAAATACATTAGGCGTGGGGAATTTGGTGAGCTTTTGCTTTTCCATCTTCTACGCGAATATTATAATGCAGATGCGCTGATATCAAAAATATACTTTAAGGATTCGGCCAGTAGCGTGGCACATGGATTTGATGCTGTCCATGTAGATAAAAACTCCAATACACTTTGGCTGGGTGAGAGTAAGCTTTATAAGGATTCATCTAAAGCTATCAATGAACTCGTAAAAGATGTTGAATCACATTTCAATGTCGATTTTTTTAATTCTGAATTTCAGATTATTACTAATAGAATAGATGATTTAAGTCTTGAATGTAATGATTTTATTAAACAATTGCTAAATCCTAAGACAATGATTCTTGATAAACTTGCAAAAATAAATATATGTTTATTCGCTGCATTTGAAAGTGAAACTATTAAAAATTATGATGAGCATAATTTTGAGAAAGATTTGAGAGAAGAGATTAACAAGCTTAACGAGAGAATGAACAAGAAGCTAGCTACTCATCAATGGATAGATAAGCTCAATATTTATCTTTTCGCATTTCCATTAGAGAACAAAGTAGAATTTGTATCTTCGCTTCATGAAAAATTAAGGAATGGGCAGAAAATATGATAATCGATAAAGGATTTGATTATAATTCGCTTGATGAATTCGAATATAATTGGTCGTTAACAAAAAAGCTTTGTCCAATTATCGAGACATCTGAAGCACGAAAGACTTTAATTGATATATTAGAGGTTTGGGATAATGTAAACGAAGATGCTAAGCCTATTTGGCTTGATCTAATTGAACGTGCAGGTTTTTATCCTTATTATAATGAAAAAATAATTAATACTACAAATTTTAAGCAATCTCTTCAGTCGAAAATCCGTAACGCCTTCTTTAAATCTGATTATCTAGAAGGAGTCTATTTTCATGAGAAGCAAAAGCAGATTGAACTTGCTATTTCTAAAATGAAAAATGTTGCAGTAAGTGCTCCCACTAGTTTTGGAAAAAGCCTTCTCATTGAGGAATTTGTTGCTCGAAAAGAGTATCAAAATATTTTAATTCTGCAACCAACTCTAGCGTTGATTGACGAAACAAGAAAAAAACTTAGTAAGTATGACGATTTTTATAATATTGTAATAAACACTAAGCAAAATACCAAAGAGAATAATATTTTCATATTTACTGCTGAGCGAGCTCTTGAATTCACGGATTTACCTAATGTGGATTTCTTTATCGTTGACGAATTTTATAAGGTCAGCAAATTTAGAAATGATGATAGAGTTGATGCGTTAAATATTGCAATTATGATGGTTATGGGTCATTGTCCACAAGCATTATTTCTAACTCCCACAATCTCAGTGCTATCGGAGAAATTCATCAAAAAATATGACATCAATTTCTTCAATACAGATTATTCTCTAGTGAACACAGATATCATAGATGTAAATAAGGATATGACACTTAAGGGCAAATCTGATAAAGAAAAGCTCTTTGAGCTTCTGGATAAACTTACAGAGCCAAGCATTGTTTATGTTAGATCGCCAAATGAAGCATATACATTAGCAAATGAGTATATTGAATATCAAGAAAACCGTAAATTACTAAATCCTAATTTACCTATTTATGAATGGATGAATGAGAATATATCAGAAAAATGGAAGCTCAAAGAACTTATGAAGCATGGAATCGGTGCACATAATGGAGCTCTTCCAAGGCACATAGTATCCTCTGAGATCGAACTATTTAATAATGGTAGATTAAACATAATGTTTGCAACGGCATCTTTAATAGAAGGTGTGAATACAGTTGCAAAAAACATCCTAATCTACAGTACTAAGAAAGGAATTAAAAAAATTGATTATTTTGATTTTTCAAACATAATGGGCCGAGCGGGAAGGATGGGTAAATATTATAGCGGAAAAGTTTATCTATTCGATGATCCTATACCTTCTGAAAATTTAATTATTGATGTTCCTTTTATTGATCAAAAAGATGTTTCAGATGAAATACTGTTTAATATACCTGAAGCGGAGGCTAATGACATTGAACGTAAGAATAAACTTGAAGAAGGAATTCCGGATGATTTAAAGCCAATTCTTAAGGAAAATATCATATCGGTACAAGGTCAAAAAAATCTTTATAAACATATCTCCGAAAATATAGATTCTTACTCTTTTCTTAAATGGCAAGGGATACCTGAATACAATGTGCTTTGTAAAACTTTATGTCTTGCTTATAAATATCTAGAAATGAAGAATAATCCTGATAAGTATTCTGAAAAAGTGGCTACCATGTCGCTTAGGTTAGTTAACCATACTATAAAAGATGCGATAGCTCATCAAGAGAATTATTATCAAGAGCACAATAAATCATATCAACATGAAGATGTTATTAATGAGGTGCTAAAATTTGTAAGATATGATGCAGGTTATAAAATTCCTAAATTACTATCGGTCGTAGATTCTATTCAAAGATATGTTTTTTCCAAAAACGGAGATAATGAATACGGGGATTACGGGTACTTCTGCTCAGCTTTGGAAAATGGAAAAGGCATCGAGTGTTTCGCATATTTGATTGATTATGGAGTACCGGCTTCATGTATTAAAAAGATTGAACAAGAATACAAACGTGACAATGCGAAGGGCGCAGACGTTGATTTAACAACATGGATTAAAGAGCATAAAAAGTATTTTAGTGACTCTTTACTTACATATGAGTATGATTTATTGAAAAACGCTATTCATCTGTAGCTTTTATAAAGAGTAAATCAAATCGATGAATACTTAAACTATATATAAGCAATCTAAATATCAGCAAACTCTTGTAGGTTGCTGATATTTATTTTCATTAGATGATTTTAAGTATAAGTTTAGTCTATTTATTACCGCTAGAACAATAATTCGATAATTTGTATAAAAGGGTGCGGTATTTATCAATGGCTTCAAGCTGTTGATATTCAAGATGTCATAGTATTATATAATCATATAAATATATTCTCTTTATAGTTTATAGAACAACTATTGATTTAAGAGGTGGGGCAATGGCTCATCCAGAAACTGAAGCAACTACTTGTATGAGGCGTATCAATCCTGCTTTGGAGAAAGCGGGATGGAACTTGTATAAGCAAGTAACTCGTGAGTATTACTTCACAGATGGACGTATTGAGGTGCATGGTAGCACCCCTCATCGACATGAAGGTAAAAAGGCTGATTATCTATTGGAATATAAATCCAATTTTCCATTGGCGATTATTGAAGCTAAAAAATTTTCTAAGACTGCAGATGCAGGTATGCAACAGGGTCTCGAGTATGCTGATATTCTAGATATTCCATTTGTCTACTCAACAAATGGTCGCTCTTTTATAGAGCATGACAGATTTACAGGCAAGGAAAGAGAGATTAATCCTGATAATTTTCCGTCACCGGATGAGCTTTACCAAAGATTCAATGAGCATAAATCTTTGAATGAAAAGGATCAGCAGGTTTATTATCAGGAGTATTACTATGATGATAATTCTTATACGCCAAGGTATTACCAACGCCTAGCTATTAATAACGCAGTTGAAGCGGTAATTCGTGGACAGAAGAGAATCTCTCTAGTAATGGCAACTGGAACAGGTAAAACATTTACTGCATTTCAGATTATTCATAGGTTATGGAAGACTAGACAAAAGAAGAGAATTCTTTTCTTGGCTGATCGTAATATCCTAGTAGATCAGACTATGACAGGCGACTTTAGTCCTTTTGGTAGCAAAATGACAAAGATTCGTCGAGACAATATATCTAATGCTCATGAGATATACCTTGCGTTATATCAAACTTTAACAGGCCCTGAAGAGGAAGATAAAGTATTTAAGAAATACAGTCCTGACTTCTTTGATCTTATTGTTATCGATGAGTGTCACAGAGGTAGTGCAAAAGATGACAGCGAATGGCGCGAGATTCTAACTTATTTTGATGAGGCTACTCAAATAGGTCTAACGGCTACTCCTAAAGAAGACAAAGATGTATCCACTCAGAGTTACTTTGGAGAGCCGGTCTATAAATATACTCTAAAACAAGGCATAGAAGATGGATTCTTGGCGCCTTATAAAGTGGATCGTCGTTTTCTAAATTGCGACATTGAAGGATTTAGACCAGAGAAGGGCGAGTTAGATAAATTTGGATATGAGATTGAGGACAGGGATTACACGGCTAGAGAATTCGAAAAAACAATCGTAATTGAACCTCGTCATGAGGAGGTTGCTAAGGAAATTACAGATTATCTGACAAATGTATTGCATGATAGATATGCAAAAACTATTGTTTTCTGCCAAGATATTGAGCATGCCGAAGCCATGAGACGAGCACTCATTAATGAGAATAGTGATCTTGTTAAAGAGAATAAGAACTATGTGGTCAAAATAACTGGAGACGATGAAGTTGGCTTAAGAGAGTTGGATAATTTTATTGATCCAACAGAAAAATATCCAGTTATAGCAACTACTTCGCAACTATTAACTACAGGTGTTGATGCTAAAACCTGTAGGCTTATTGTCTTAGATAAGCAGATAGGATCTATGACCGAATTTAAACAAATTATTGGTCGTGGTACACGTCTTCGTCCTGATCATGATAAGTTCTACTTTACAATCATGGACTTCACTAATGCAACTAGGTTGTTTGCAGATCCTGACTTTGATGGGGATCCGCTTGTTGTTCTTGATGGCGGTGATGAGCCACGTGATCCGAAAGATCCTAAATATCCGAAAGATCCTAAATATCCTCTTGACCCTCCTAATGTTCCTGATAATCCTTATAAGCCTAAAAAATATTATATTGATAATCGCGAAGTTGAGCTTGTTAATAAAACCGTACGTTATCTTGATGCTAATGGATCCTTGGTTACACAATCTTTTACCGATTTTACTAAGAAGAACATAAAAGATAATTACTCTACGTTAGATGAGTTCATTAAACATTGGAATGCCGATGAAAAAAAAGAGGCAATTCGCAAGGAGCTTGAAACTAAGGGTATTTATCTTGACGAGTTGAGAAAAGAAGTAGATAACGATTCCCTGGACGATTTCGATCTTATCTGTCATCTAGCTTATGACATGAGACCATTAACGAAATCTGAACGTGTAAATAGGGTTAAGAAGAGTAATTATTTCCTTAAATACGGAGATCAGGCAAAAGAAGTAATAGAAATACTTCTTGAAAAGTATATGAATTTCGGCATCGATGAGATTGCCGATATTAACATTCTCAAGCTAGATGAGTTTAAAAAAATTGGTTCTCCTAAGAATATTATTAATCTTTTTGGAGGCAGATCCGGATATTTCCAGGTTATTAAAGAACTCGAAGAAGAAATTTATAGAAATGAGGCAGCATAGTGTCTATATCAAGCTTTGTTAAAAGTGTCCAAGATATCATGCGCATGGATGATGGCGTTGATGGAAATGCGCAGCGAATTAATCAATTAACCTGGATGCTTTTTCTTAAAGTGTTTGATTCCAAAGAACAGAATGAATGGTTTTTGGAAGAAGACTATGATGCAAAAGGTCCTTTTGTAGAGGAAAAGTATCAATGGTCCAATTGGGCAGGAGTTCGACCTGCAGATCGAATGAGCTCTGATGAACTTATTGACTTTGTTGCGGAAATGTTCAGATCATTTCGCGAGATGCCAGTCGATGCCAATACTGACAGAAGAAAAATGCTTGTAAAAGAGGTATTTGAAGATTCAAATAACTATATGAAAAACGGCGTGCTTCTATGGCAGGTAATTGACAAGATTAATGAGATTCAATTCGAAAACTATTCTGAACGTCACGCCTTCAATGATATTTATGAAACTATTCTTAAAGATCTTCAGAGCGCTGGTCAGGCTGGAGAGTTCTATACTCCTAGAGCGTTAACTACTTTTATCATTGATAGATTGAAACCACAAATTGGTGAATCAGTTGCTGATCTTGCTTGTGGCACGGGTGGATTCCTGATTTCATCATTGGAATACCTTAAGGCAAATAATCCTGATCTTTCAACAGAACAAAATGAAATCATTAAGAATTCTATTTATGGTATCGAGAAAAAGCCGATGCCACATTTATTATGCTGTACAAATCTTATTCTGCATGATATTGATGAGCCTCATATTCGTCATATGAATTCTCTCGAGGTTGATGTTAAGGATTATCCTGAAGATAAAAAGTATGACATCATTGCAATGAATCCACCATTTGGTGGTAAAGAAGAAGGGACTATTAAGCATAGATTTCCAGCAAAATTCAGAACTTCTGAAACGGCAGATCTCTTTCTGACGCTTATTATGTATCGACTAAAGAAGAATGGACGCGCAGCTGTTGTTATTCCTGATGGTTTTTTGTTTGGTACGGATAATGCAAAGATTGCAATCAAAGAGAAGCTAATAAAAGAGTTCAATTTGCATACTGTAGTAAGATTGCCGCCAAGTGTGTTTGCTCCATATACAGGCATTTCTACTAACGTTCTTTTCTTTGATAATACTGGCTCTACCGATGAAACTTGGTTCTACAGAATTGATATGCCTGAAGGTTATAAGCATTTTTCAAAGACAAAACCAATGCGAATTGACCATTTCGCTGAGGTTGTGAAATGGTGGGACGAACGTGAAGAGATTAATGTAGATGGATTTCCTAAGTCTAAAAGATATTCTCCTGAGGAAATTATAGAGAGCAATTATAATCTTGATCTTTGTGGAATTCCCCATATGGAGGAGACAATCCTTCCGCCGGATGAACTTATTAAACAATACTATAACGAACGTCATCTGCTTAATAATCAAATAGATAGACTTCTCGACGACATATCAAACCTTCTGGATATAGAGGATAAATGATGGACGCAGCTATATTAAGACAGTCAATTCTCGATCAAGCGATTAAAGGTAGATTAGTTCCACAAATAAATACTGAAGAGTCTGGTAGCAAGCTTCTTGATAGAGTAAGAGATGAGAAGGAAAAACTTATCAAGGAAAACAAGTTAAAACAACAAAAAAATAAAACGGTTATAATTCGCGAAAACGGCAGTTTTTATGAAAAAAATGTAAAAGGAACATCTACCTGTATTGACGATGAAATTCCTTTTGATATACCTGAAAGTTGGACATGGTCTAGATTAGGCTGCATTGGATTTACTCAAACGGGAAATACGCCGAGGACCTCGAAGCTGGAATATTATTCTGGGGACATTCCCTTTATTGGTCCAGGAAATATAAGCAGTCAAAACGATGTCAATTATGATACCGGGAGGAAGCTTTCAATCGAAGGCAAGGATGTGGCTCGCATTGCAAAAAAGGATTCGATATTACAAGTGTGCATTGGCACATTGGGTAAATGCTGCATAGTTGATAGGGAAGTTGCATTTAATCAGCAGATAAATTCTTTACAATGTATTCTTGTATATAATAAGTATATTTTCTTTCTGATGAACAGCTCTTATTTTCAAAATACCTTAAGGAGCAAATCAACATCAACAACTATTTCCCTTGTAAATAGAGCTGGTTGGGAATCAATATTAATTCCGATTCCACCACTAGAAGAACAATGTCGAATAGTTGCAAAAATTGAAACCATATTACCTTCTTTAGATGAATATGATAGTGTCGCAGAACTTCTTGCAATACTTGATTCGGAATTTCCTGATAAATTGAAAAAATCAATTTATCAGTATGCGATTGAAGGTAAATTAGCTACTCAAATTAATGATGATGAACCCGCAAGTGTACTTCTGGAAAACATTCGTAATGAAAAAGAAAATCTTATTAGTGAGAATAAATTAAAACGTAATCGAAATGAATCCGTCATTATTCGTAAAAATGGTAGTTATTACGAGAAAATTGGTAAAGGTGATTATGTCTGTATCGATGATGAGATTCCTTATGATATTCCTGATGGTTGGGAATGGGCTAGATTAGCTTCTATAACTACAAAAGTAATCGACGGTGATCATAATCCTCCTAGAGGCACTTCTAATCCTACAGAATATATTATGTTATCATCACGTAATATTAATGATAATCAGTTAGTTGATCTGTACAATGTAAGATATCTAACAAAAGAAATCTTCACCAAGGAAAATGAGAGAACACAGCTAGGGCCGGGTGATGTTTTATTTACATCAGTTGGAACATTGGGAAGATCATGTGTGTTTATGGAATCTGATTACAATATATGTTTTCAACGCAGCGTGACTGTAATTACTCCTCTTATAAATTCTTATTACCTTAAGTATTTTTTTGATTCTCCCTACTATCAATCCAAAGTAAAATCGGAATCAACAGGAACCGCTCAAAAAGGCTTCTATCTTAGGCCGATGAACAAATCTTTGATAGCCATTCCACCTCTTGCTGAACAACAGAGAATTGTTGATAAGATTGAATCATGTATAAAGTTACTATCCTTGTGATGCAATATACTAAATAATCTCTTTGCAGTCATTCAATTAAACGCACCTACCAGTTAATCTGGCAGGTGCGTTCTTTTCTTCTATTTAATTGTTTTGCTCATCAATGAGAGCACTGATCTTCTTTGAATCCAAGAAGTCATTGGTTACATTGTCAAGTTCATCCCACAGAGGCTTTGTAGAGCAATCTGTACCGTCGCGGTGCTTTTGAGCACTTTGTATAGACAGGAGTCGAAAGTGATTCCTCGGTAGCTCTCAGAATGTCTCCGACACTAATCTCTGTAGGGTCTGCGGTAAGTTTATAGCCACCGTCTTTTCCTCTGCGACTCTCTACGAGGTTATCCTTAACAAGAAGGGAAGTAACCTGTTTGAGATATATGCGAGAAATATCTTCATCCTCTGAAATCCTACTTCGTCCGAAATACTCATATATTGTCCAATCACTAATTCTTATTATGGGATAATTTTTATATATCATAGAGATGGCCACTATTGCCAGAAGTAAAAGTATCTAAAAAAGGAGAACATTATTAGTAAGTACCAGTTTAAATCACTGAATCCAGTGTGTGTCGAGATAGAACCTATATACAGTGATGCGCTTGATTTTGCACTTGCCAACCCGGATATCGAAAATATTGCGATAACCGGTCAATATGGTGCTGGAAAAAGTTCCGTTTGGAAAAGCTACGCAACGAGTAAAGATATAAAGAAAATAATATACGTTTCCCTAGGTACATATTGGGAGAAGAATGGCAAATGCAGGAATGTGGATTTTTATGATAAGGCAAGGCTTGAAAAGCAGCTAATAAATATCATATCGTCACAAGTTAAGGGCAAAGGATTTGTTGATGGAAAGTATTCCTATTATTCAAATCATAAGTATTGGCCATCCATAGCTATTGGACTTTCGATATTTTCTTCATTACTTCTTCTTGACTACGATGACATATTTAAATCAGTGATTACCTTAGGTGTTTACGGGGATGCTTTTATACATATTCTATTGATTGCTCTAATTGCTTTTTGTATAACGTGTCTTATAAATTTTGCCATCGGTAAAAACTATTACCTTTCTGGAATCGGAATAGGTGGAACTTCAGCATCATTAAACTGTTCAGAAGAGTCAATTATCGATAAAGACATAAGAGATTTGATATACATATTAGAAAAATCTAATGCCGACTATATAGTATTTGAAGATCTGGATCGCGTAGATGATCCAAGGATTTTCATTAAGCTAAAAGAAGTTAACGAGATTCTGAATAACCGGATGATGCTTAGGGATAGACCTCCTGTTAGATTTGTTTATATGTTGAGAGAGGATCTTTTTAATACGAATATTAACTCTAAGATTTTCGATTGCGTGATTCCAACTATTCCCAAATTAAACGCTATAAATTCAGAAGAGTATCTCAATATAGAGAATAATAAATACGAGTTAGGCCTCTCAATGGAATTTATCAGGGATATTAGCTATTACCTTGACGATTTTAGAACTTTAAAAAACGCTATAAATCAATATGTGATCTTTAAAGATACTCTTGATATGGAAGGTCTTGGTCTTAGTAATGACAAGCTCTTCGCATTAATTGTAGTCAAAGTGCTTATTCCTAATGAATATGCATTGCTTTATAAGGATGAAGGATTAATTCCAAATGCCCTACTTAATATCATAAAAGAGGAAAAGCGACAGAATTCGAAATACGAATTCTGGAAGAATAGTCTATTAGTTGACATGCCTGTAAATACTGGTCATTACGATTTGCCATACTTTGTCACGGATTCAATAAACGAAGGGATGAGCGGGTATAAAGGATCAGAAGAGTACAATTCATTATTCGGAGAAATAATAGATAATAGCTCTGAAAAAGAAGCCTCTTTATTAATAATGCT
>RCNH01000880.1_pt1 | contig 11285 bp, 11 predicted proteins | sample 2041161 | NCBI WGS metagenome assembly RCNH01 (sample SAMN09708215, study PRJNA481090) | Feces metagenome, whole genome shotgun sequencing project. | biome: feces | host: Leptonychotes weddellii | place: Antarctica: Sion Island | collected 2010-03-01
TATGCTACGGTCCTGGTTTGACCTGTAGAGTCAATCTTCTTTCTTGAAAATAATCGATATTTTATTATGAAAATGTTCAATTTCTTGTATATGTTTTAAATTACAATTTGGGAAAAACTTTAATAGTTCATTTAATTCATCAGTAGAACATAAAAATTTATATTGAGCATTTAAATGTCAATATTGAAGACTGGGGTTCAAAATGTAAAACAGCAAGGCTGAACAGCGGCTATTCTCAGGAGGATGTCGCTGAGAAGCTGCATGTTGATCACAGTATTATTGTCAGACAAGAGAGAATCACGGGAACATGTAAAGTTAATCTTTTCTATCTTGAAGCCTTTTCACTCCTATATTATTTGAGACCGATGATTCTTTTGGGAATTCAGTCACCGGAACTTAATGTAGTTACTGTATCCAATAACACACTTGCATCTAACTATCAAAACATCATTATGAATGCCCTTTATCACCCTGAAAATCCTAATAAAATTTACTTTCTAAAAATGATTACTTGCATCGGAAATCTGAAATATTCAACGGAACTTGCACTGATGACTGTTCTGAATCAACTTCCAGCATTTGAAAATATCTTACATAATGATCCTAAAGACCATCCAATGGGACGTTCTGGCCGGTGGATGACACTGGCACCCGGAGGTTTGGATTATACCCAAATATGCTCCACAGAATATGCCATTTCTTATGTGTATTACGAGGCCTTCGTCACCACGAGCAATCTCATGCAGCAAAATGATGTTAGCAAACTAAAACGACTGGCTCAGTTGGCACTGGCTGAACCATGCTACTTAAAGTTGCTTTCTGATATCTGTTATATTGGAGGAATAATAAGTAATCCAAGATCCATAAAACCAATTTCTTTAAAATCGTTTGTATGTAATGCACCGCCTCTGGGTGAAATTACACCCAGAAATCCTATTCAATTGCAGGTAGAGAGTTTCAAATAACTATCAACTCATCAAAAGTCACATTTGAGATTTGATTATTTTTCATTAACATTATTAGTTGTTAAAATGACCAATAATTGTTTCCCTTCCTCATGGGGTAAAAAATTTTTTGTACAGAGATACTCGTTAATAAAACCATGCACTTCTTGTGAAATGAGCTTTCATAAAAGTCGCTGTCTAGTTATTGACACAGATATGTTTTATTGGATTGACAGGAGGGCCTAGTACGATATCAGTCAGATATTGCCTGTTGGCCATCTTTCAGAGGCACTGGTGAATCCTTAAAATAGCCATTATTGTGGCCTCCCTAAGTTGATTATTTGGGAAGGAGATACCCTGTTCTGAGTACTGTGTTCTGAGGCTAAAACCTCTCTATATACCTGCCATATAAGTCTTTTGTGTGTGGAACACAAGGAACGGAACGCCCTTTTGTGAGAAGAATGATTAAAAAAGAAAACTGCGGCAGCCCATTATGGGCTGCCACATAATTTTATCTGCTACCTTTATATTCCCGCCAAAGAGCATAGGCTGCAACGGCTATACTGACCCCTTTTGCAAATGCTTCCGTCAGCACAGCCAATGAAATCATTTTGTTTTGCATGCTTTATTCTCAATGACATCTGCAATGCAGATAATTGCCAGGGTTACAGTAAATCCAAGCACAAAGAATCCTAACTCACTCATGACGCATTTCCCTCACTTTCCTATAAAATGTACTGCTTGACATATTGAGCCTTCTCATAGCCTCCACCGCTGTAATAGAGCCCTGTTTCCAGAGAAATACGACCTCTCCAAAATCTGGCCGCATAATCGGTTTCCGCCCCTTGTACTTATTCTGCATCTTCGCAATGGCAATTCCCTCCTTCTGGCGCTGTAAAATAGATTCCCGCTCCAGTTCCGCCACCGCTGCAAAGATGGTGAGCATGAACTTTCCTGTGGGTGTGGTTGTGTCGATGGCCTCCTTTCGTGATATAAACTCCACGCCCTTATCGCTGAGCTGCTGCACCAGCTCCAGAAGATCTTTTGTATTTCTGGCAAACCGGGAAATGGATTCCACGATCACCATATCCCCTTGCCGCACAAAGGTCATCATTTTTTGCAGCTCTGGCCGATCCCTGGATTTGCCGCTCATCTTGTCGATGAACACCTGATTCGCCCCCAGCTGCTCCATGAGCAGTTCCTGCCGGGCCGTATTCTGCTCTTGCGTACTGACCCGCACATATCCGATCTTCATCATGCCTCCATTCTCCCAATAGGGTGTTTTTTCCTGTGGCATATGCCAAAATGAAGAAACCCACCCTATTGGGACATTTTTCTGCCTGTTTTCACTCTGCCGTTAGGGTATACCCTATTGGCAGGGAATAAACATCTCTGGATAGTGGAACACCTCTTCGTATTTCTGAAGCTGTGCATCCGTAAGGGAAGTAAAATCTTCCACCCCCAATCCACACAGAAAGAACGGGCCGAAGATAATATCATAGATATCTCCTGTAGCACTGTGGCGGAGGGCACGATTTGGTTCCATTCCCAGCAGCTTTCCCTCATCATTGCAAATAAGGGCCACTGAATCCCGGAAGGGGTAGATTGCCTGTATGAGGCCGCTCACCAAATTCTGCATGGATTCCAGTCCTGACTCGATATCTTTCACCTCCGGATATTCTCCGGGCCTTACGAGCAGTATTTTTATCCGCAATATAACATCTCCTCTATATCATCTGTTGTAAATCCGTTTGCCAGCATATAGTCCACATCTTCATCGCAATAACCGCAGCTGCTGGCCACCGCCTTCAGATCAGACAGGTAATCCGCATCCGTATAGATGGAGTCCAGATCCGGGAAATCAAAGGCACTGCACCAGCCGCAGTTATAAAGCCTGTGGTCATCGAAGGTGCTCTTGGTTCTGGCCCCATTCGCATCGATTTTCAGGATATCCCCGCTGGCCAGAGTCACTTTGGAGGTATGACCCAGTCGGAAAGGGAGCCTTTTAAGTGCTTTCTTCAGAATGTCCTCAGTAGAGGCGTAGACATAAAGGCCCTGCTTCTCACAGTGATAAATACAAAGGGGATTATCGCCCTTTACAAAGAACAGCTCGTCCTGGTCAGTCAGCACTGTGATCGTAAAGGATCCTTCCAGCTTCTCCGCTACAAAGCCCAGACTTTCAAAAGAGATCCCTCCAGCCTGCTCCAGCATCTGTACAGCCACAAAGGAATCTGTCTCCACCTTGGTATCCGGGAGACTCCACCGGGATCTGAGAATTTTGTCATTCCAGATTGTGCCGTTGTGGGCAAGCGCAAACGCCCGTTCCCCAGCAGTACCGGGGAACGGGTGGTTATTGTAGTTGTATACCTCATTGCCCTGAGTGGTCATCCGGGTATGGCCCATGACTACCGGGCTGTCACTGGGGATGCGGAACCACATCAGGTGGGCCGGCAGCGGCCGTTTATACACCACCAGTTTATCCCCCACGTTGTAAGAGACGCCGGAAGCATCCATTCCCCGAGCTTCCGCTGCAATGGACAGCTCGGACACCAGCTGAGATTTCTGTATCCGTGACAGGCTGTGCCCGTAATCATGGATTCCAAAGAGACAGCACATACTTACACCTCCTCTTCTGTTACCACAGGCTCATTCACATACAGCCGCCGTTCCTTCAGGTACTGCACCAGCTCCGGTTCGGTGCACCCGGCTGCAAAGGTTGTCCAGCTCATATTCTTTACATCTTCATCAGACAGATAAAGAGCCACATCACAGATGCGGTTAACCATCTGCAATGTGGCAATTATGGTATTGAGCTTGAGCGTTCCCCGAAAGATGCGGAATTCAATCGTTCCCTGATTGCAAAGGTTCACGCAGGTGTAGCGAATGCCTTCACAGTCTTTTTTGGCGTGCTTGAGAATTTCACCGGGATGCTCCTTCATTCCATATCTGGCCGCCCAGTGGGCCACCTGCCCCTGCGTTCTGCGGCTGAATTTCAGGAATTCATCCCAGAACTTCTCGAAGATATAGAGGATCCGGGCAATACAGGGGTCCTGCTCTGCCTCTGTTTCCCCAAATGCTTTCCGGCTCACATGCACATGAAGGCCGCAGGTCCTTGCCTGATGGCTGGTGTATCCCAATGCTCTGGCTTTTTCCAAAATATCCCCCCAGGGCATCTCTGCAAGCTGACAGCTCAGGCTCTGGGGATGGGTCACAATCTCAAAGCCATCATCCAGGCTCCCATCGTGCTTACAATAGCAGTATTCCTCCTCCCGGTTTCCGATCTCCAGAATTTCCTGTGCATTGTCCTCATCCTCACCGGCACCATCAATTTCCAACTCCACGCCAAAGTACCGAGGGCCCTGGCCATAAAAGATAGGCTCCGGCTTGTAGTAGTAGTCATGGATTGTTTTTTCATCCCGGTACTGAGAAATGCAGCTTTCACAATAGGGGTGGGCAAAGTCATCGTCAGGGTAACAGGCATCTTCTTCCGGTACCACATTCCCGCACTGACAGCAACGAACATAGTAGCGATTAAAACAGCTCCGGCACAGATGGATATTTTCATCTCCGGCATCTGCATCCAGCCAGATCCGTTCTCCGCATCTGTTGCAAAATGTGGTTTGTTCATCCAGGCAATTCTCGCAATACAGGTTGTCATCGAACCAGATCAGTTCCCCCTCCGGGTGGGGCTCGTGGCAGCAGGCACACCGCCGCATCTCGTTTGTACTCATTCTTGGTAATTACCTCCATAAATAAAATTTCCCCGGAACGGGCTTTCCGTTCCGGGGTTTCATAGAGATAATATCCAATTGAAAGTTGTTACTTTTCTATGCGAAAAATTAAACACAGCCCTCAGTATTGCAGATCATTTTATACGATTGGAGTAGGTTATTAATACATTTCTGATGATTTCTTCTATTCTATTCCTATCTCCGGGATCCACACCCCATATCCGGTTACCTTGACAGCTTACCAGTCCAAATAAAACAGTCATAATGTAATTATTACGACTATCGATCTGTACTGCAATTACCGTTGGAAATTGCCAGTCCATAGCACATAGAACGTCTTGAGTGACTTCAGATATTGTTTTATTATCCAAATTGAAATTTTGCCTCTTTGGTATCGTAACCGTATATGTAATTGCAGAAAAGGGAAGACGTTTGTTAATGAGGCGGAAACATGCTTCTATGCTTCCTTCAATATTGCATGGATCTATTTGCGGGTTATGTGTCCAGTCTATCAGACCGCAGGGATTTAGCATACTTGCAATCTTATTCTCTAAAAAATCTGACGTAATACCCTGAAACGCTCCGTGATATTCTATTGCCATCGCATACCCTCCTGTATATAGTCAGACATAATCACACATATTGCCAATATCAAAGAACCGTTTAAAGAACGTCTTTGCGGTCATCAGAACCAATCAAGCCAAAGTATTTCTCAAAAAATGCTTTCAGCTTTTCAATGACGGTCTGCTTCTTTTGAATCCGTTTACCACCGCCGCTGAAACGGGACACAGGCGGCAGGATCTGGTCCACATCAGTTCCGGTAGTTTTTAGGATTCCATCACGGAAGGCGTTGTTAACAAACTTCCTGGTTTCTTCCGGCTTCAGCTTCTCAGTCTGGATCAGTTCTGCAATATCAGTTTCCCGCTGCTCACGAACAAACTGAGCCCAGTCGGCATTAACATTCGTATTGGCATTGATGGTATCAATGAAATGCTCAATCAGTTCCTTCTTGGATCGAAGCTGCAAACTGGATTTAATTGCCTTATCAATGGCAACCAGAATTTCTTTATCCTTGCAGTTTCCATCATGGTATTTTGCAACCAGCATTAGAATGTAGTCGATGTTGACTTCTACCTGCTTGACCAGCTCCATTTCAAATACCACATCATCCAGGATACTGTCTTTATCGCCATCTGGACGCTTGTATTTTTCGTGAAGATCGTGATATATACCGGTGTAATCCTGAAAATCTATGGGCTTTAGGATTTCATTGCCAGCAAAACGGTCAAAAGCAGATAGAATATTACGCAGGCGTAAGATATTACCAAATAGAACAATGAAGTCCTTTTCGTCCTGCTCTCCGATGATTGGCTGTCCGAGAGGGAAACGGGTCAGCAGCTCGTCAATACGATCTTCATAGCCCGGTTGCTCTCTGCCGTTGTCATCTGTTGTACCGAAGTAATAGTCATCGTAGGATTTCAGAAGCACAATACCGTTAGCATCCTTATCACCGAACAGAGCGATTGCATCGTTGGTTTCCTGCTCCAGATTACGGAAGCAGACAATATTGCCAAAGGTTTTGACAGAGTTCAGAATGCGGTTGGTTCTGGAGAATGCCTGAATGAGGCCGTGCATTTTCAGGTTCTTATCTACCCACAGGGTGTTCAGGGTGGTGGCATCGAAGCCGGTAAGGAACATATTGACCACAATCAGCAGATCTACCTGACGCTTCTTCACTTTGTCGGAAAGATCTTTATAGTAGTCCTGGAAACCTTTGCTGGAGGTGTCAAAGTTGGTTTTGAACTTCTTGTTATAGTCATCAATGGCCATTTCCAGAAAGTCTCTGGAGTTCTGGTCAAGGCCATCGGTGTCAAAACTCTCATCGTCCAGGATACCGTCTGCACTGTCCTCCTCGTTAGGAGCAAAAGAGAAGATAGTGGCTATAGTCAGATCCCGATGCTGTTCGGCAATCTGTTTTTTCAGTTCCAGATAGTATTTTTTACACACAGGGATCGAGCTGACGGCGAACATGGAGTTGAAGCCATTCACCCGCTGCCCCTTGAGACTGTAATAGGAATTACGAACTGTTTTCTGGTCAAAGTGTTCCAGAATATACTTGGAAACTTCCCGGATCCGCTCCGGCGCGGCCAGTGCTTCTTCGGTGTCGATGCCCTTTACCTGCTTATCCTGCTTACCATCCTTCTGCTTCACGGTATCGATGTAGTCAATGCGGAAGGGAAGGACATTGCCGTCGTTGATGGCATCTACGATGGTGTATGTGTGGAGCTTTTCGCCGAAGGCCTGGGCGGTGGTGCGGAGATTGGGATTGCACCCAGTACCTGCATTAACAGAGAAAATCGGGGTGCCAGTGAAGCCGAAAATATGGTAGTTCTTGAAGTAGCGGTCCACCTTGATGACCTTTTCGCCCTTCTTGATGGTGCCGCCTACAATTCGACTGTGCATGTCACCAAACTGGCTGCGGTGGCACTCGTCAAAGACCAGAACGATATGTTTGTCCCGGATGGGATGCTGTGGGTTCTTGATAATGAACACATCCAGCTTTTGAATGGTGGTTACGATAATCTTGGAGGTGGTATCCTCCAGCTGCCGCTGTAAGACTGCCGTGCTCTTGTTGCCGTTGGCAGCGCCCTTTTCAAAGCGGTCATACTCCTTGATGGTCTGGTAGTCCAGATCCTTACGGTCTACCACAAACAGCACTTTGTCGATGTAGGGCAGCTTGGTGGCAAGCTGGGCCGTCTTAAAGGAGGTCAGAGTTTTGCCGCTGCCGGTGGTGTGCCAGATATAGCCGCCAGCTTCCAATGTTCCTGCCTTTTTGTAGTTGGTGGAAACCTCAATGCGGTTCAATATCCGCTCGGTGGCCACGATCTGATAGGGCCGCATGACCAGCAGCAGCTCCTCAGAGGTAAACACGCAGTACCTTGTCAGGATATTCAGCAGGGTGTGCTTGGCAAAAAAGGTCTTGGTGAAGTCCACGAGGTCAGGGATGGTGCGGTTGTTTGCATCCGCCCAGAAGCTGGTGAACTCAAAGCTGTTGGAGGTTTTCTTGCTGCGGCTGCGGTGACTGCCTTCGCTCTCCTTGATGTGGCTGAACCGGGTGGTATTGGAGTAATATTTGGTGTGGGTGCCGTTGGAGATCACGAAGATCTGGATATATTCATAGAGCCCAGAGCCAGCCCAGAAGCTGTCCCGCTGGTAGCGGTTGATCTGATTGAAAGCCTCCTTCAGAGCCACACCACGGCGCTTCAGCTCCACATGGACCAGAGGCAAGCCGTTGACCAGGATAGTCACATCATAGCGGTTGTCGTATTTGGCCCCGTCCTCTTTACCCACCTCGTATTGGTTGATGACCTGCAAGCGGTTATTGTGGATGTTCTTCTTGTCGATCAGAGAGATGTTCATGGTTGTGCCATCCTCCCGGATCAGGTTCTGGACATGGTCATCCTGAATCTTTCGGGTCTTTTCCACGATGCCATCATTCTGATTGGCAATCTTATCCTTGAAGAAACGTTCCCATTCCTTGTCCGTGAAGCTGAACTGGTTGAGCCGTTCCAGCTGAGTGCGGAGGTTCTGCACCAGGGCTGCTTCATCATGGATGGTGATATACTCATAGCCCTGCTCCGTCAGCATTTTGATAAAGGCAGCTTCCAGATCTGCTTCGCTCTGGTAGGCATCGGAGCGCTTGGTCTGGGGCTCATAGGCTGTGACAACGGTGCTTTCGTTGGTAGAAAGAACAATATTGTAGTTAGGCATAGCAATCTCCTTACTTGATATGCTTTCCAAACAATTCCTGGAAGTCATCGAAATTACGGTCCATAGCTGTACGCAAAGCAGCATATTTTCCGTTCTTTTCCACCTCGCTCAAGTTTGGCGATTCAGAAATAAAAACGAACATCAGCAGCGTATAAGTAACTAAAAAGCAGTAATGATTGAGTGCATATCGGCTCAATGAGGTTTGACTGCTTTTGGTGGAGGCCATTCCGGAGCCGTGGGTTGAGTCATTGCGCAAAGAATAGACAATACCCATAATTAGCAGACGAAGCCGTAATACACTGGTAGAGGTAATGGACACACCATCTACAATAATGGAGGGTTCATTTGAAAAAATTTTGCGATACAAACAAGCAGCTTTCCTGACAGTGTCAGCATAACGCTCACCGTCGTACCCAAAATGCTGGTAAATCGTATCAATTATTGTCTTGATACTCTGATCTTTTTTATCGCCATTTTTGAACGCAACTCGATTTAATACTTGATCTCCCTTGTGAGGCTTGTGGAAATTCGAATATAAATACAGACAAGCACTAACAGGTATAGTCGAACAGAGCCTGTCTACGGTGTGTTTTAGATCCTGATTGACTTCCATTGTTTGAGTGCAACTATCAATCACTTTGTTCAATGCACCAGTTGTATTAGCAGCATACACCTTTTTTCCGTATAGATCCAAGGCGGAAAAGGTAAATAGAAATGCGTGATTGGGGTGTAAAGGCAACATATCCAGACCATCAATCAGGTGAGAGATTGCACGGTTATAATCAGGTTCCACACTGACCCACACCGGGGCAGGGGTGAACGGAAGCCGATTTCTTTTGTGCTGAAATGCATCACACAGATTCTGGTGAGCCAACTCGGCCGGGAACCGAGGCTCCGCTGGCCAGTGATTGATATAGTCTACTCGTTTTTGAATAAATTCACTCATACTTTTTTCCCTTAAGGCTCAGCAGCTTGTCCCGGTAGTATTCGTACTGCTTCTGGCGGGCTTCGATTTCGGCAGGCAGGCCAGAGGTCAGGTCGTTGCAGAGGGTGTCAAAGCGGTCAAGAATGGCAACAATGCGTTCTTGCTCTGAAAGAGGAGGCACAGGAATCTCTATTTTCTTTAGCTCCGATACTGAAGGAACATTTTTAATTGCCCCACCTCTCGCAACTTCGTTCAGAATTTTTGAAATTGTGTTTTCAAAAAAGTATTGCATATAAAACACATTCAATTCTTTATGTGGAGTTAATTTGAGCAAAGCCTGATTTATAATTCCTTTGGGTGCATCTTGTGGAATTATAAATGTTTTTCCGATGGTTCCAGAACAACTTACAATCATATCTCCTTGCTGAACTTCAAACCTTCTCAATTCTTCAAATTTCGCCCTATCTATATAATACCTAAATTCTAAATTTCTATATATGGCATGCTGCTGTTCATATACAGCAAAGCCTTTTGATGCAAATATTTCTTTTTTCAGAGCACCGCCAAATGGTCCACGAACAAACGAACAAATGTCACCCAACTTAGTCACGGGGTATTTATTTTCATTCGTCAATATACTATCTCGATAATACTCATACTGCTTTTTTCTCGCTGTCAGTTCCACCGTCAGTTCTGCCGTCAGTTCCGTGAAATTGTCCAGAATGCGGACAATTTCTTCCTGTACGGGCAGAGGAGGAACGGGGATTTCAAACCCAGTGATCATAGGCTTTCGTATAGAAGTAACGGTTGCACTTACAGCTTTTTTTAAGATGAACCTCTTAAATGATGATTGAAAGTAATAGTATGCAAATTTGGTATTAATTTGAGGATCGGTAAAATGTATTCTATAAACTCGCTGATGGAGGGCATATTTACCATTGACATAATGATATATATCTCCAATTCCTCCCTCACCGGGAATGATTATGGCTTCCTCATCATATTCATAATCATTCTTGCGTTGAATCGTCTGCGAACGAATAAAAAAAGGATATTCTCCATCTTCAACTGCTTCATTTCCGTTACTTCGACCTGTTCCAACTTCCGCAGTTTCCTGAACTGATTTATATTTCACCCCATCCGGGCAAAGCTGCTGTATCAGTTCATCTAATTTACTCAACTGAGTCACCTCCATCAGAAAATCCTATTGCCTCCAATGCCTTTCGGATCTCTTCGTTGTTCTTGATTTCTTCTTCCTTCTTTTTCACGTTTTCAATCACTCCGACAACCAATCTTCGGAGCGGCTCATAGGATTGAAGTGCTGTTTCCTCATCAGAATTACCATGAGCAATGTTGCTCAATTTTTGAAACAGAGCGTAGCGGTTGTCGGAATATATGACCGGAACAATTGCACATTGTTCGTCAACCGCTTTGATAACCTGATCAAATGGCTTCGATTTGCCATTTGGTTTATATACGGGTATTCCAGCTTTATCTCCCACTTCTAAAGTGATTCGTTCAAACGCAGAGCGCAGATAAATGATAGCCCCAGCACCCAATCGCTCTCGGTATGCAATTTCCGCTTTACCCAGCCACTCGGAAAACTTGTCTTCTGTTTCAATGGGGAGCTTTATCGTGTCAGGAAGCTTGAAATTTTGTTTTATAATGTTTACCCCCGGAGAAGTTGCTGACAGATCATCTACCCCAACTAAAAACCATGCCTGTATGCAAGGGTTACAGGTTTGACATTTAGGATTCTCAGGATCATAATCCATACACTTCAGTTGACAATCGATGCTGATCATCGTATCACTTATAATCAAGCAATGGAGCTGTTTGGGGGATATGAAAGATTCGCTGTCATCACAAATCGTTGAATAAAAGGGTAATGTAATTTTTCCAATTTGTATTTCA
>RCNH01000881.1_pt1 | contig 11283 bp, 8 predicted proteins | sample 2041161 | NCBI WGS metagenome assembly RCNH01 (sample SAMN09708215, study PRJNA481090) | Feces metagenome, whole genome shotgun sequencing project. | biome: feces | host: Leptonychotes weddellii | place: Antarctica: Sion Island | collected 2010-03-01
AAACGGGATGCCCAAGCCTGGCCCGACCCCTTCCAGTACCTGTACCAGATCGTGGGCCTTGCCCTGCACAGCGAAACCCGGGAGGAGCTGGTGGTCTACCGTGCCCTCTATGGTGACAAGGGCCTTTTCTGCCGCCCCAAGGAGATGTTTTTAAGCCCGGTGGACCGGGAAAAATACCCCGATGCCCGGCAGGAATACCGTTTTGAATTTTACAAAGAAAGCCTCTGACCCAAGCTTTCCGGCCCCCTTTTTTTGCAAAGGGGGCCGTTTTTGTTTTTCCGCCGCAGGCCCTGCCCCTTTCTGCCCCTTCTTGCAATTTTCAAAAAATGTTGGTACACTGATATACACATGCGCCGGGCCAACCGGCCGGCGCGCAATTTCAAACAAAAGGGAGATCAAAGCCATGAAAATCGCTCTTATCAACGAAAACAGCCAGGCTGCAAAGAACAGCCAGATCGAAGCCACCCTGAAAAAGGTGGTGGAGCCCATGGGCCACACCGTTCTCAACTGCGGCATGTTCACCGCCGAGGACGATGCCCAGCTCACCTACGTTCAGGCCGGCATCCTGGCCGCCCTGCTGCTGAACAGCGGCGCTGCCGACTATGTTGTCACCGGCTGCGGCACCGGCGAAGGCGCCATGCTGGCCTGCAACAGCTTCCCCGGCGTGATCTGCGGCCATGTGGAGGACCCGGTGGATGCCTACACCTTCGCTCAGGTAAACGACGGCAACTGTGTGGCCATGCCCTTTGCAAAGGGCTGCGGCTGGGGCATGGAGCTGAACTGGGAGTATTCCTTTGAAAAGCTGTTCGGCTTCGGCAGCGGCAACGGCTACCCCGCCGAGCGTGTGGTGCCCGAGCAGAACAACAAAAAGATCCTGGACCTGGTGCGTGATTGCTCCTTTGGCAGCCTGATCGAGGGCCTCAAGCGCATCGACGCCCTGCCCGCACACGAGGGCATCACCAGCCTGGAAAAGCTGGTCACCCGTGCGGTGAACGCTCCCGGCTTCCGCAAGGTGTTCGCCGAGAACGCCCCTGCCGGCGCCATCCGTGAGTATGTGGAGAGCCTGTGGGCCTGATTTTCCCCGCCCAAAGGCTGCGCCTTTTCCTGAAAAGCTAAAAAAAGCTCCCGGCCCCAAAAGGGGTCGGGAGCTTTTTGCGTTTTTAAAATTACAGGGTGCTGCCGAAGTCGGACACGATGGCCTGACCGGTGATAGCACGGGACTCATCGCTTGCAAAGAACAGAACGATGTTTGCAACATCTTCCGCCATGCAGATGGGCACACGCAGGTCAGCGTGCTTGTTCATAGCGCCGAACATATCGGCATCCATGTTGTCGTGGTTCATGTTGGCAACCATCGGGGTAGCGATGGAGCCCGGGCAGATTGCGTTGCAGCGGATGTTCTGGCCTGCAAAGCGCATTGCGGTGTGGCGGGTAACGCCCACGATAGCAGCCTTGGAAGCAACATAAGCAGCGCCGCCGCAGCCCATAACACCGGCAACAGAAGCAACGTTCACGATGGAACCGCCGCCGTTCAGCTTCATCTGGTTGCTGGCCTCACGGATGCAGTACATGGTGCCCTTCTCGTTGATGGCGAGCAGGCGGTCCAGATCCTCATCGCTCAGGCGGTCGATGGGCTTCAGGCCCTCTTCCAGAACGCCGGCGTTGTTCACCATAACGTCCACACGGCCGTATGCTTCCACAGCCTTGGCGATCAGGTTCTTTGCGTCCTCGGGCTTGGAAATATCGGTAGCCACTGCCAGCACGTCGCCGCCTGCTGCACGGATCTCTTCGGCCACAGCCTCCAGAGGAGCCACACGGCGGGCGCTGATAACCACCTTTGCGCCTTCCTTAGCAACCAGCTTTGCGGTAGCAGCACCCACGCCGGAGTTGCCGCCGGTAATAACAACTACTTTGTTATCCAAACGTCCCATGATAATAACCTCCAAAAAATTAAAAAATTTTGATGCATTTTATTACACTATGCCTTATATTACATAGCATACTATATTACTTTAAACAATTCAAGCCGAAATCGCTTATTTGTGAACAATTTGTCGAAAAGGCTTGGCAAAAAAACAGCCGGCCCCTTTTGAGGGGTCGGCCTTTGGAGTTATCAATGGCTTTGCGCCTTAAATGCAAAGGGTGCCGCCGGTTTTTGGGCGGCGCCCCGCAGCATTTATAACAAGCATCAGCGAAGGATGAGCTGACCGTTCTGAGCATCCAGCGTGAGGGTATCTCCCGCCGCGTGCTGGCCGCGGATGATCTCCTTTGCAATGAGGGTCTCGGCACGGCTCTGAATGAACCGCTTGAGGGGACGTGCACCGTAAATGGGGTCATAGCCGCCCTCGATGATGGCATCCTTTGCGGCAGGGGTCACTTCCAGACCCAGCTGCTGCTCGGCCATACGCTCGCGCAGATTCTGGAGCAGCAGATCCACAATGCCGCCGATCTCGTTCCGGGTGAGCGGCTTATAGAACACGATCTCATCCAGACGGTTCAAAAACTCGGGACGGAACTGGGTCTTGAGCATATTTTCCACGGTCTGGCGGGCCTCGGGCGCAATTTCGCCGCTGGCATCAATGCCGTCCAAAATAGCGCTGCTGCCCAGATTGCTGGTGAGGATGATGATGGTGTTTTTAAAGTCCACCACACGGCCCTGACTGTCGGTGATATGGCCGTCATCCAGCACCTGAAGCAGGATGTTGAACACATCCGGGTGAGCCTTTTCCACCTCATCGAACAGCACCACGCTGTAGGGGTGACGGCGCACCGCTTCGGTAAGCTGGCCGCCCTCTTCATAGCCCACATATCCCGGAGGCGCACCGATCAGACGAGACACACTGAATTTCTCCATATATTCCGTCATATCAATACGCACCATGTTGCGCTCATCGTCGAACAGGGCTTCGGCCAAGGCCTTCGCCAGCTCGGTTTTGCCAACGCCGGTGGGGCCGAGGAAGAGGAAGCTGCCGATGGGGCGGCCCGGGTTTGCAATGCCCGCACGGCTGCGCAGGATGGCCTCCGAGACCTTCTGCACGGCCTCGTTCTGGCCAATGACCCTCTTGTGCAGCACGTCCTCAAGGCCCAGCAGCTTTTCGCGCTCGCCTTCCACCAGACGCTGCACCGGGATGCCGGTCCAGCGAGCCACGATGCGGGCGATTTCCTCATCGGTCACCCGGTCACGCAGCAGGGTTGCGTTTTCTTCGGTGGTTTCGGCCTTCTGCTCCATTTCGGCCAGCTGCTTTTTGAGTTCGGGCAGGCGGCCGTATTTCAGCTCGGCGGCCTTGTTCAGGTCGTATTCCCGCTCGGCCTTTTCGATGGCGGCGCTGGTCTTTTCGATCTCCTCACGGATGGCCTGCACGCTGCCGATGGAGGACTTTTCGTTGTCCCACTTTGCCTTCATGGCGTTGAACTCGCTGCGGGCATCGGCCAGCTCTTTTTGCAGCTCGGCCAAACGGCTCTGGCTCAGCTGGTCGGTCTCCTTTTTCAGGGCGGCCTCCTCAATTTCCAGCTGCATGATGCGGCGGCGCAGATCGTCCAGCTCGGCGGGCATGGAATCCATCTCGGTGCGGATCATGGCGCAGGCCTCATCCACAAGGTCGATGGCCTTATCCGGCAGGAACCGGTCGGTAATATAGCGGTTGGAAAGGGTTGCGGCGGCAATCAGGGCATTGTCCTGAATCTTAACGCCGTGGAACACCTCATACCGCTCTTTTAAGCCACGCAGGATGGAAATGGTATCTTCCACGGTGGGCTGTTCCACCGTGACCGGCTGGAAACGACGTTCCAGAGCCGGGTCTTTTTCGATATACTGGCGGTATTCGTCCAAGGTGGTGGCACCGATGCAGTGCAGCTCACCGCGGGCCAGCATGGGCTTTAAGATGTTGCCCGCATCCATGGCGCCGTCGGTTTTGCCCGCACCCACAATGGTGTGCAGCTCATCAATGAACAGGATGATCTGGCCTTCCGACTTTTTCACCTCGTTCAAAACGCTCTTGAGCCGTTCCTCAAACTCGCCCCGGTATTTTGCACCGGCCACCAGAGCGCCCATATCCAAGCTGAAAATGGTGCGGTTTTTGAGGTTTTCGGGCACATCGCCCCGCACGATACGCTGGGCAAGGCCCTCGGCAATGGCGGTTTTGCCAACGCCGGCCTCACCGATCAGCACCGGGTTATTTTTGCGCTTACGGGACAAAATGCGGATCACATTTCGGATCTCACTGTCACGGCCGATCACCGGGTCCAGCTTTTGCTGACGGGCGGCCTCCACCAGGTCCTGACCGTATTTTTTGAGGGCGTCATAGGTTTCTTCGGGGTTATCACTGGTCACGCGCTGACTGCCCCGAACGGTAGCCAGCTGCTGCAAAAAGTTCTGCTTGGTCACGCCGTACCGGGCCAAAAGCTGACCGGCCGGGCCGCTGTCCTCCAAAAGGGCCAGCAGCAGGTGCTCCATGCTCACATATTCATCCTTCATCTCGGCCGCAGTCTGCTCGGCACGGTTGAGCAGACGGTCGGTATCACCGGAAATATAGATTTTGCCGGGTTCCCGGCCGGAGCCGGTCACGTGGGGCAGTGCCTCCACCAGCTTTTTGCTCTCGGCGGCAAATGCGCCGGTATCAATACCCAGTTTTTGCAACAGGCCGGGGATCAGGCCATCCTGCTGATGGACGGCCGCGCACAGCAGATGCTGCGGCTCCAGCGTTTGATTCTGGTACTCAATGGCAAGACTCTGGGCGTTCTGCACGGCCTCCAGTGTCTTTTGCGTATATTTGTTCGCGTTCATAGATCTGCCTCCTTTGCAAGCGATCCCGTTAATGAAAACGTTTATTAGTTTTAGCACTCTCATGCTTCGACTGCTAACATTGTATTCCTGCTATGCAAAATAGTCAAGTGGTTTCATAAATCTTTTACAACTTTTGCTGCACAGAAGGGGCTTGGCTCTTGAAGTTTTTACTTTAATAAAGTAAAATAGCACATAACAACTTTATTTACACCCCATAAGCGGGGCGTTTAAAAAAGAGAGGGGAAAGAAAAATGGAACTCAAACGAGACAGCGTATGCGTACAGGGCGGCTACACGCCCGGAAACGGGGAACCCCGTCAGATTCCGATCATTCAATCCACCACCTTTAAGTATGCCACCAGCGAAGATATGGGAAAGCTCTTTGATCTGGAGGCCGAAGGTTACTTCTACAGCCGTTTGCAGAACCCCACCTGCGATGCAGTGGCGGCAAAGATCTGCGCTCTTGAGGGCGGCACGGCAGCCATGCTCACCTCCAGCGGTCAGGCAGCCAACTTCTATGCTCTGTTCAACATTGCAGCCTGCGGCGACCATGTGGTGTGCTCCTCCAGCATTTACGGCGGCACCTACAATCTGTTCTCGGTCACCATGAAGCGCATGGGCCTTGAGTGCACCTTTGTGGAGCCCAGCTGCTCCGAAGAAGAGCTGAACGCAGCCTTCCGCCCCAACACCAAGGCCGTTTTTGGCGAGACCATCGCAAACCCGGCCCTCACCGTGCTGGACATTGAAAAGTTTGCAAAGGCTGCTCACGCACACGGCGTGCCCCTGATCGTGGACAACACCTTTGCTACTCCCATCAACTGCCGTCCCTTTGAGTGGGGTGCCGACATCGTGACCCACTCCACCACCAAGTACATGGACGGCCACGGCGCTGCCATCGGCGGCTGCATTGTGGACAGCGGCAAGTTCGACTGGACCAAATATCCCGACAAATTCCCCGGCCTGTGCACCCCCGACGACAGCTACCACGGTGTGACCTACACCGAGCGCTTCGGCCTTGCCGGTGCCTTTATCACCAAGGCCACCGCACAGCTGATGCGTGACTTTGGCTCGGTGCAGAGCCCCCAGTCCGCCTTTATGCTGAATCTGGGCCTTGAGAGCCTGCACGTTCGCATGAAGCGCCACTGCGACAACGCTCAGGCTGTGGCCGAGTTCTTGCAGAAGCACCCCAAGATCACTTGGGTTCACTACTGCGGCCTGCCCGGAGATGACTATTATGAGCTGGCTCAGAAGTATCTGCCCAACGGCAGCTGCGGCGTGGTGAGCTTTGGCGTGAAGGGCGGCCGCACCGCTGCCGAGACCTTTATGAAGAACCTGAAGGTTGCCGCCATTGAGACCCACGTGGCCGATGCCCGCACCTGCTGCCTGCATCCCGCCAGCGCAACCCACCGCCAGATGAACGACGAAGAGCTGGCCGCCGCCGGTGTAAGCCCGGATCTGGTGCGTTTCAGCTGCGGCCTTGAGGACCCCGAGGACCTGATCGCTGACATTGCACAGGCTCTGGAAAAGGCGTAAAACGGGAGGTTCGTATGCCCCTTATCATACCCAAATCCCTGCCCGCTTACGCGGCGCTCAAGGACGAAAATGTTTTTGTGATGCCCACCCGCCGTGCTGAGACCCAGCACATCCGGCCGCTGCGCATCCTTGCGCTCAACCTGATGCCCACCAAGATCGACACCGAGACCCAGCTTGCCCGGCTGTTGGCGAACTGCCCCATTCAGGTGCAGCTCACCCTGCTGCACACCGCAAGCCACGAGGCCTCGCACGTGTCCGGTGCGCACATGACCGCCTTTTACAAGACCTTTGACGAGGTAAAAGACGAGCGGTTCGACGGCATGATCATCACCGGCGCGCCGGTGGAGCAGATGCCCTTTGAAGAGGTGGACTACTGGCCCGAGCTGTGCGAGATCATGGATTTTTCCCGCACCCACGTTTACTCCACCCTGCACGTTTGCTGGGGCGCTCAGGCCGGTCTTTACCACCATTTCGGCATCGAAAAGGTACCGCTGGAGCACAAGATGTTCGGCATCTTCCCCCATCGGGTCACCCGGCCCTCCAATCCCCTTGTTCGGGGCTTTGACGAGGTGTTCTGGGCACCCCATTCCCGCCACACCGAAATGCGCCGGGATCAGATCGACGCCTGCCCCGACCTGCGGGTGCTGGCCGAGAGCAGCGAGGCCGGTGTGTATCTGATGAGCACCGAATCCGGCCGTCAGATCTTTGTGACCGGCCATCCCGAGTACGAAAAGTACACGCTGGACAAGGAATACCGCCGGGATCTGGCAAAGGGGCTGCCCATTGACCCGCCCAAGAACTACTATCCGGGCGGCGACATCAACGCCCCGCCGGTATACAGCTGGCGCAGCCACGCCTTTTTGCTGTACACCAACTGGCTCAACTATTATGTATATCAGGCAACCCCCTATGATCTGGGCGAGCTTTCTGATATGAATCACTGAACATAAAAAAGCGGCGCACCCTTTTGCGGGGTGCGCCGTTTGTTTATTCGGTCAAAATCAATCCCAAGGGGCCTTGTCCTCTTCGGATTCTTCGCTCTCCTTGGGCGGGGTGTAAGGCTCGGTGGAAAAAAAGCCTTCCCGCGACTCGATCTCGTCCCGGGTATGGCTTTGGAACTGCTCCAAAAGCCAGTTCTCTGCCTCTTTTACCGATTCTTCCGCAAAGGGAAAGCGCTTTTGCAGAACATCCTTTGTTTTTTCCATGCACCAAACGCCCATCCAGCAATAGGCGCACAGCTCGTCGCCGTCCCGCTGCACCTTATAATTGAACTGGCCCGCATTGCCGGAAACCGGGTTTTTGTTTTTGTACCACTGGAAGGGATAAAACGGATAATTGAACTGGATCATGCGAACCCAAAGCCTCCCTTTTTTTGCAAATCACGAAATTTATACCTATTATATCATATCCGCCGGGCGAAAAAAACCGCCGACCGATAGTCCTAATTTAATAACTTTTTGGGACAGTGACTCGAATTGACATCGCCTTGACTTGGGCGTTATAATGAAAAGCGTTGTATGAAATTTGTGCAATATGCAAAAAGTCAAAACGATTGACAAAGGAGAGACACCATGAACATGAAACGCATTGCGGCTCTTGCACTGAGCGCACTGATGGCAGCTTCTGTTCTGACTGCTTGCGGCAGCAGCGCACCCGAAGCTGAGAACGACGGTACCACCACTCTGAAGCTTTCCACTTGGGATTACAGCTCTATGCCCGCCCTGCAGAACACTGTGAAGGCATTTGAGGAATCTCACCCCAATATCAAGGTTGAAGTCATCGACATCCCCGCCGCTGACTACACCACCAAGCTCACCACCATGCTGAACGGCGGTTCCGAGCTGGACGTTATGATCGTGAAAGACGCCGACACCACCAAGAGCCTGGCCAACAAGAAGCAGCTGCTGGCACTGGACGACAAGATCGCCGCTTCCAATGTGGACCTGAGCGTTTACAACGGTCTGGCTGAGAACTTCAACTTCGACGGCAAGCAGTACTGCCTGCCCCTGCGTGCAGACTACTATGTGATGTTCTACAACAAGGACATTTTTGATGCACACAACATGGCTTACCCCACCAACGACTGGACTTGGGCTGACTTTGAGCAGATGGCCATGGATCTGGCTGATCCCGCAAACAACCAGTTCGGTGCTTACATCCACACCTGGCAGGCCTGCGTGCAGAACTGGGGCATTCAGGACGGCGAGCACACCATCATGGACTATGAGACCGGCTATGATTTCTTCAAGCCCTACTACGAGATGATCCTGCGCCTGCAGGATGCTAAGGCAATCCACGATTACGGCGTTGTGAAGGGCGCTAAGATCAACTATGCCGGTGCTTTCACTCAGGGCAACGTTGCTATGATGCCCATGGGCAGCTGGTTCATCGCTACCATGCTGGACAAGGTCAAGAACGGCGAGACCGACATCAACTGGGGTATCGCTACCCTGCCTCACCCCGAGAACGTGGAAGCCGGCTATGTGGTTGGCACCACCACCCCGATGGCTGTGAACGCTGCCTCCAAGCATCCTGAGGAAGCCTTTGAGCTGCTGAACTTCTTCACCGGCGAAGAGGGCGCTGCACAGTGCGCTGCTGCCGGTCAGTTCCCCGGCCGTGCCGATCAGGCTGCTATCGAGAAGATCGCTTCTGCTGAGGGTATGCCCGAGGGCTCCGTTGAGGCTCTGCAGGTCAAGCACATCGCTCTGGACCGTCCCGTTATGGACAAGGTTGCAGAGGTGAACCAGATGCTGGGCGAACAGCACAGCATGATCATGCTGAAGCAGGACACTCTCGACAACGTGCTGGCTGAAATGGCAAAGCAGGCAAAGGAAATCGTCGAGGAATAATTTTTCCTTGACCTTTCCCCCATAAAAAACACTTTATGCCCAGAGACACCCTGCCGTGTTCTCTGGGCATTCCCGTTTTATCCAGTCTTTGATAAAAGCAGGTAAAAACATGAATACTCTTCAAAATCAAGCCAAAATCTTAGACCCAAAAGCCCAGCGTGCCTTTTTTGTTTTGTGCTGGTTCACCCATTTCAGCACCTATCTGGGCCGGCTCAACTTTGCGGCAAGCCTTGCCGAGATCTCCGGCTCCACCGGCTTTTCCAAGGCAGACCTTGGCATGGTTGCCAGCGGCCTTTTTATCGGCTATGGCATTTTTCAGCTGGTGTGGGGCATTGCAGGCGACCACTGGGACCCGGTGCGCATGGTGTTCACCGGCATTTTCTGCTCGGGCGTGTGCAATCTGCTCATGCCCCTTGCGCCCACTCCCGCCGTTATGACCCTGTTCTGGACCCTCAACGGCGTGGCACAGTCGGGAGTATGGTCTCCCCTTCTGCGGCTCACGGTGGATCGGCTGCCCGGCAATGAGGCCATGCGGGCCAGCGTTCGGTACGCAACCATCGCCCCCGCCGGTACCTTTGCCGCCTACATCGTCTCGGCCCTCTGCGCCTTGGTGGGTTCTTGGCGCGCACCCTTCTTTTTTGCGGCGGTCTTTCTCTTCTTTTCTTCCTTCTTCTGGCTGCGCGGCATGAAGGTGCTTGCCCCCGGCAGCCACAAAAACGCCGCTGCCCAAAACAAGGTCCCCGGCCGCTCGGGCGGCATCCCGGCGCTGGTTTTGTGGATGCTGGTTCCCATCTCGCTGGCCTGCCTTGTGAACGGCTTTATCCGGGACGGCGTGCAGACTTGGATGCCCTCCTATCTGCTGGATTCCTATGGGCTGGACAGCTTCTTCTCCATCCTCTTCACCCTTGCCCTGCCCCTGCTCAACCTGAGCGGCGCATGGCTCAGCAAGGTGCTCAACGAAAAGGTGTTCCACAACGAGCTGCTCACCGCCGCCGTCTGCTTTGGTCTGAGCCTTCTGCTGCTGGCTCCCATCGCCTTTGTGAGCGGACTTTCGATTGCGCCCATGCTGCTGCTTTCGGGCTTTGGCACCGCCATGATGCTGGTGGTGAACGTGATGCTGGTCACCCTTGTGCCGCTGCGTTTTCAAAACACCGGCCGGGTGAGCACCCTTTCGGGCGTTTTGAACTCGGTCACCTATCTGGGCAGTGCCCTTTCGGGCCGGGGCGCAGGCCGCCTGATCGAAAGCTTCGGCTGGGCGAACCTCTTTAAGGGCTGGTGCATTGCCGCCGGCATCGCCGCCCTCATCTGCCTTGCGGTGTGCCTCGTTTTAAAAAAGCAGGACAAGCAGTCCGCATAAAAGCTCTCTTTTGATACTAGAAAAAGCGTCGGCATTGAAGAACTCTCAATGCCGACGCTTTTTTATGCTTTGCTGCGCACTTCACAGGCGCGATTGCTTGCTTCGTCTGTTTTTAAAGCAGCCGTTTGCCCTGCACCAAAGCGCTTACTTAAAATACTTTTCGATAAAGGAATCAATCTTGCGGCCATAGCCCTCGGGGCTGGTGTACATGGTCTCGATGTGGCGGGTGCAGCAGGGGAAGAAGCAGTCCTTCTCTCCCTGATACATTTCGTAAAGGGCCGGGCCGTTGCAGGCGGGCACCAATTTATCCTCGGTGCCGTGCACAAACAGCATGGGCACACGGGAGGCCGAAAGGCTTGCGGTCACGTCCGAATCGTTGATGTCGTACCCGGCCACCAGCTTGTTGATGAGCCGCAAAGGCTGGTACATGGGCCCCACCTGATGGTCAAGGGATGCCCGGGCGTTTCGGTAGCCGCTGTCCTCAATGATGAACTTGACCTGCGGCGGGCAGTGGCTGCTCATCTGCATCACGGTTGCGGCACCCATCGAAAAGCCGTGCAGCAAGATCTGGGTGTCCGGGCCGAATTTTTCCACCAAAAAGTCCACCCAGTCAAGGCAGTCTTTGCTTTCAAACACGTCAAAGCCGATGTGGGTGCCCTCGCTTGCGCCGTGGGCGGTGTGGTCGCAGCAGAACAGGTCAATGCCCCGGCTGCGGTAATAATCGTAATACATTCCGGCGGTGTCGGCGTGGTCGGAGCGGTA
>RCNH01000882.1_pt1 | contig 11279 bp, 8 predicted proteins | sample 2041161 | NCBI WGS metagenome assembly RCNH01 (sample SAMN09708215, study PRJNA481090) | Feces metagenome, whole genome shotgun sequencing project. | biome: feces | host: Leptonychotes weddellii | place: Antarctica: Sion Island | collected 2010-03-01
AGACCGATATGTATTTTTCCCGAGGTACACGCCCCCGGGAAAAATGAATTTCACTTTATTTGCCGCTGCGGCGGCAAACTCTGCGAGGCTTTTTTGACATGCTGTACCCCGTTTGCCATAAGGCAAACGGGGCTGCTTTTTATTCGTCTTCCTTGGGGAATGCGTACTTCTGGCGGTACTCCTGGAAGCTCTCGTCGAACTGGGCGCTTTCGCTGAGCTCGCCGGACTTCAGTGCGTTCAGGTATTCGTGGGCCTCCAATTTGCCCTCGGACACCTGCAGCATCTCAATGGCCACATTGGAGCAGTGGTCTGCGCTGCGCTCACAGGCTGTCAGCAGATCCTCCAGCACAAAGCCGTATTCCACGGTGCACTGTCCGCTCCGGAGGCGGCGCACATGCCGGGACTTCACTTCCTTCACCAGGGCATCCACAACCTGCTCCTGAGGCTCTACCTGCTTTGCCATCTCCAAATCGTTATTGGCAAAGGCGGTCATGGTGTGATTGACAATGCCCACCACAGCCTTCTGGAGCACTGCCACCTCCCGCTTTGCCGCATCGGAGAAGTTCATACCCTTCACGGACATCTCCTCTCCGGTCTTGGCAATGGCCACGGCGTGGTCTGCGATCCGCTCCAGATCGCTGATGGTGTAAAGCAGGGTGTTCAGCACCCGGTTATCGTGGACGGACATGGTCTTTCCGGTGAGCTTTACCAGATAGGTTCCCAGGGCATCCTCATACTGGTCTGTCTCGTTTTCCATGGCCTTCACCTGCTCCAGACCCTTGGCATCAAACTTCTTGGTCAGCTCCATGGCCTGGCTGATGGCCTTTGCGGAGGTCATCGCCATCTGGCCGGCGATCTCATAGGCTCTCTGAAGGGCAACTGCCGGGGTTGCCAGCAGGCGCTCGTCCAGAAGGGCCACCTTTTCCGGCTTCTTGTCATCCGCAACAGACAGGATCGCCAGCTTCTCCAGCACGCCATGCAGGGGCAGCATGATCACGGTGGTCAGCAGGTTAAAGCCCGTGTGAATAAGGGCGATGTCAAACTCGCTGGCGGTCTTGGTCAAAAACTCCCAGGGGAAGAACAGGCCGATGCCGTAAAACAGGATTGCAAACAGAATGACACCGATGAGGTTAAAGTACAGGTGCACCATCGCCGTTCTGCGGGCGTTGCGGTTGGCACCCACAGTGGAGATCAGCGCCGTCACACAGGTGCCGATGTTCTGACCCAGAATGATGGGCAGGGCCATACCCCCTGTAACCACGCCGGTGGAACATAGACTCTGCAAAATACCCACCGATGCGGAGGAGGACTGGATCACAGCGGTAAGGACAGCACCCACCACAATGCCCAAAATGGGATTGGTGAAGGAGATCATCATATCCGCAAACCACGCCTCGTCCTTTAGGAACTTCATGGCGGAGCTCATCAGCTCCATGCCGGTCATCAGTGCCATAAATCCCAGCAGAATTGTGCCGATACCCTTCTTTTTCTGGGATTTTGTGAACATATAAAGGACAATTCCGATAATGCCCAGCAGGGGTGCCAGGGTGGTGGGCTTAAACAGCTGCACCAGGAAGCTCTCGCCCTCCAGAGCGGTCAGTGACAGAATCCAGGAGGTGACCGTGGTACCTACGTTGGCACCCATGATAACTCCCACGGCCTGCCTCAGCGTCATAATGCCGGAGTTTACAAAGCCCACGACCATAACCGTTGTGGCCGAAGAGGACTGGATCACGGCGGTGACCGCAAGGCCCAGGAAAAAGCCCCTCAACACGGTGGAGCTCATCTTGGCCAGGATGGTCTGTAGCTTGCCGCCGGCCTGCTGTTCCAGGGATTTGCCCATGATATCCATGCCGAACAGGAACAGCGCCAAACCGCCCAGCAGGGAGATTATTTTAAACACATACATGCTCATAGTTTTCACTACCTATCTTTTTTATTTGAAATCCTTATTGCTTCATTGTCATTATAAAACGCCCCTTTTGTAAATTCCACCCAGGTTATGAAAGACTTATGTAAAATCTATGTAAAGTAAAAGTGCACCCCGAAACGGGATGCACCTTTCTGCATATGAAAAATTCTGTCATTCTGAAAAGCGCAGCGACGAAGAATCTTTCATAAGATCCTTCGCTCCGCTCAGGATGACACTCCCCTGTCATTCTGAGGAGCGCAGTGACGAAGAATCTTTTATAAGATCCTTCGGATAACAAACGGGGGTATCGCCCTAAAAAATAACGGATATGGTAGTTCCCTTGCCGGGGGTGCTTTGCAGCTTCAGAGCCGCATTGTGATCCATGGCCGCATGTTTTACGATGGACAGGCCCAGGCCTGTGCCGCCGGACTGCTTGGAGTGGCTCTTGTCCACCCGGTAGAACCGCTCGAATACACGCTGCTGATGCTCCGGGGGGATGCCGATACCCGTATCCGCCACCGACAGCACCACATTCCCGTTCTCCTGCCGGATCCCGATGGTCACGCTGCCCCCCTCCACATTGTACTTGATTGCATTGTCGCAGAGGTTGTAGATGATCTCATAGAGCATTCTCCGGACACCCCGGACCTTGCATGGCTCCGCCTGGATGGAGAATTTCACATGCTTCCGATCCGCTGCCGACTGGAGTACTGCCACAGTCTCCTCCGCCAGAGGCAGCAGCTCCACCTCCTCCTGGGGAATCTGCACGCCCTCATCCAGCTGGGACAGGCGGATGATGTCCTCAATGAGGTTTACAAGCCGGGTGGCCTCCTTGCGGATATTCATGATGAATCGGGGCTGATCCGCCGGCTTTACCAGGCCGTTTTCCATCAGCTCCGCACTGCCGATAATGGATTGCAGAGGCGTTTTCAGCTCATGGGACACATTGGCGGAGAATTCCCGGCGGCTGCGCTCAGCATTGGTCTGCTCGCTCACATCAAAGGCGAGGATCACCGCTCCAATCACGCTGCCCCCGGACTCGATACGGCTCAGATCGAACTGGAACTCCCTCTGATTGCGCACAGCACGCATCTGGCTGTATCCATCGGAGAACACCCGCTGTATGGCATTGCGCATGTCGAGCTTTCGGTCGATGTCCAGAAAGTCCTGGCCGATGCAGGCCACGTCTGCCCCGAAGAGTTTTCTTGCCGCCGGATTGATATTGAGGACTTTCCCCTCCTTATCGAGAAGCACCAGTCCCTCCTTGAGGTTTGCGGTGATCTGCTGAAATTCGTCGGTTTTCCGCTTTAATTTCCGCATTTGGGAGGAGATCTGCTGATGCTGCTGATTGATCCGATTCAGAAGTGGAGAGATTTCCTCATATACATGATTATCCAGAGGATTCTCCAGATCCAGCCGGTTTAGGGGCTGAACGATTCGCTTGGCCATCCGATCCGAGAGCACCACCGACAGGGCCACGGCAATCACCACGATCACCCCGATGGGCTGCATCATACCCCACATCACCGCAGTAGAGCCTGCCTGGCTCACGGAAATACGCAGCACCGTACCATCCTTTAGGCGTCTTGCCTCATAGAGCGTTTTTTCTGTTAGGGTGGCAGAGCGGCGGATACTGCTGCCGCTGCCCTGGGTGACGGCCTCTTCAAATTCCTCTCGACCTGTGTGGTTTCCCATGGTCTCCGCAGCCACCTGGGAGTCGTACAAAACCGTGCCGTCCCCCTTTATCCAGGTGATTCGGGAGCGGCCGGAATCCACGCTCTGCAGATACTTGGTGCCGTTTTGCTCCGTGCCTACCACCGCAAGGCTCAGCTCGTCCTTCAGCTGCTGGATCTGCACCCCCTCGTAATAGTCATAGAGCACACCCATAATAATGCCCACGCTGCACAGCAGCACAACTGCCGCCACAAACATGGTGGAACGGAAGATTTTATTGGTCATGATTGGCCTCCAGCCGATAGCCCACATTGCGCACCGTCTCGATCATCTGTCCATACGCCCCCAGCTTTTGCCGCAGGGTACGGATGTGCATATCCACCGTCCGGGTCTCCCCCAGATAATCGGAATCCCACACATCGCTCAGCAGCTGCTCTCTTGTAAAGGCAGTGCCCGGGCTGGATAAAAACAGCCGCAGCAGCTCAAACTCCTTAAAGGTCAGCATGATCCGCTCTCCGTCCACACTTACCGTGTGCTCATTGACATTCATCACAAGCCCCTCCAGCTTCAGAAGGGAATCCGTCTGCCGGGGGCGGCAGCGGCGCAGCACCGCCTTGACCCGGGACACCATCTCCATCATACCGAAGGGCTTTACCAGATAGTCGTCCGCCCCCAGATCCAGGCTCTGGATCTTGTCGTACTCGCTGCCCTTGGCGGTTGCCATAATCACGGGGATCTCCCGGAGCTGGGCATCGTTTTTCATCTTCGTAAGCAGCTCCACTCCGTCCATTCCCGGCAGCATCACATCCAGAAGCACCAGCTCGGGTCTATCCTGCTGGAGGGCCTCCCAGAAGCCGTCTCCGGTCTCAAAGCCCCTTGCCTCCATGCCTGTGCTCTGCAGCGCATATACCTCAATGTCCCGAATGCCGGGATCGTCCTCCACGCACCAAATCATGCGGTACCTCCTCATTGAATCCTGGCCCGCCCGGAGCACTTCCGGCCCACCGGGGGGCATTTCACTCTCTATACCATCAATAGTTTACTCATTTTTCTCCACAATTGCAAGAAATTCCCGAATAGCGACTTTTTTCCTCCACTTCCCTCCTTGACGAACCGCCTGCAATCGCATAGAATATTAGAACAAACTTACGAAAATAAAAGGGGGGAGCGCCATGGAGAGCCGTTCCTACATTGCAATTGACCTCAAGTCCTTTTACGCATCCGTAGAGTGCATCGCACGGGGACTTGACCCCATGAAAACCAATCTGGTGGTGGCAGATTCCAGCCGCACCGAGAAAACCATCTGTCTGGCGGTCTCCCCCAGTCTCAAGGCCTACGGGATCCCCGGCAGAGCCAGACTGTTTGAGGTGGTGCAGAAGACCGCAGAGGTCAATGCCCTGCGGAAGTTCCGGGCTCCGGGCCGCACCTTCACCGGCAGCTCCTATGATGCCACCCAGCTGGATGCCGACCCCTCTTTGTCTCTTGACTACATTGTAGCGCCCCCCCGGATGTCTTACTATGTGGAGTGCAGCAATCTGGTGTACAGTGTCTATCTCAAATACATCGCCCCGGAGGATATCCACGTCTACTCCATCGACGAGGTGTTTATGGATGTGACCGGGTATTTAAAGACCTATGGCTGCACCCCCCGGGAGCTTGCCATGCGGATGATCCTGGACGTGCTGGACACCGCCGGAGTCACCGCCACCGCCGGGATCGGCACCAATCTGTTTCTTGCCAAGGTGGCTATGGACGTGGAGGCCAAGCACATTCCCCCGGACGAAAACGGGGTGCGCATCGCACAGCTGGACGAAATGCGCTACCGGGAGAGCCTTTGGACCCACCGGCCTCTCACGGATTTCTGGCGTGTGGGCAAGGGCTATGCAAAAAAACTGGAGGCCCACGGCATTTTCACCATGGGCGATATTGCCCGGTGCTCTGTCTGCAATGACAGCCTGCTCTACAAGCTGTTCGGGGTCAACGCAGAGCTGCTCATCGACCACGCCTGGGGCTGGGAGCCCTGCACCATCGCTCAGGTAAAGGCCTACAAGCCCCAGACGAACAGCGTAGGCTCCGGCCAGGTGCTGTCTGACCCCTCCTCCTTTGCCCGGGGAAGGCTCATCACCCGGGAGATGACGGATCTTCTGTCCCTGGATCTGGTGGATAAGGGTCTTGTCACCGATCAGCTCACCCTGACCGTGGGCTACGACCGGGAAAATCTGACGGATCCCCGCATCTGCCAGACCTACACCGGCCCCACCACCACAGACCCCTATGGCCGCCAAATCCCCAAACACGCCCACGGCACCGCCAATCTTGGCAGGCAGACCGCCTCCTGCAAGCTCATCACCGAGGCTATGATGGCGCTCTACGAGCGGATCGTAAACCCGGAGCTGCTGATCCGGCGCATCAACATCACCGCAAACCACGTGGTGCCGGAGGGGATGCAGCGGGACAGCTTTCAGCAGCTGGATCTCTTTACGGACCCGGAGGCCCAGCAAAGAGAGGCGGCCCAGCTGGAGCGGGAGAAGCGCAGGCAGAAGGCCGTGCTGAGCATTCGCAGGAAGTACGGGAAAAACGCCATTTTGAAGGGAATGAACTACCAGAAGGGGGCGACCACCATAGAGCGCAACGGACAGATCGGAGGTCACAAGGCATGACAGGTCCCTATGATGACATTCTCCACATGGCATACCCCTGGGAAAGCACCAGACCCCGGATGTCCGCCGCAGACCGGGCCGGTCAGTTCTCCCCCTTTGCGGCCCTTGTGGGATACGAGGCCTCCATTGCGGAGACCGCAAGGCTCACCGGGCCGAAAATTGAGCTGACGGACAGCGCCAAAGAAGACCTGAACGAAACCCTGCAGCGCCTCAGCTGTGACCTAAAAGACCGCCCCTTTGTGAAAGTCACCTACTTTCAGCCGGATCTTTACAAGGAGGGGGGCAGTTATCTCACGGTCACCAGCAGAGCCTTCCGCATCGATCCTGTTTACCACTATCTCTTTCTGGAGGCAGACATTCTCCCTATGGACAGCATTTTGAAGATCGAGTATCCCCCGGAGCCTTGACCCGGAAACCAATAGCAAAAACCGCTGTAACTTCTTTGTTACAGCGGTTTTATGTATTTTACTTTACCTTCTCCGTAAGGAAGGAGATCATCTCCGGGGCATTCTGCCCCTGGATCTTTCGGTTTACATAATTTTTCGTGATTTTCACAACCAGGGGTGTCATGGCGAGAACACCCACCAGGTTCGGCAGCATCATAAGGCCGTTAAAGGTGTCAGAGATATCCCAGGCAAGCGAGGAACTCATGACAGCACCGGAGCTGATCATCAGCACAAACAGCACCCGGAAGACCTTTGCGCATTTCTCCCCGAACAGGTACTCCACCGCTCTGCATCCGTACTGAGACCAGCCCAGAACCGTCGTGAAGGCGAAGAGCAAAATGGCAACCGCCACAAACATCTCCCCCAGCACCCCGAAGGTGTTGCCGAAGGCCTGGGATACCAGGGTAGCATCGTTTACAGAGGCATCCACCGGAAGGCCGGTGGCCAGGTCAATATAGCCGCTGGAGAGCACCACCACAGCGGTCATGGTACACACCACGAAGGTGTCCACAAACACCTCAAAAATGCCCCACATGCCCTGCTTTACAGGTTCCTTCACATTGGAGGAGGCGTGAACCATCACGGAAGAGCCAAGACCTGCTTCGTTGGAAAATACGCCACGCTTGCAGCCCTGGGTGATGACCTTGCTGAGAGCCACACCGGCAACGCCGCCTGCCATGGCCTGTGCGCCGAAGGCAAACCGGAAAATAGAGGCGAAAATGGGGCCGACCATGTGGATATGCTGGAAAAACAGCACAAGAACTCCCACAATGTACAAAGAAGCCATCAGCGGAACGATCTTTTCGGCAAAGGCCGCAATTCTCTGGAGGCCCCCGATGATGATAATGCCTGCCACAACGGTGAGCACAAGGCCGATCAAAAGAGACAGCACGGGAACGCCGCCGATCTGTCCCAGATCCACACCCTTAAAGAAAGCGGATTCCAGATTTAGGGTGATTTTGTTCACCTGGGCCATGTTTCCGGTGCCGAGAGAGGCAAAAATCGCAAAGACCGAGAACAGCGCCGCCAGGAAACCGCCCAGCCTTTTGCAGTGGCGATAGCGGCCCAGGCCGTCCTTCAGATAGTACATGGTACCGCCCACCCACTCACCGGCGGAATTCCGGTGACGGAAATAGATACCCAGAACATTCTCCGAGAACTTGGTCATCATGCCAAAGAAGGCCGCCACCCACATCCAGAACACGGCACCGGGGCCGCCGATGACGATTGCGGTGGCAACGCCTGCAATATTGCCCGTGCCGATGGTTGCAGCCAGGGCGGTGCAGAGGGCCTGAAACTGAGAAATCGACCGTTTATCTGTCTTTTGGGTGGAACTGCTGTCCTTTGCGAAGACCGATCCTATGGTCTCCTTCCACCAGTGCTTAATATGCCGCAGCTGGAAAAACCCGGTACAGCAGGTCAGCAGCAGGCCGGTGCCCAGCAGCAGAAACAGGCCGATCTTGACCCACACGAAGTCATTGACGGCTGCATTCACCTTTTCCAGTGTCTGAAAAAAACTCCCCATATTCTCCTCCTAAGAAACTAAAACTTAGCCCTTATTATACTCTTCAAACTGCGCAGATGCAAGAAACACTTTGGAAAACCGGGAAATCTCCCGAAAATTTCCGGCTACATTCCTGCGCTTTGTTCCCGCTTGCGGAGGATTTTCCGAATCATGGTGAAATACACCGGGATGGAGATCGCCACGGAGAGCACATCTGATATCGGCTCTGCGTAGAACATCATAGAGGCCTCCGCCACCTGGGGAATGGCAAAGATGGCCACAAAATAGACGGACTTTCTCCAAAAGGACAGAGGCAGGGACATCTGCACCTGTCCCATTCCCGTAAAGCCGTCCACAATGGCATACTGAATGCCCAGGGGAACCGCAGCCATGGTGCAGATGCGGATGGCACGGCAGGCGGCGGCATTGAGGGCCGGATCCGTCGTAAAGAGGGAGGCAAACAAAGGGCCTGCCACCCGTGCCAGCACAAATAAAAGGGCCGTGTAGCCTGCGCACATGGCGGCAATGTATTTCTGGGCCTTCAGCACCCGGTCTGAGCGGCAGGCACCGTAATTATAGCTGAGAATACTCTGGGTGCCGCCGCTGATGCCGCCCAGGGGCATGGTGAGCACCAGCATAAAGCTCTGGACAATGGTGTTGCAGGAAATGAGGTCATCTCCCTGGGCGCCGCCGTGCTTTTGCAGCAGGGCATTCATGGCGATAATCATCACATTGTCCAGGGCAATGATGAGAAACGGGGCAATGCCCAGTTTCAAAACTCTTCCGATAATGGACAGGTCGTATCCCCCAAAGGAGATGGTGACCTGGGCTTTCTTCAGCAAAAACAGCAGCACGAATCCGGCGCTGGCAGCCTGGCTGAGAATGGTCGCAAGCGCCGCCCCCTCCACGCCCATGTGCAGCCCGAAAATAAAAACAGGGTCCAGTACAATATTCAGCACCGCACCGAGAATCACCGCAAACATGCCGGTTTTTGCATAGCCCTGGGCAATGACGAACTGGTTCATGCCCACAGACATGAGGGCAAACAGGGTGCCGCTCACATAGACCGTAAAGTATTTTTCCGCATAGGGATAGGTGGCATCGCTGGCACCAAAGAGCCGGAGCATAGGCTCCTTTAGGGCAAGGGCCAGGGCGGTCACCCACACCGCCATCACGCACAGCATCACAAAGCAGTTTGCCAGGATCTGCGCCGCCCTGTCCTTTTTCCCCTCTCCCAGGGCAATGCCCATAAGGGGCGTGCCGCCGATCCCCACCCAAAAGGCAAAGGCACCGATCATCGTCACAATGGGGCCGCAGACCCCCACGCCTGCCAGGGAGATGCTCCCCACCTGGGGGATATTTCCCACAAACATCCGGTCCACAATGCTATATAGCACGCTGACAAACTGGGCCAGCATACTGGGAATGGCTATCCGAAAAACGAGCCGGGATATTTTATCCCGCCCCAGATCATTTTCCATTTTCATAGATTTCCGCTCTCTTCATTTTCAATATGATTTCCCCTATATTGTACCGCTATTTTCTAAAAAAGAAAGGGTATTTTTCAAAGAAAAAGTCCCGAAAGAATTCACTTTCAGGACTTTTTTCTTGTTTAAAATCACCTGCTGAGGCGGTAGATGTTTTTCATATCTTCCTTCCCCAGCTTTTTCATATTGCCCACGGTGCGCTTACGGAAATGGCTGCACTTTTCTGCCAGCTCCTCAATTTCCTCCTCCGTGACGGTCTTTCCGGGCATCAGCTCAGACAGGCTCACGGGCATCCCGATGGAGCGGAAGAAGTCCTCCGTCCGGCAGATGGCCGCCTGGGCGGTCTGCATGGGATCTTCATAGTTCATATTAAGGCCCCACACATTGACACCGAACCGGGCAAAGCGCATGGGATCTGCATCCACCACGTATCTGGCCCAGCTTCCCCAGACCGCCGCAAGGCCTGCGCCGTGGGCCACATCGTAAAGGCCCCCCAGCTCATGCTCCAGCTGGTGGCAGGCCCAGTCACCGGCTCTTCCCAGTCCCGTGAGGGTATTGTGGGACAGGCTGCCTGCCCACATAACTTCCGATCGGGCCTCATAGTTGTCCGGCTCCCGCATACACACGGGGCCGTACTGGATCACCGTCCGCAGCAGGGCCTCTGCGATCCGGTCGGTCATCTCATTGATGCCGCCGCCGGAGAAATACCGCTCCATGGTGTGCATCATAATATCCGTAATGCCGCAGGCTGTCTGGTAGGGGGGCAGGGTGTAGAGAAGCTCCGGATTCATGAGGGTGAATCTGGGGCGGTTAAAGGCTGTGTTGCTGCCCCGTTTCAGCAGGCCCTCTTCTTTCGTAATCACCGAGGAGAGGCTGGTTTCGGAGCCAGTTGCCGCCAGTGTCACAATATTGGCATGGGGCAGGGCCGCAGCCGGAACGGCGGTTCTCTCATAAAAGTCCCACACGTCTCCCGCATAGGGTACTCCCAGGGCGATGGCCTTTGCTGAGTCGATGGCTGAGCCGCCGCCCACTGCCAGAATGAAGTCCACATGTTCCTTCCGGCACAGTGCGATTCCCTCCTGCACCAGAGCCAGTCTGGGATTGGGCTGGGCGCCGCCCAGCATCACATAGGGAAGCTCTGCTTCCTGCAAAGCCCGTTCCACCCGGGCCATAAGGCCGCTTTTTATGACACTTCCGCCGCCGTAGTGAATGAGCACCTTGGAAGCGCCCCAGGCCAGCAGCTCCTTTCCCACTTGATTTTCGACGCCCCTGCCGAAGATCACTTTTGTGGGCGAATAAAATTCAAACTGGTTCATATTGTGCTCCTTTCCGTCTCCATACCGTTTTATTGATATCACCATAATAAAATAGGAAGTACCCCTTGTCAATCCCGGTTACGCCCTCCGGTTTCCGTCGGCTGCACATAAAAATCCACAGCCCCAAATCAGAGCTGTGGATGAATTTTACCGTAGGAACGCTGCCAAGCTGCGCCCTGGGGGGACGGGAAGCGGTACTTTCTTGTGCTGAACAAGAAAGTACCCAAAGAAGTCAGCAAAGGGGAGGATTTTGAGATGCTTGCTCCCGCAAGCATAGCCA
>RCNH01000993.1_pt1 | contig 11279 bp, 7 predicted proteins | sample 2041161 | NCBI WGS metagenome assembly RCNH01 (sample SAMN09708215, study PRJNA481090) | Feces metagenome, whole genome shotgun sequencing project. | biome: feces | host: Leptonychotes weddellii | place: Antarctica: Sion Island | collected 2010-03-01
AAAAGTCCAGCACACCCAGCTTTACGATCTCCAAGCCCACCGCCTCGGCTACTTCTAAAATCCAGTCCAGCTGGTGGTTGTAGGTAATAATCATCAGCTTTTTCCCCTGCAGGGCGGGACGAACCGCCGCAATACGCCGCTGATATTCGGCGCTGTAGCGTCGGATAATGTCCTCCGCCGCCTCCCGGCGATGGAAAAAGTCTCCCACGCCCCGCAGCCAGCGGCAAGTCTCACCAAAGCCGGTGGGAAACTGCTCCTCATAGAAGCGGCAGCCGTATTTCTCCTCGAAAAACTTCTCCAAAATGACGCCGGTATAGTCCTTGTAGGCCAACAGGTTCAGCCCTGCACTGCAAAAATTCTTCAGCGCATCGTAGGTCGTGTTGCAGAGGAAGCGGCAGTTGACTCGAACTCCCATCTCCCGAAGCAAGCCCGCCATCAGTTCAAAATTCTGCTGGGTATTGGTGGCCACCACCTTTTCAAAGACCACATTGACCGTATCCGGCTGTCGGGGCACGGTGGGATCTACGATCTGCTCGGCCAGCTGCAAATAGGCCGTCAGCATCCCCTGCAGATAGTCCCCGGTGAGGTTTCCGTCGGTTTTGACCGTCACCACCGGACACTCCGGGGTGGACAATTGCCGCACCCGGTCAATATCGTCGCCGATGATCCCCGCCGGACAGGTGCTGATGACGATGACCGCCCTCGGCCCGTCCTGCTGCGCCCGCTGCACCGTCTCCGTCAGCTTCTCCATGCCACCGAACACCATGTCCGACTCATCCATATCTGTGGCGGTAATATTGGGCAGAATCGGCACCGGCAGCAGCGAACCGCGTTCAAAGAGACGCCGCCGTCCGGAGGAGGAGATGGATTGGTAGGAGAGGTAGGCACAGCTCTTAGGCCCGTGGGCGATGATGGCGGCATCTGTCAGATGGATGCCGGTATTCATGGCGCCGTTGAAAGCGCAGCCGTGGAGCGGCTCATCCCGCAGCACATTTTTGGATAGAACGCCGCCGTGGGCATCCTGCGTTTCCACCGGTTTTGTCGGCTGCGGAATTACCTGCCGCACCGGCTCCGCGCGCGTCTCTCCGTAAAAGACCAGCGATTCCAGATCCTCATCCGTCAAGGGGCAAGCGGGGTACAACTGCAATCCTTCCTCGATCCGCGCCGCCACATCGTTGAAAACGTCGGCAACGCCGCCCTGCCCTTCCAGCAGCTCCATGGCGGTACAGCCCTGCCGCTCGGCGGCGGCAAAGACATCATCCCGGGGAATCTTCGCAAAAATCGGCAATCCCACTGCCTTGGCAAAGGCCGCCACACGGTTTTCTTCATTGCGCACATTACGGCTGTTATAGAGGATACCCGCCACACGGCAGCGATCCTCGTCGTAGTTTTTAATACCGCGCAGGATGTTGTTGGCCGCATACAAAGACATATACTCCCCAGAGGTCACCAGAAAGATGGTGTCGGCGTACTCCCGGCGAATCGGGACGGCAAAGCCGCCGCAGACCACGTCTCCCAGCACATCGTAGAGCACCAGATCATACTGCTTCTTCACGCCGAAGCGTTCCAGCAGTTCAAAGGCCGTGATAATTCCGCGTCCGGCACAGCCCACACCCGGCTCCGGACCTCCGGCCTCGATGCAGCCGATCCCCTGATAGCCGCTAAAGAGCACATCCTGCAGATGATAGTCCGCCGTACCGGTGGCACGGATATAGTCCAGCACCGTGGTGATACGCTGTCCGTGCATCAATAGACGGGTGGAGTCGTGCTTGGGATCGCAGCCGATCTGCAAAACACGCGCTCCGCGCAGTGCCAGTGCCGCCGACACATTGGCACACAGGGTGGATTTTCCAATGCCGCCCTTTCCGTAAATCGCAATTTCTTTCAAATATATCGCCTCTCTTCCGCCACGTTTTTCTTTTGTTATCATATATTAACCTCACTATTATCTATAGAATTATACCATATCTTTTTTATGAAAAAAGAAATTTTTTATCTTTAAAATCATATATTGGAAATATAGGTGGTTATATGAACTTCGAACAAAAAAAACATTTTATTATTCTGTTCTTATATTATACAATGATCATTAGTATTTTTTATATTTGTTTCCGTTATTTGATTCATTATCTTCTTCCTTTTCTAATTGGAAGTATAATCTCTATTTTAGCAGAACCTTGGATTCGTAAACTTACCTCTTATACAAATGGACACCGTCACTTATGGAATATTCTTATTTTACTAGCATTCTACGCAATCTGTATTATCATAGTCTTATTATTTCTTTCATTACTATATAATCTAACACAATATATCATTTCAAACTCTTCAACATATTATAAAAACTTCCTTTCTCCTTTTTTATCTACTATTTCCTCTCTATGCAACACTCATCCTTATCTTGAATCATTATTTTCTCCAATTTTAGTAAACCTAAATCAACAATTACCTTACTATATTTCTACAATAACAAAACATTGCCTACCGTATTTAACATCAATCATTCAAACATTTCCATCTTTTTTATTTGCTCTAAGTACCACTGTTTTTACTAGTTATTTTATCACTTTTCATGCTTCTACATTATTAAATAAATTAGATACCATCTGTCCCATCTCAATAAAACCATATGTAACATCAATCTATTATTATATAAATCACACTCTGTTTCACATATGTATCGCAAATTTAAATCTAATGTTACTTACATGTTTAGAGTTATGGATTGGATTTCTTGTATTAGGAATTTCGAATCCATTTATAAAATCATTTGGTATTGCTCTTTTCGATTTTCTTCCCATTGTTGGAACAGGTACAATCCTTATCCCTTGGTGTTTTATTTTATATGTTATGAATCAAAAAAAGCACGCAGTTGGATTACTTATTTTATATTTCATTATACTATGCGTAAGAAACATCTTAGAGCCTAAAATAATGGGAAAACAATTAGGTATACACCCTTTTTATATGTTAGTTTCAATGTATCTAGGATCACAAATATTTGGATTTATAGGCATCTTTTTTTGTCCTATTTTACTCCAACTTATAAAATGTATAATTCAGACAAGCAAAGAAACCACAGAAATTTTCAATCAAAATAAAAACCTATAGATTCTATGCTATTTAATATAGACTCTATAGGTTATATTTACTTTATAATTATTTAAGTTCTTTGATTTCTTTTGGTAATTCTACCTTTGTTTTATTGTAATCACTAATTTCTGCATTTAAATTAATTGTAATATTCATCTTAATACCTTGTTTTTCAATCGTAGCTTTTACATTATCTAATGCCATCTTTGTTAATAATCCAGACTCTTTATCAAAATAATATTTACATTTTGCATCTGCTAATGCATCTAAAATTTCATCAGAATTTCCCTGCATTTGAGTTACGGATTTCATTATTTCTTTAAATCCTTCATTTTCCATCATTTCTTTAAATTTTATTACAACAATATAATTTTTTGCATCTTTTTCTAACTCTGCATCTTTAGTAAGATCTTTTTCTATTTTTAAGAAACCTAAATCATCTTTTATTTCATCTGTTTTATCAACTTTCCAGTCATTATTATTTTCTTTTGCATATACTACATAATGATCATCTTCTTTTACGGAATAGCTTTCCATATCCATTTCCATTTTAGAATCTTTTTCACTTTGACCAAACATTCCTGCCATATCGGTTGCATCTATAAGCATATGCATTTTCATATGTTGAAGATCTTTCGTTAAAGACATATCAGCCTTTACATTTACAGGTAAAGACAACTTGATTTCTTGATTATTATTTTTTGCCTCTAATTCCATTTTTAAATCCATCTTCATAGAAGTTTTATAATTTTCTACATCTTTTACTACTTTATCATAATTATCTAAAACTTCATCAACAGTAGAAAATTTATCAGAACTTCCTCCTCCGCATCCTGCCATAATACATAAAGCAAAAACAGTAATACATGTCATAAAAAACTTGCGCAATTTTTTGTTTTTTAACATAAACTTTCCTCCTTATTCCGTATTGTTTTTTATAAACTAATTATAACATAACGCAAAAAATATGAAATATTATTTAAAAAAATCTTATTATTCGACGAATAATAAGATTCTTATAAATTATAACAATGTACCAGGATCTACATAAGCTAAATTCAATGCATCAGCTACACCTTTGTAAGTGATATTTCCTTGATATGTGTTTAATCCTTTCATAAATCCTGCATCTTCCCTTAATGCATCTAAACCTTTATTTGCTAATTTTTCAATATAAGGCAATGTTGCATTAGATAATGCAATAGTTGAAGTTCTTGGAACTGCTCCAGGAATATTTGCTACTGAGTAGTGTAATACTCCATATTTTTCAAATGTTGGATGATCATGTGTAGTTGTATGATCACATGTCTCAATACATCCACCTTGATCAATTGCAACATCTACGATGACACTTCCTTTTTTCATTGTTTTTACCATATCTTCAGATACGATTTTAGGTGTCTTAGCACCAGGAATCAATACTGCTCCAATAACTAAATCTGCAGTTTTTAATGCTTCACGTAAATTGTATTCGTTGTTGTAAATTGTATGAATTGTTCCATTACTTACTTCATCAATATATGCCATACGTTCTGCATTTACATCAAATACTTGAACATTTGCTCCAAGTCCACTAGCAATTCTTGCGGCATTGAAACCAACAATTCCTCCACCAATGATAATAACATCAGCTGGTTTTACCCCAGGAACTCCACCAAGTACAACACCTAAACCACCATTTGCTTTTTGGAGGATTCCTGCTCCAATTTGTACTGACATACGCCCTGCAACTTCACTCATTGGAGTAAGCAATGGTAATGTATTTGTTCTAGATGCTACGGTTTCATAAGCAATCGCTGTAGTTTTCGATTTTAATAAAGCATTTGCGAATGGTTCATTATTCGCAATATGAAGATATGTGAATACCATTTGATCTTCTCTTAAATATTTATATTCACTTTCTAAATATTCTTTTACTTTTACAATTAACTCAGCTTTTTCGAATACTTCTTCGCGGCTACAAATTTTTGCACCAGCTTCAATATAATCTTGATCTTCAAAACCACTTCCTACTCCTGCAGTAGTTTCTACTAAAACTTCGTGACCTTCCTTAGATAATTGGAAAGCACCAGCTGGAGTTAATGAAACACGGAACTCGTTATTTTTTATTTCTTTTGGAATACCTATAATCATATTTATATTCATGTTTTCTTATAAAACATGATCCTCCTCTCTTTTGAATAAGTTTTATTATACACTTAATACTTAATAATACAAATGTTTTTTACTTTTTTGAAGAAGTAAAAAAGTTGAAAAAACCAAATTATAGTTGTATATTATACAATGAAATTTTAATAAGACAAATAAATTAAAAATGCAAATATTTTTATCTTAGTAAGATTTAATCTTTATCATGAATATCATTTATATTTAACATATAAATATAATTCAAACGATTAAATAACATCTATATAGAAAATGGAGGTATATATGAATCAAAAATATAAAGGAATACTATGTATTACTAGTGCTGCATTCTTCTTTGCATTGATGAGCCTATTTGTACGATTATCAGGAGATCTTCCAGTAATTCAAAAAAGTTTTTTTAGAAATCTTGTTGCAGTTGTTTTTGCCTTTATTATTTTAAAGAAAGATTCCCCAAAAGTATCTTTAAATAAAGGTGATTGGGTTGGATTATTACTACGTTCTATTTTTGGAACAATTGGAGTATTATTCAACTTTTATGCTGTAGATCATTTGCTTTTAGCCGATGCTACTATTTTAAATAAGCTATCCCCTTTCTTTGCTGTAATTATGGGATCGTTCATACTAAAAGAAAAAATAAAACCATTCCAATTATTAACAATCGTTACCGCTTTTTGTGGAGCACTACTCGTTATTAAACCTGGAAGTGGATTAATCGCTACTCCCGCAATCATTGGACTATTAGGTGGATTTGCTGCAGGTACTGCTTATACGTTTGTACGTTTACTAGGAAAACGAAATATTCCAGGACCATTTATCGTATTTTTCTTTTCTGCATTCTCTTGTATAACTATCGGGCCACTTATGTTATTTGATTTTGTACCAATGACAACAACTCAATTAATTTATCTTTTATTAGCTGGTTTATCTGCTGCATTTGCTCAATTCTCTATCACTGCTGCATACTGTTATGCTCCTGCACGTGAAATATCTGTATTTGATTATTCACAAATCATATTCTCAGCTTTATTAGGTTTTCTTGTTTTCAATCAAATTCCAGATACATACAGTTGGATTGGTTATTGCGTAATTTTACTTACTGCAATTGCTAACTTCCTATATAACAATCGAAAAACACAAAACTAGATAAAACTATTACTAAAAAGGACTGACTCTTGAATTGCTCAAAAATCAGTCCTTTTCTTTATATCACTACATATAAAAAATGAACCTTATTTGTTCATTACTAAACAATTAGGTTCACTTTAAATATTACATCTTTTTTATTAATTATTCATTAATAATTGGATTAACAACTTCTAAGATTGTGTTTCTTAATTCATCACATGAATGATTGAATTTAGCTTGATCTACTTCATTTAATGGAAGTGATACGATTTCTCTTAATCCTTCTTTGTTAACGATAGCAGGAACTCCGATATAAATACCTTCTTGTCCATATTCTCCGTTTTGTTGTGTAGAAACTGTCATAACAGCATTTTCATTATCTAAAATAGCATGTACTAAACGGTTTAAAGATAATCCGATACCATAGTATGTAGCTTTTTTCTTTTCAATGATTTGATATGCAGCATCACGAACATCTTCATAGATTTTTAATAAATCACTTAAATCTTTACCTTGTTCGTCAACTAATTCAAGTAAGCTCTTGCATCCAACATATGCGCTTGTCCAAGGAACGAAACTTGAATCTCCGTGTTCTCCCATAATATAAGCATGTACGTTTTTAGAATTCACATCGAAATATTCAGAAATCATATATCTTAAACGTGCTGTATCAAGTAATGTACCTGATCCAATAACGCGTTTAGCAGGTAATCCAGTTACTTTTTGAGCAACATATGTTAAAACATCAACAGGGTTACTTGCAACTACTAAGATTCCATCAAATCCTGATTCTTTGATTTGTTCACAGATGCTTTTCATGATTCGAGTATTAACACCAGTTAATTCCAATCTAGTTTGACCTGGTTTTTGTGCAGCTCCAGCTGTAATAACAATGATACTTGCATCTTTACAATCTGAATAATCTCCTGCTTTGATTTTCATTTTGCTTGGTGCATATGGTAAACCATGAGATAAGTCCATTGCTTCCCCTTCAGCTTTTTCTTTCATAACGTCAACTAAAACTAATTCATTAATTCCTGGAGATGTTAAGAATGAATATGCCATACTCATACCAACAAAACCTGTTCCTACTAAAACTACTTTACGTTTATCAATTGTGTTCATTTTAAAATCCACTCCTTACTATATAAGTATAATAGTTTTTTTTTAACAATTCAAGAAACGAAACGGCTTACATGAAATTATTTTTTCATTTTTTTATCTATTTTATCTGTAAAAATTTAAAAATTACAATAAAACGGCATATTTCAACTATAAAATATCGTTTTTATTATATTTACTAAATTAAAAAAGGTAGCTATACACTACCCTTTCTTTTAAATATTTCTTACAGCTTCATATCCATCATAAACTGCATCTTTTAAATTTCCAACTTTATTAGAATCGCCAATCATATGATACTTTACATTTGCTTCTTTAAGCATTTGTTCTACACTTGGATCCACTCGATATCCAAGTGCAAATACTAATGTATCTGCATCATTGATACAATATTCTTGTTCATCTTTTGTGTAGAAAATCTTATCTTCTTCAACACGTTCTACTTTTGCAGAAGTAATTAGTTTTACACCTTTTGACATCATTCTTTGTACTAATAAACTTCTTCCTGGTCCACTTTCTTTCATCATGACACCATCTGCCATTTCTAATACAGTAACATCACGATTTTTAGGGAATAAATCATTAATAACTGGTGCTAAATAATCAGCAGTTTCACAACCTACAGAACCACCACCGATAACAACAATTTTTCTTCCAGGGAATGCATTTCCAGCTAATATATCATCTGCTGTCATGCATTGTTTAAATTTTTTAAATGCTTCAACTTCAATTGGTTTTGCACCTGCGGAAACAATAACCTCATAATCTTTAAATTCGTTTTCTAGCATTTCTTTAGTAACTAAGCAATTCAAACGAACTTCAATATTATTTTGTGCTAATCGACGTACCATGAATTTGATTACTTTTGTCAAATCTTGCTTAGCAATAGGAACTGCTGCTAAACGTAATTGTCCACCTAAATTTTCATCTTTTTCACATAGCACTACATGATGTCCTCGTTTATGTGCAACAAACGCTGCTTCCATACCAGCAGGTCCTCCACCAATTACTAATATATTTTTCTTAACATCACTTGGTTTCAAAGTATCTTCATTTTCCAACTCTAAAGATGGATTTACACTACATGCAACACGTTTTCCAAACATAATACCATTTAAACATCTTAAGCATCCAATACATGGACGAATATCTTCAGTTTTTCCTTCAAATGCTTTATTAGCAAATTCACTATCACATAAATTTGCACGACCAATCATACAAATATCAGCTTTGTTATTTGCGATTAATTCTTCCGCGATCCATGGTTCAGTAATGCGACCAACGGTTGCAACTGGAATATTAACATATTGCTTAATAATTTCTCCACTAGCAGCATGTGAACCCATTTTTGTACCAGGAGCAGGGATAGAACTTCCACGTTTGATAGTAGTTCCTCCAGAAACATGTAAGAAATCAACACCTGCTTTTTCTAATTGCTTCGCAACATAAATAGCATCATTAATGTTATTTCCACCATCACTATATTCATCACCTGAAATTCTTACATCGATAATAAAATCTTTTCCACAACGTTTACGTACTTCTGCAATAACTTCTAAAGTTAAACGTAATCGTCCATCAATATCTCCACCATATTCGTCACAACGTTTATTATATAATGGAGAAAGGAATCCTCCTAATAATCCATGGGCATGAGCAGCATGAATTTCAACTCCATCACCGCCTGCTTGCTTTACACGGTATGCAGCATCTCCAAATTGTTTAATAATTACTTGTAATTCTTCTTTTGTAACTGCACGTGGTGCTTCTTTTGCATAATATGGACCAACATTAGATGGTGCAATTAATCTTGGTGTTCCTGGAATAGGAAATGCCATATATGCTGGATGGAACAATTGAGGTAAAATTTTTGTTCCATATTGATGCACTGCATCACACAATTTTTTCCATCCTGGAATAAATGAATCATCATAAATTGACATATCTCCAGGTAAATAAATATACGTTGGTTCAACCGTTGTAACTTCTGTTACAATCAATCCAACTCCACCTTTTGCACGAGCTGCATAATGCGCAACTAAATCATCAGTAACATAACCTTTATCAGCTAAGTTTGTTGAAATAGGTGGCATAAAAATACGGTTTTTAACCACCGTTTCTCCTACTTTAATTGGAGAAAATAAATTTGGATACTTTGTTTCCATAACGCTTCCTTCTTTCTTCCTTTCTACAAGTATATCTCCATACTTTAGATAGATATTATATCATATATTAAAACAAAATTGACATACGTATTAATTTACATTCACTCTTATCTTCCTAATTAGCTATTTTGGGAATAAAAAAAGAATGTATTAACATTTAAACACATTCTAAAAATGTAAAACATGAATTAATAAAATCCAAGATAATCCATAATATACTACAACTGCAGTTAAGTCATTAATTGTTGTAATTAATGGTCCTGATGCTACTGCAGGGTCAACATTCAATTTTTTAAATAAAATAGGTACTGTAGTTCCCGCAATACTTGCTAACAACATCGATGCAAGTAATGCAATTCCTGTACAAAAAGATATTGAAAATGAAAGCAATAACGAATTCTGTTTGATCAACCATAAAAACAAACCAATCATCAAAAATGAAAATATACCCAAGATTGCTCCATTCATTAAACCAACTTGTGCTTCTTTCCAAACCAATTTATTTTTTTCTTCTTTTTTAATTTGTTCATCCATTAATACACGAATCGTGATTGCTAAAGACTGCGTACCAACATTTCCCGCCATACCTAATACTAACGACTGAAAAGATACTAAAATTGCGATTTCCTTAACGACTGGTTCAAATAAACCTACAACACTTGAAACAAGTAATCCTAAACCTAACAAGACTATTAACCATGGTAAACGTTTCGAAATACTTTTCAACAATGGCTCCTCTAAATCTTCTTCAGCACTCAAACCACCAAGTTTTGCATAGTCATCACCTAAAATATCATGCACTAATTCAACAATATCCTGAGCAATCTGAGCAATTAATACCCCTAACAAATGGTTTTGATTATCTAATACTGGAATAGAGTCCTCTGAATAATCTTGAATTCTTTCAATACAATCATCCGTTACTTCCGTTCCATATACATATGGATAAGAAGTCATAATAATTGATTCTAATGGTACATTTTCTCTTGCTGTAATTAAATCTTTTAAATCAATTGCACCGTAAAACATTTTATCTTCATCAATCACATAAATCGTAGAAATATTATCATTTTCTGCTGCTTGTGCTATCATTGCCTTCATTGCTTGTTTCACGGTTAAATTATTTGGAATCACAATATAATCCGTTGTCATCTTACTTCCAATTTCATCTTCATCAAATGAAATGGATAAAGCTATTTCTTTTTTAGATCCTTCCTGCATCAATTCAATTAAGATGGAACGCTCTTTCTTATCCAACCCTCTTAAATATTCTACTGCAGAAGTTACTTCCATTCTTTCTAATATACGAATTTGTTTTCGTACATTTAATTCATTCATATAGATATCTCGATCGTCCGCATATTCTAAAATATCCGTCAACATATCCATATCTAATACACTGTATAGCTTAATACGTTCTTCCTTTTTTAATAACTCCAAGGCAGATGCAATATCATTTTCATGATAGTCTTTTAATTTTTCTTTAATCAACTTTGGTGCTAAATTTCCTCTTACAATATCCACAATTTCACTATCATAATCGCGGTACTGTTTTACTTCTTTTTCTTCTAACATTTCTTCCATTGTACTGTTACCCGCCTTTCAATATACATCATTTTTAGCTTA
>RCNH01000883.1_pt1 | contig 11276 bp, 10 predicted proteins | sample 2041161 | NCBI WGS metagenome assembly RCNH01 (sample SAMN09708215, study PRJNA481090) | Feces metagenome, whole genome shotgun sequencing project. | biome: feces | host: Leptonychotes weddellii | place: Antarctica: Sion Island | collected 2010-03-01
ATAACCGCACGCAGTTTTTCAATATATGCCGGCGATCGAATTTCGCGCGTAAAAGGTGCATTGATTAAAACCAAGTCCTCATACTGCAGCGCTTCCATGGCTAGATCCAGTGTAACCACATATTCCAGATCCCGAATATATATTTCAAAGAAATCACTGCTACGGTTATACGGCTGGTTTGCCACCGCAAAAATCTGCTTGGACAGCGGAATCAACGTATCTTTATCCAGATATACAACATGTTTGAGTGCAGCAGCCAACCGCTTGGAAATAAAGGTTTTTCCACAAGCAGGCGGACTGGTGACCAAAATTAACTTTTTCACAGGGAAAGTACCTCTATTCAATGGAAACGCCAACACATTCATGCAAAAATCTATTCTGCTTTTTCAGGCTTTTTACCGGATTTTCTTAAGAACGCAGTCCTGCTTTTCTCAAGCAGTCAAGAACAGTTCACTGGTTACCATTGCCACCGGACCGATATAGCCCCGGGCTTCCCGCAAGCTCGAAGTGCGCAGATACGCTTCATCATAACGGGGATCATACTCTTTACAATATTTTTTAAAGTGCTCTGTCACCTGCGGCAAATCAAACATCGGGCCATTGAGCAAAACTGCATCCGGTGCCAATACAGTAATTACATTACAAACTGCTGTAGCAAGCGTTTCGATATGCTTGTCTAGAATTTTCCACAGCGCTGGTTCTTCCGGTTCAAACCAAGTGCCTAAATTTTCTTCTGTAATCCGATCCAGATTTCCCTGCAATTTTTGATACAGTATCGGCATCGTCTGCCGCGTGCAGTTTTGCTTTATTTCCTTCACAATCGCTGCTATTGACACGCGATTTTCCAAGCAACCAGTGCGCCCGCAATGACATTTAGGACCATCCTTCTCGATTTTCACATGTCCGATTTCACATTCTTTGGAAATATTGCTTTCATACAACTGATTTTGGATCACCAGCGCAGAACCAACACCAGGGCCCCATTTTAAGAAAAGTAGGTTATTGTACTTGCGCCCACAGCCAAAAATCATTTCTGCCTTTGCGATAGCATTGATATTGTTCTCCACCAAAATCGGGCAATCAAAATATTTTCCAAGGCAGCCACGCAAATCTACCGTACGATTCCATAAGCTGTATGCTGCTTTTTGGATTCCTCTTTTTCGGTCCACCGCGCCGGGAATGGAAACCCCCACGCCCAGCAGCATTTCCTGCGGGATCTGCTGCGTTTTCAAAAGATGCAGACCTTCCTCTGCAATTTGTTCCAAAAACTTTTCCGGCGAAATCGAAGTGTTCGTTCGGATATTTTTGGACATGTGGAAGTCACCTTTCAAATCGCTGACCGTTACAACCGTATCCAGTGTTTCAATGGTAATTGCAAGCGCGTATCGATAGCTGTAATTGATTCCGACCATGATTTTTTTGCGGCCCACTCGGCGCTCTTCCCGCAAAATTCCTTTTTCGGTCAGCGCACCACTCGACAGTAAATCTGCACAAATCGATGTGATTGCAGCAGCTGTTACACCCAGCTCCTGTGCCAAGTCCTTCCGAGACATCGCGCCGCGTTCATTTAACAGGTTCAAAAGAGCGCTGCGATTATTCATCTTTATCCCTCCATTATCATGACCTGTATTGGCCGCAGAGCCAGCTCTCATCATGGTATATCACAATTTTATTCTAGCTATTTTCCTACGCCGTGTCAATTCAATCGGTCTGGCTTGCCTTAATAGCGGCAAATCTCTACATCCAGCATTCTTGCCAGCTTTTCCAGCTCGCTTTGCACATCTGCATAGATCACAACAAAATGCGGCTCCCAGCCATCCTTTACACTGTTGTAAATCACACTTTGTGCCGTTGTATCGGTCTTTACCACAATAGAAGTGCCGTTAAACTGCTTGGGCTTATCCAGCACACTGCCGGTTGTAATAAAGAAGCGGAAGTTTCCGTCCGGCTTGCGGCCTACGCGGAACACCGTTGCATGACTGCAGGGCTTGCATCCAAAGTCCATCACAGGGCCAATTTTGCGGTTTGGGTGTACACCCACCTGTGCGCCGCTTTCCTTTCGTGCCAGGTCACAGGCGGCCATGCCGCAGTGCCAGTAAGTAATGGTTCCCTCTTCTTCATTCATGGAAACGGGATCGCCAAAGAATGTGGACTTACCGGACAGCTGACGGCCGATGTACATGGACAGCGCACCGTAAACGTCGGACTCGCAGCTTGCATTCACACCCAGCGCATTCAGCATCGACAGCACGGTGCAAACCGGGGTACCGTAAGCGGTGAAGAAATCCGGCCAGCAGCGGGAAGAAATTGCACCGATGCCGTTGGTTGTCACATAGTCTTTGTACGCCTTATACAGGCGGGCCGAATCCACTGCGTTCTTTTCAGGGATGGTATCCAGACCGACCAGTTCATCTTTTGCTTCCTGGATTTCTGCTAGGCACTCTTCCAGGGTATAGCTCTTAGCCTTTTCAATCAGCTCGCGTGCTTCGATTGACTCCAGTGTAACGCCAAATACGCTCATCATCTCAGCGTCCAGCGCACGGCCAAAGCCAAAGCCCTGCGGGGTGTGTCCGATTGCTGCCATCTTTAGACTACGCAGTTCTGTTTTTATCTTAGCCGCACGAATGGTGGCACCGATTTCTTTCCGAACGGAATCTTCTTCCGGCGAACCAAACACATACTCAAATTGTGCGTTTTTGCGGAATGCGTGAATTGCATTCGCAGCGGAGTAAGCGCCGGTCAGCGAATTCAAACGTAGACGGCCGCCGTCAATCACAGGTTCACGCAATGTCCACAGGAGGATGGGACATGCAAAGCGCTTCAATACCTCACTGGCATACGCTGCGTTTGCAAACGTAATGTTCTGCAGAACCACCAAATCAGGATGGATTGTATCCAAAAATGCGTCCAGATCCTGCAAAGTCAGCAGCATCTTGGAGGGATGCACACACTGATCTGTTAGGTCATTCAACAGATCGATAGATTTTTCGAACTCTTTCTGTGCGCTTTCTAAATGAAAAGTACCTACACCAATGGGTACATATGCAACCTGAAAACTCATAATATTCACACTTTCTTATTAAATATCCAATCAAAAATTCTGACCGAGAACACTTTCAAATCACCGGCAAAAGGCATCAAGCCCGTGCTTCAACAGCCAGGTCCTGCTGCTCGTCATTCGCATGCTCGGTAGCCATCTGCTCCATCTGCTCTTTATTCAGCTGATCGATACGCTTGTTTACACGCATCATGGAAACAAACAGCAATACGGTCAGGCCCAGAATAATCAGGGAAATCGGGCGTTTGAAGAAAATCAGGTAATCACGGTCGTAGCTCATCATGGCAGTCACAAAGTTTGATTCCATGATAGGTTCCAAAATAATACCCAGCAGCAGCGGAGTATTTGAAATATCTAATACAGTCAGGATGTAGCTAAATACCAAGATAGCTGCAGTAATAATCAGTTCCTTTGTATGACCAGATGCAGCAAATGCACCGGCAAAGCAGAACATAATAATCGTAGGTGCCAGATAGGTGTAACGGACCTGTACAATCTTTGCGACCACACGGGTCATAATCTTACCAATGGGGAACAGGAACATGTTTGCAATCAGGCAGCCAATGATGATTGAGTATGCGATGACCCCCTGTTTGGTGAACATCGTAGGGCCAGGCTGAATACCATGCAGAATAAATGCGCCCAGCAGCAGAGCTGTAACGCCGTCACCGGGAATACCCAGCGTTAACAGAGGGATCATTGCGGAACCTACAACCGCGTTGTTACTGGACTCAGCAGCAGCGATTCCTTCCAGATTGCCTTTGCCGAATTGCTCAGGATGCTTAGAGGTGCGACGTGCTTCGTTATAGCACAAGAACTGTGCCACGCCACCTCCAACACCGGGCATTGCGCCGACAACGGATGCAACGGCAGAAGAACGCAGGCAGGCAGGCAGAATAGACTTCATTTCCTTCTTGGACATGCCCTTGTTGTCAATGACACGGGCATCGTCTAGCTTACCCTTATTTACGATAAAATCACGCAGTTTCTGCACGACCTGGGTCAGGGCGATCAGAGCGATCATGGCGGGCAGCATATCAATGCCGTACTTTAGGGCATCTACGCCGAATGCGTAACGAGTGATACCGGTAACGGGGTCCATACCGATACAGGCGATCAGCAGGCCCAGACAGCAGGAGATGACGCCCTTCCACAAACTGTCACCGCTGACACCGGCAATCAGAGACAAACCCAGAATGCCCATTGCAAAATACTCAACGGAAGTAAAGTTTGCTACCAGCTTGGTAATCAGTGGAGAGCAGACCAACAGCAGCACAGCGGAGAAAATGCCACCGAACGTAGAAGCGAATAGTGATACATCCAAAGCTTTTTTAACATGGCCTTTGCGTGCCAAAGGATAGCCATCGAAGGTAGTTGCGATAGCAGAGTTTGTACCAGGGGTATTCAGCGTGATTGCGCTGATGGAACCACCGTACATTCCACCGACATAAACTGCCAGAAGCAGGATAATAGCACTGTCCGCTGAATGGAACGCGTAGGTCAGCGGCAACATCAGAATGATACCCAGCGTAACACTCAGACCGGGCACACAACCGATGACCATACCGATGACCAGGCCACCCAGGATCAGAGCGATATTGGTCAACGTAAAGCACTGCGCCAAAGCAGCGCCGATTTGTGCGAAATCAAACATAACTCGCTGCGCCCCCCTTACAAAAATGGAAATGCCGGTAAAGAAACGTGGAATACCGACTGGAACAACACATAAATGCCAACGACCATCGCAATCGTGAAAATGTAAATCGGCGGTTTACGCTCACCACAGTAAAATAGAATCATCGGGAATACAATCAGTGAGGATAGCACGAATCCCAACAGACCAATCAGGAAAACGTAAATGCACAAACCAATGATCAGCAGAATAATAGGCTTTTCTTTTTTCCAGTTGAACTCGACAACTTTATCCTTTTTGAACACTAAGCTTTGTACAATCAGCGCGACCGAGCTAACCAGCATCAGCGTCAAAACAATGTACGGAATAATACGGGGACTGGGCGCACCGGAGTCGAATGCTGGCACACGCACCTGGGACTGGGTCGAGAGTATCAGCCACACCGACAGTGCACCCATGATAATACCAGACCAGAGGTGGGTCTTGATTTTGAAGTTCACAAGAAACACTTCCTTTCAGATATGTACAATGAACATACGATAAAATGAATGCAGGCCGGCGGGCTGCTAGCAGTCCGCCGGCCCACATTCTGAAAAAGAATTAAAGGAAAGTACTCTGTTATTGTTTGTTATTTCAGCAGATCGAAGGTTGTAACTGCCTTGCTGCAAGCCTCATCAAAGAACTTGACAGCTTCTTCATCATATACCTCAAAGCGATTCAGCAGATTATCGGCAATCCAACCATTGTACTCGGGATCTTCCCATACATCCTTCATGACCTGAGTCATCTCGTCGATCCATGCCTGGTCCGTGCCGGTACGCACTGCCAGCGCGCCACCTGCGGGCAGGATGCACTGGCTATAATCATTCGACTTCGACAGTTCCGCAGCCATACCGTCTCCAGCGACGGAAGGTACCGTGATGGCACCATTGGCATCAACAAAGCCTTCGAATGCGTGGTCAGAGAATGCCAGGACCGGAACCATAACGCCGGCTTCGACTTCTTCAGCACCAACCTGGGTAGTGCCGACGAAAACATCGACTTCGCCGTCGGTCAGGGCTTTTTTCTGGGTAGCGCCACCGTCATAAGGAACAACCATAACCTTGCCGCCTTCCATAGCCAGCAGAGAGCCCAGTGCCAGGTGGCAGTCAGACAGCGGATTACCGCCAGACATCTTGAGGCCAGTGGTACGGGCCTTTTCTAAGATATCACTCAGCGTAGTGCCAGGGGTAGTGTACAGGATCCAGGTACGGTCATCGATCGTGCCGACAGGATGCATTGCCTTGCGGTCAAAATCAACCACCTCAGTGCCGTATTTTTTGCCCAAATCGTGGCGGTAGCACATACCATACTGATAGACCAGCATGTCCTTAGTACCCACGTCCTGCTCTGCAAAGTAGGTTGCAGCCGCAAATCCGTCGCCGCCGGTCATGTTTTCAACAATAAAATTGTACTCAGGGTGCAGGCGGTTTGCCACCATCGCAAATTTACGAGCTACCAGATCAGCAGTACCACCGACGCCGTAACCACAAACAATCTTTACCGTTTCGCTGCCGGGTTTTGCCTTATTCTCGCCTTCGTTCTGGGCACCACTCTGCGCGCCACAACCAACTAACATGGACATGCTCAGGACCACTGCTGTTGCAATGGCCAAAAAACGTTTTTTCATTGCGATTTCCTCCGCATTTTTCACTTAAACAGCAGGACAACGCCTGACACAAACAGCAGGATGTAGGTGATCTTCATAAAGAGCGTCTGGCTCATCTTTGCATACAGCTTACCACCAATAAACATACCTGCGAAGAAGAACGGTAACGATATCAGCAAGACCATCAGCAACGAACTAGTCCAAAGTCCTGCACGGATATCATCCAGCATGATCAGAGTATTCAGGAAAATCCACACCGTGGAGATCGTCGTTCTGAACTGCACCTTATCGTGAATCTTTTTTGTCAGATATCCGATCAACAGTGGTCCACCGGAAACAAAGATCCCGTGGACAACACCCGCCGATACCAGCAAAAAATTGGACGCCAATGCCTTTTCCGGTTTGTTTTCCTGCACTTCTTTTGTGTGCAGCTGCTGGTGCATGCCCTGGATAGAAAGCAGAATAATGAAAACGCCCAGCAGGATATACAGTAGATGCTCTTCCCCTGCAAAAAGGTCCTTGACTGCAATTCCACCCAGGATACCAACTGCCATAACCAAAACGATTTTGCGCAGCTCTTTCCAATTCACATTTTTTCTGTTTCCCAGAAAAACATATACGCCGGCAACAATTCCCAAAACATTCAACACAGGTTTTGCCACTTCGTAGCCAACCAGCATCAAGCCAAACGGCATCGCCAGAATCGTTCCCGCAAATCCGGTAATTCCCTGTATGACGTTTGTCAAAAGGATAACCGCAATAAACAGTATATACTTGATCATACGCTATAATTTCTGCTCGTTTACATTTTGATTGCTCGTTACATTCTGCTGCAGCTACTTAGTAGTGCAGCTCTTTGTTTTCACCCAGCAGGCCCGGATGTGCTCCCTGACGAATCAACGGTTCACGCTCCGGATGGGCAATCACCCATTTATTCTTCTGCAGGAGCAACTGTGTTTCACCATCCTGCATATCCGCTTTGTTTTCCAGCGGAGTGTTCGTACCATAAGGCAGCACTACAATATCCTTGAAGCCTTCCTCACAAGTACAGCAGGGAGATAGATGTAGTGTGGTCTGATACATTTCGATTGCCGTGCCAGCTTCCACGTAGAACACCTGTGCATCTTCGATGCGGTAGGTGTTTTCCTTGATCAGCCAGATGTGGCCCAGCACCAGCATAAAATCCGTAACGGCCACATTGATTTCACTTCCCTTATGGTACTCGAAACCATTATAGGTGGTATTTCGTCCATTACAGTAACCAATCTGAATGGGCATGTTGCCATATAACGCTGCTTGCATCTGCTCTTTTACCGGATCGTTTTCCAGTGCGGGAACCGATGCCAGATAAACATTTCCGTTTTCCGGGATTTCCGTCTGATCGTTCATGTACTGGATCAAGCCGGAAAAGTCATATCCTGTGACGACTCTACCATAGCTGGCAAATTCGGGGCTATGTACTGACAGCACCGGCACGTCGTTCACCTGGTTTAGATGTGCAATTTTATCCATCGTTACACCTCTGCATCGCGTACCGTCTTAAAGGTTGCGCAGAAATCTTCCTTTCCATAGCCGGCTTCCATCGACTTTCTGTACACATTGCAGACGTTTTCACCGCCGGGTACCGCCACATGACATTCCGCAGCCAGAGCTTTGAAGATGTTCACATCCTTGTTCATATTCTCGACCGAGAATGCCGTGGTCCAGTCCTCGTTTGCAATGGCTTTGTGCTTGGTGTCGAGATAGAAGCACTGACCTCCGCCATAGGAGATTGCCTCTGCAAAATCATCCGGAGTAATGTCGAATTTCTTCGCAACTGCCAGGGTTTCGTTCACGCCGTTCTGAATCTGGCCAACCATTGCGTTGTGGCAAATCTTCATAACTAGGCCCTTGCCATTTTCACCCATATACTTGACGTTTTCGCCCATATACAGCAGGATCGGGCGCATTTTCTCGTATGCTTTCTGATCACCCCCAACGTAAATGCCCAGCTTGCCGGCAATCGCTGCAGGCTTAGACTTTACAACTGGTGCATCAATAAACTGTGCACCGGTGGCTTTGACCATCTTAGAAATCTCAACAGAAACGCTGGGATCAATCGTGCTCATATCAATACAGGTTTTCGTGTTATCCAATACGGGCAGGATTTCCTGATACACTGCGCGGGAATGTTCTGATTTTGGTACCATAGAAATCACAATATCCACATTACTGGCCAGCTCCAGAGAACTTGCAGCGGGCTTAGCGCCCTTAGAAACCAGCAGCTCAACCTTTTCCTTTACAAAGTCAAATACATAAACGTCGTCGTTATGTTTCTTTACGATGTTTTCGCTCATGGACTCGCCCATGATACCCAAACCGATAAAACCGATTTTCATTTTGGATTCAATCCTTTCTGTTCACCGCTTTTGAGCTTATTCCGTAACGGTGTTGTCCCATGCATTGGTAAAGGTATTGATACCCTGATTGGTAAATGCATGCTTGATGCTGTCCTTGTAAACGGCCAGACTAGTGGTTACGATATCTGCACCGGCCACAGCGCAGTCAACCATCTGCTTGGGAGTGCGCAGTGCTGCACAAATGATCTCAGTCTTGTTATAGAAGCCGTAGTTCTTGTAGATATCTACGATGTTCTGAATATACGCCTTGCAGTCTTCGCCATTTGCTTCTTTCCAACCAATGAAAGGCGATACAAACAGAGATCCATTCTTTGCAGGAAGGATTGCCTGGGCCGGGGAAAATACCAGGGTCACGTTTGTGCGGATGCCCTCCTTCTCCAAACGGCGGGCTGCTGTGATGCCTGCCTCGGTGCAAGGGATCTTGATGACGAAGTTGGGACTGATGGCAGAGATTTTCTTAGCTTCCGCAATCATGTCCTCCGCGCTGTCCAAATGAGGATTGATTTCGACAGAAACGGGGAATTTCTCATAACCCTCCAGATTCTCGGAACGAATCCACTCAGCAATTTCGGTGATACACTGCAGGAAGGGCTTGCCGCTCAGCATAATATGGCGAGGATTTGTGGTGACGCCGTCGATACCGAAAGTGTAGTAAGCTTCTTTGATTTCATCGATCTTTGCGCTGTCCAAAAAGTACTTCATAGTGATTTCTCCTTTTCTTTTGTTTTTATTTATGCTTCCGAGGAGCCTGGCTCCTTTTTTACGTATTGGATGATTTTTTCATCGATCGAATCTATTCAGATTACGATCTCTTGCAACCTCAATATACTTCTTTTTGTCTATAAAGTCAAACGTTTTCAACAATGTTTTGTCCAATTTGTATATTTGCTTAATTAACTTAATTAACAATTATGCAAAATAGCCAACCATTTTCATCAATTAGCAATTTTATTGTGCTCCAATTTTTGGTTCCTTGGATTTTCATTCTATTACAGGTTCTCTTTATTCGGAAATTTAACGTTATTCCATTTTATTTATGTTTTCTTTTTCACTTTTGTGCTTCGTGCAAAAAACGGACATATCCGCCCTGGAATGTCTATAGACGCAAAATCCCCCTGATGCTGCGCGTGAGCTGCATCAGGGGGATTTATATCTCATCAACAGAGAACTACAAATGTTTTATTTTACAGTAGAGAATCGCAGTGTTGTTTTTGTGCAGAATACCTTACCCGCACGCAATACCGTGGTCGGGAATGCAGAGAAACTGGGCGAACACGGAAAATGCTGGGTTTCCAATGCAAAACCGGCATAGTTCTGCGCTTTGATGCCACCCTTTAACGGTGGTTTCACATTCCCGTAGGAATTTGCTGTAAATAGCTGAACCCCCGGCTCGGTCGTATAAATTTTCATGACGATTCCCGTTTTCTTACTGAACGCCATAGCACAAATATTCTGTGCGGCCCCAGGTTTATGGTCGATCACATAGCAATGATCATAACCATCACCCACCATCTTCATCTGGACATAGCCGCTATTAAAATCTTTTCCAATTTCTTTTCCATGTGTAAAATCCATTGGTGTACCTGCAACCGGCAAAATCCGTCCAGTGGGACAGGTTTCTCCATCTGATTCCAAATATTTTGCGCAATATAATTGCAACTGTTGATTCTGGATGGTTCCCTCACCATCCAGGTTAAAAAAGCTATGATTGGTCAGGTTCACCAAAGTATCTGCGTCACAGGAAGCTTGATATTCTATCTGGAAAGCATTATCATCAGTAAGCGTGTAGCGAACCGAAATCTTCATATTCCCGGGGAAGCCGTCTTCTCCGTCTGGGCTGTCCGCCTCTAAGATAACAGAATTTCCTGTAATTTTTCCCTGAAATAGTTTTCTTGAAAAACAGCCATGCAAATGGTTAGGCCCATTATTTGCCTCCAATGCATAGGTTTTACCATTCAGCACAAATTGTGCATTCTTAATACGGTTTGCATACCGCCCCACAATGCATCCTGTATATGCCGGTGACTCTTCATAGTCTGCCAGGGTATCATGTCCCAGCACTACATCCACAGATCCAGCCTGCGTGGGTATCAGGATAGAACGAATAATGCATCCGTGATCTAACACAGCAACCTTCATTCCATTATGATTAGAAAAAGTATACTCCATAACGGTCTTGCCATCTTTTCTGATTCCAAATTGGCGTGCAGTAATCGTAGCCATAAATAAATCTCCTATTTAGTTTTTTATGAACCAATCATCCTCGGCAAGCATTTTTTATATTATACAAAAATCTTACACAAAACTCCAGCGGTCCATTATCCTTGAGACCTTGATTGTCCAAACTTTTCCAAAGAGAATCTGTACCCGCTCTTCAACATTGTACTCAATCCTGTCATTTCTCTTGTGAAAAAAACAGTCCTATGCTAAAATGAAAGGTGCTGTACAGGGCTTTTTTCCCGGAAGAAGTCCTTATCAAAAGAAAAAGCATGCGGCATGCCTGCCAAAATTCTGAAAGGGATTCCTCGGCAGGCAAAT
>RCNH01000885.1_pt1 | contig 11256 bp, 7 predicted proteins | sample 2041161 | NCBI WGS metagenome assembly RCNH01 (sample SAMN09708215, study PRJNA481090) | Feces metagenome, whole genome shotgun sequencing project. | biome: feces | host: Leptonychotes weddellii | place: Antarctica: Sion Island | collected 2010-03-01
GTTTCAGGTAATTCACTGCACCACGTGCAGCAATTTCACCCGACTGCGAAACATAGTCTACCAAATCGAACACTACTGAAACGTTGCCGCAGGCAAATACACCGGGAATACTTGTCATAAAGGTGTTGTCTACAACAGGTCCCTTTGTCTTGGGGTCCATCTCTACACCGGCCTGCTTGCTCAGTTCGTTTTCCGGAATCAAACCAACTGCCAAAACCAGCAAATCACAATCAATGTATTCTTCTGTGCCGGGGATTGGTTTACGGTTTTCGTCCACCTTGGCAACAGTAATGCCTTCCAAGCGCTGCTTGCCATAGGTGCGTACCACCGTAGTGGACAAATGCAGCGGAATCCCGTAGTCATCCAAACACTGGACAATATTTCGGGTCAGTCCGCCGGGAGAGGGCATTACCTCATAAACGCCCTTAACCTCAATCCCCTCCAAAGTCATGCGGCGAGCCATAATCAGGCCAATATCGCCGCTGCCCAAAATAACAGCTTTCTTACCGGGGATATAGCCTTCCATATTGATGTAACGCTGTACCGCACCGGCAGTAAGTACACCGGCAGGGCGTGTACCATAAATAAATACCTGGCTTGCCGTACGTTCACGGCAGCCCATAGCCAAAATGACCGCTCCGGCCTGAATTTCCATCATGCCGTCTTTCGGATTGCAGGCATATACCACCTTGTTATCTGTCACTTGCAAAACGATGGTATCCAGTTTTACCTCAATATCTGTCTTTTCCAGTTCATCAATAAAGCGCTGTGCGTACTGCCCGCCGGAAAGCCGTGCTTCAAACCGATGCAAACCAAAACCATCATGAATGCATTGCTGCAAAATACCGCCCATCTCTGTGTCACGCTCAATCAGCAATACCTTTTCGGCACCCTGACGTCTTGCTTCCAGTGCAGCGGCCAAACCTGCAGGGCCGCCGCCAATGACTACGATATCTTTTTCGATATGTTTCATTTTGCCACCTCTTCTCGGTTATCTGCTACCAACAAATTACTGCCGCGGCCCTTCAGGGTAATATCCACCCAGTCACGGCCCAGTTCTCTTGCCAGCAATTCCAATACACGAGGCTGGCAGAAACCACCTTGACATCTGCCCATACCGGCACGTGTGCGCCGTTTGATTGCATCAATACTTGTAGGAACAATGCGGGAATGCACTGCATCCAGAATCTCGCCCTCGGTAATTTGCTCGCAGCGGCAAATGATGCGTCCGTATCTGGGGTCCTTTGCAATCAGTTCATCACGCTGCTGCTGTGTCATGTGCCTAAACTCTACATGACGTGGCTCAATGGGGTCAAAGTCTGTTTTTGCTTCCGCAGGGTTACCGCCCATAGCACGGTCATCCAGCAAAATTTCTACAGCCATCTGTGCAATAGCCGGTGCCGAAGCCAAACCCGGCGACTGAATTGCGCCCACATTGATAAAGCCGTGGGTAATATCCGACATACCAATTACAAAATCTTCCTTAAAGTCTGCCGGACGCACACCTGCAAACAGACGAATCACATCGCCCCAACCTGCATTGGGGTCCATGTTGCGGCTCATTGCATATTCCATATCCTCAGGTGTGGTGGTGTTGTCTTCCTTATCCGGCACTTCTGTTGCACTGGGTCCTAACAAGGGGTTCCATTCAGGTGTTCTGCACATGCCGCCGCCCTTGCTCTCCGGGTCCTTCTTGGTCCCCATAACACGAGCAATTGTAGCAACGCCAGCCAGTGCACTATACATAGGCGGTGTGCTCTTATCCAAAATTGCAATTGTGCCCTTTCTGGGGTGAATGGTAAAGCAGCGGTCACCGGCCATCTCGGAAATCTCGTCTGCATAAACGCCTGCGCAGTTGATAACATAATCTGCGTAAATAATACCCTTTTCTGTTACAACGCCCTTTACCTGTCCGTTTTCATGCAGAACCTGACCAACTGTACAATCCAGCAGGAACTTTACGCCATTCTTGGCTGCATTTTCTGCCAAAGCAACGGCAACCTGATACGGCTCTACAACGCCCATAGACGGCAGCCACAAACCGGCAATAATCTTTTTGCCCAAACGTTCTTCTTCCGCAGCCAGTTTTGGCTCCAGACGCAAGGCTTCCTTAGCGTTGACAATTCGTGCACCCGGCACATGATTTGCACGGGCAATCTTTAATACCATACCCAGAGCCTTCATCATCTCCGGCTCAACAATTGCATACAGTGCACCGCAGCGCTGCAACTCAAAGCCAAGCTCCTCGGCCCACTTGGTATACATACGGTTGCCTTCCACATTCAGTCGAGCCTTCAAGGTGCCGGGCTGTACTGCATGGCCTGCATGGATATCACCATTATTAGCCTTCGTAGCACCGGACGCCACATCATCGCCCATTTCAACCACTGTTACCGACAGATTGTAGCGGGACAGCTCACGTGCAATGCCGCAGCCGCTAATACCGGCGCCAATAATAACAACATCCACTTTGTCCAGTACGCCCTTTTCCATACCGGCTTTTACAAACGGGGTGTAGTCCTTATGGGGAATCGTTACGCCCTTTGCTGTCATATCGCTGACAACATTCCGTACACCGGGTACTTTTGCAACAGCCTGACCTACACGAACCAGCGTTTTCCAGTCTGTGCACTCACCGGATAATGTAACAATTCCACGCTCATCTGCGGTTGCAGATACATTCTGACCCGCAAACTTTTCGGCAAGCAGTTTGCGTACTTCGTCAATCATCTCTTATTCCTCCTTGTTGCGTAAGTAAATGTACGATAAAAGATACTTTTTATATCGTTTTATAATGCTGTCCCTTTAGCGTTTTGGTTCAGCATCGCCTGTTGTGCTACTGCTCCTTTCTTTTATTTTGTTTTCTTTTGTTCATTATATTTACGATTATCCGTACTTATGCATTGTCAGCTTCATTTCTGTATTCTTTCCACCTCAGTATACGCCAGTTTTTGTACACTATCAATATATTTTATCAACATATTATATTTTTTATATTTATATACTATCAACAAACGTGTGCTGTTTTTGCCTCTATCCATTGCACTTTTATTGCAATCCCCTACCCCCTATGCTAAAATAACCACGATAACACTATATTTTTATTCGCATCAGTATCCCTTTCCGCCTTTTCCGGCCCTATTCTTGCGCAAATATGAAAGGACGATGACAATGGACCCTGCATTTTACAAAAAAACCGGCCTCATGACTACGATTCTTTCACGGGACCTTTTGGTTCGGGATGTAGGCGACCAAATCCCGACTATTGCCTCTTGCGTAGATACTTATAAAGTTTCACGAGGTACCGTGCAAGATGCGTTTAGTATTTTAGAAAAGGAAGGCGGGCTTGTTGTTGGCCGCCACGGAAAAAACGGCAGCATCATCGAACAGTTGGATAAAAGCAGGTTAATTCCTTTTGCCAATCTGGACCCACTGTGTGCCTCCATGCCGGTTCCTCTAAGCGAACCTTTAGGCAGTTTAGCCACCGCCGTGTGCCGCTGTATGTCCGAAGCACCCGTCCCGTTTACATTTGCCTTTATCGAGGGCGCAACCAACCGTGTCGAAGCCTTGTTGCGCATGACCTATGACTTTATTGTGGTTTCTGCCATGAGCGCAAAAACATTTGCAAAGCAGTACCCCGAGTTGGAAATTGCCATGACTTTGCACGATTGTATCTACTGTAATGAATACGTCCTCTGCATAAATAAATCTAACGGAGCGTCCTTGCAGCCGGGCATGGTAATCGGCTGCGACGCTAAATCCAGCGACCAGTTCCGCTTAACACAGCAAGTCGCCCAGAAATATAACCTTACCATTAAGCAGATTCCTTATATGGCTTGTGTCGGCGCTTTGCTGGAACACCAAATTGATGCAACGGTTTATCGCAAAGATTTCTGGCTGGCGGATTCTCCTACCGTTTCCACCTTACCCATAGAGGATTCAGAGTACAGCCAAGCCGACATGAATACGCCTGTTATTTTGACCAATCGGAATAACCACGGCATCGCTAAAATCCTGCGCTCCTATCTGCAAGAAAAGGAATTGCATCAAATTCAGCAGCTGGTGCTGGACCGCAAAATGCACTTTCAGTTTTTCTAATCTTTTATAAAGTACGCAAAAACATAATTACCCACTATCAGATATATCACCGTATTGTACCGGAAGGAGGCCTATCTCACCATGAATAAACCGGAACTAATCCCTGTCAGCGAATTGCATCAGGAGTATCTGCACGATGAATCCCGCCTTGTTGGACAAGCTGACTTCATCGCCTTTCCTGAAAATGTACAGCAAGCTGCCCAAGTGCTGGCCTATGCCGATGCCAATCAACTGCCCATCACCGTACAGGGCAGCCGTACCGGTATTTGCGGCGGCGCTGTACCTAACGGCGGCATCATTTTGAACTTGAGCAAAATGAACCATATCGGTCCTGTTATGGGCAATGCAGAAAATGGCTTTACCATTCAGGTCGAGGCCGGCGCCTTGTGTCAGGATATAGCCGCCCAACTAAACCGCAGCAATCTATTTTTCCCACCTGACCCCACCGAAACAACCGCCACCATCGGCGGAATGTTCAGCCATAATGCAAAAGGTATTTGCAGTTATCGGTACGGCACTACCGCGGACTATGTGCAGGGTGTTACCTTATTGCAGCATGACGGAACCCCCTTAACCATCGCACGGGGGCAATGCGTCTTTGACCAAAATGGCTGTACTTTACCGGATGGGCGTACCCTTTCTCTAACGGATTTGCCGCAAGCAAGTGCACTTCCCTGTCTGCCTGCCTGTGGTATGGACTTGCTGGACTTGCTTGCCGGCAGTGAGGGTATGCTGGGTGTTGTAGTTTTACTTACTTTGCGTGTTTTGCCTGCGCCCGAGGAACCTTGGGGTATCGTATTTTTCTATCCGGACGCAATGCCGGCTTTGGAGCTTGCCGAGTCCATTCGCCAAAAAGCTATGCCGGAGGTATGCTGTGCCGAATTTTTTGACAGCACTGCTCTATCCTTAATTGAGCAGTGTAAACAGACTTCCAACAATCTTAAAATCATTCCGGATTTTCCTGCCGGCAGTCATGCTGCCCTTTATATCGAGCTTTCCTCCGATGACCCCGATGCACTGGAAGGCGCATTAGTCGATTTGCTCACTTCTTTTGAAGAACAAGGCAATTCGCAGGAGCAAAGCTGGGCGGTCAGCGGCCGTAACGAGCTGGAAAAATTCCACCTCATGCGGCATACCGTACCGGAAGCCGTCAATATGCAAATTGACCGTCTGCGCCAGCAGTATCCACACGCACACAAATTTGGCTTGGACTTCTCCTGTCCTGCTTTGTCTGCTCCGCAGCTCTACCAGCTCTACCAAAATACATTGGAGCAGTTTGGCTTAAAAGGCGTTGTATTCGGGCACGCTGCCAGCAGACATCTGCATTTCAATCTGCTTCCTGCAAACCAAACAGAGTTGGATGCCTGCCCGCAGTTGATTGCACAGCTCTCCCGTGAAATCATGTCGCACGATGGCGTCCTTTGCACGGAAAACGGAGTCGGCAAACTAAAAGCAGATACTGTCCGCCCCTATCTGTGTGATTCGGATAAAAACACCATCACTGCTATCCGCAGTTTCTTTGACCCCAATCATATTCTAAACCCCAATAATATGCCCTTATAAATCTGCAAAATAAAAGACCTCCCGCTCTTACAAAGCGGGAGGTCTTTATTGATTGGGGTTATCCCCTATTATCGCAATACAATTGCTCCGTTTTCCGCATCTACCGTCAGGCTGCCGCCCATTGCAACTTCGCCGGAAACAATTTTATCCGCCACCAGGTCTTCTACCTGCTTGCGAATTACACGGCGCAAATCACGTGCGCCAAACTTGCCGCCCTCAGCAAGCTGTGCCAAAGTTTCCAGTGCTGCATCTGTATAGCTGTAAGCAATACCCTTTTGCTCCATACCGGGGCGATACTCCTCCAGCATCAGTGCCGCAATACGGCGCAAAACTTCCGGGCTCAAGGCTGCAAAGCAAACCACTTCGTCCACACGGCCCAAAAATTCCGGCCGCAAAAACTCACGCAGTGCCTTCATTGCCTTTTCCTGATTAGCCTGTTCCTCTGTGCGGTTAAAGCCCAGTCCGCTGCTGCTCTGGTCCGAAGAACCGGCATTGCTGGTCATGCAAATAACCGTATTGGAAAAATCAACCGTGCGGCCCTGCGCATCATTGATTTTGCCCTCGTCCAAAATCTGCAGCAGAATATTCAGCACATCGGGGTGTGCCTTTTCGATTTCGTCAAACAAAACCACACTGTAGGGGCGGCGGCGTACCTTTTCGGTCAGCTGACCTGCTTCGTCATAGCCTACATAACCCGGAGGCGAGCCAATCATGCGGGAAACTGCGTGCTTCTCCATATATTCGCTCATATCCAAACGAATCAGCGGGTCCGGGCCGTCAAACAGCTGGTTTGCCAGTTGCTTGACCAGTTCGGTTTTACCAACACCGGTGGGGCCTACAAAGATAAAGCTTGCCGGACGGCGGCGGCCGGACAAATCCGCACGGGTACGCTTGATAGCCTGTGCCACCAAGTGCACAGCCTCGTCCTGACCAATAATTTTCTCCTGCAAGCGGTTTTCCAAGGTCAGCAGTTTTGCAAACTCACTTTCCTGAATCTTCACTGCGGGAATACCCGTCCACAGCTCAATCACCTTTGCCACATCTTCCATGGTAACAGAGATGCCTTCCACTTCTTTTTCCAGTTTCGGCAAAACTTCCTGCAAACGTGCAATCTCGGTGCGCACGGTCGCTACACGCTCATAGTCGATGGGCTCGTCCGTTTCTGCCATCGAAAGCTCTGTTTCTTCTGCCAGCAGTGCATCATAGCGGCTGCGGTTTTCCAGATACTCACTGATAACAGGATGTGCCAAATTGCAGCAAGCACAAGCCTCGTCCAGCAGGTCGATAGCCTTGTCCGGCAGGAAACGGTCGGTAATATAACGCTCCGACAAAGTTACTGCCGCATTCACTACCGGCGCAGGCACCTGCACATGGTGATGTGCCTCATAGTATTTTTTAACACCATTGATAACCGCAATGGTATCCGAAATACTGGGTTCTTCTACACGCACAGGCTGGAAACGGCGCTCCAATGCCTGATCTTTTTCAATATACTTGCGATACTCGGCAAAAGTAGTTGCACCAATTACCTGAATCTCACCACGGGACAGCGCAGGCTTCAGGATGTTTCCGGCATTCATTGCGCCTTCGCTCTCACCGGCGGAGGTAATGGTGTGGATTTCGTCAATAAACAAAATCACATTGCCGGCAGCCTTTACCTCGCTGATTAAGCCCTTTAGGCGCTGCTCAAACTGACCACGGAACTGCGTACCGGCTACCAGTGATGTCATATCCAGCAGGCAGATTTCCTTGTTGCGCAGGCAGGCGGGTACATTTCCCGCAGCAATACGCAGTGCGATGCCTTCGGCAATGGCCGTTTTGCCAACACCGGCTTCACCAATTAAGCAGGGGTTGTTTTTCTGGCGGCGTGCCAAAATCTGAATCGTGCGGTAAATTTCCTTTTCACGACCGATAATGTCGTCCAGTTTTCCGTCACGTGCCTTTTGGGTCAGGTTTTCGCAATACGTATCCAGGAACTTGCGCTTCGGCGGCTTTTTGCCTCCCTTGCGCTCCTTGTCTTTTGTTTCTTTTGGCGCACTAAAGCCAAACGGTAAGGTAGCATTGCTGCCGGGGGTCAAATCATCTGCATCGTCTGCAACCGGCTCCAGTGCTTCACTGTCGCCTTCGCCATCTCCCATGCCGGCCATTCCCATCAACATGGAAAACGGATTGCCACCATTTTCCATTTCTTCCATCATGTTTTCCATGTGGTCTTCCATCATGTCCAAGTCCTGATCCGACATTCCAAACTGATGAATCAGGTCTTCCACAGGTTTAATATGCATCTCACGGGCACAACGCAGGCAAAAGCCTTCCGGCTTTCCGGCTGTCGTTGCATCTCCCCGTTGGATAAAAATTACCGCAGGACGTTTATTACAGCGTGAACAAAGCATCTACAGCTCCTTTCCCGATCAAGCCGTAAATGGATTGATCGCAACAAAAATATTATAGCAGAAGCTATGAGCCAGTGTAGTATTATTCAAGTACGGCAGTTGACCGCCGGTAACAGCAACTACAATCCACACGGCGCACAGCAATAAGAATAAATACAAAATACCTACTGCACTGCCGGCCAAAAAGCCTAAGCCCTTGTTCGCAGTGCCCAAGATGGGGATTCCGTTTACCTTGGTCAGCATATGTACTACTACGCCAACAACAATGCGCAGCAGTATAAAGGTCAGGAAAAACAGAATCGCAATAATTACGGGAACCAGCAGCGGCTGAATCAGCTTTGTCATTAGGGTGTCTGCCATCACTTCCGTGTTGGTAGCCAGTGCAGCTTCCAGCTGCCCACGAATCGGTTCCACTACCGACTGTATCATACTTTCGGGTAAAAATCCTGCCAGATTGGATACAATCGCCTGCAAATCCAGCGAGCCGCTCTGCTCCAAACTCAGTACAATCTTTTCTCGCAGACCTTCTGCAAACCAGCTTTGGAAAATTTGTACCGCTGCCCAGCCGGAAAAGATTTTTGCTGCAATCAGGCTGCCCAGTGTGCCAACACACTCTACCAGTGTTGCCAAAAGTCCTTTTTTTGCAAACTGTGCAGCAGCCAGTAACACAACCAGTAAACAAATCAAATCAAATATTAACGATGGCGTCATCATAGATTCCATAGTATATTCACTCCTTTGTCTATTATTCCGGATTCGGGTTAGTGCACTTTTCTACCACACCACCACGGAACTCCAATAAACCTGCTTTTGTTTGCAGCAATCCCTGCGGGCGCATATCTCCGGATTTATGCCAAGCATACAATCCCTCCAGCGAGTAGCAAACAACATTGCTGTCCGTGCACAGATATACACCTGTTTTTGTCAGCACAACTTTGTTTCCTGCTTCTACCGTAATGCGGCAGGTTTCCTTTAATGTTTTATCCAGTAAAACAATATCCGAGGTCGAACCACTGGTCAGCAGCAGTGCCATGCGGCCATTTGGCATTAAGCTATAATCTGTCAATACCTGTCCGCTCAGTGCAAACTCTGCCACCGCTCCCTTCTTTCCCTGATATGCAACTACACTGTCATTGTATGCCACCAACAGGGTGTCACCAACCCACTCTACCGCAAGCGGAATATTTCCTGTACGGGTATCCACCAAAGTTTCCTGTTTTTTTGCACGGTCCAAAACGTACAAATTGCTGACTGTTTCGCCGTTTACCGCCGACAACGTCGCTACTGCAAGCTGTTTTTCGCTGGGAGAAAATGCCATGCGTAAAGGCATACCTTCTTTTGCTGTCATTTTCCAAGTAAGGGGATTTTCCATACTGTTGGGATACACCTGCATTTGTGCAGTGTAACTGGGGTCTTCCGTTACAACAGCCAAACTGCCGTCTGCTCCCATTTCACATAATAGAATACCACCGGTATAGCTTTGCGTGTATAGATTTTTGCTGCGGCCTTCCACACGCAGCTCTGTGCCACCTCGGTTGTATAATACAAACCTTGTATCTCCCGCCGAAATAGCCGGCCGTGCGTAGCCTGCTTGGATGCTGCGCATCTTTACGCCCTTATCTGTATAAAACACGCAGCTTTCCTGCCCCAGCGCTACAAAGCCGCCGTTCATTCTTTTCCACTGGTACAACTCTGTAATGCCTGTATTCTGTGGGTAGCCTTGGCCTTTTACCATACCAATGCGCAGTGTTTCTACAAAATCACCCGCAGATACCAAGGCCGCACTATTACGGCCTACAAACCAAACAAACAGCAGTGTCAGCGGTACAACCCACAATAGCATTTTGCGAATTTTTTGCTTTTGGCGCCGGCTGCGTGCCTGTGCTAAATCCGCAACCTTGCTTTTTTGCGGCTGCCGTGCCAATCGTTCTCGTTTCTTATTTCTCCGCATAATTCTCCTTGTTGGTGAATCCGGCAGACATGTCGTATTCCACCTGATACAAAAACAATCCCTTTGCGGGCATTGTCGGCCCGGCCTTTGTTCGGTCGCAAGCAGCAATTGCCTGCGCAACCTCGTCCGGTGTCATGCGTCCGCATCCAACCTCTACCAAGGTTCCCACTAAAATGCGTACCATGTTGTATAGGTATCCGTCCGCCGTTACCGAGACGGTTACTAAATCGCCCTCTCTGACCACATGGCAATCCGTAATGGTTCGCACGGTGTCACCATGTGCAGCCGCACTGCTGCCTGCTGCACAAAAACTGGTAAAATCATGTTTTCCCACGCAGCGCTTTGCCGCCTCGTTCATAACATCTACGTCCAACTTGCGAGGCACACGCACCGTATAACGGTTATCAAACGGCGACTCAATCGCACTGTTTCGGATGCGGTATTGATACGTTTTATTATGTGCCGCATAGCGTGCATGAAAATCATCCGGCACAATCTGTGCAGAAAGTACCCGAATATCCGGTGGCAGTTTCGTATTTAACGCAAGCGGCAGCTTTTCCGGTGGGATTCGATTTTCGGTATGAAAATTCAAAGCAAACGCCATAGCGTGTACGCCTGCATCGGTGCGGCTGCAGCCTTTAATATCCGGCCTGTGCCCCAAAACCGCTTGCAGTGCATCCTGAAACACCGCCGCCACCGAGGTGCCGTTGGGCTGTACCTGAAATCCGCAGTAATCCGTACCATCATAGGCCAGTCGCAGTAAAATATTCACGGCATCAGCCCCCTTTCCTATCTTTTAAGTTGTTTCGTAAATCAGCTTAGAACCCCGGGAATAAAAAACGTGTCGAGTACACAATGGCAAAGCAAATCAGGCAGAAAATAGTGCTCTGCAAGTCTTGCTTTGTAAAGCGCAGCACTTTCAAACGGGTACGGCCCTCACCGCCACGATAGCAGCGGCACTCCATTGCCATAGCCAGCTCGTCCGCACGGCGGAAAGCGGAGATAAACAGCGGAATCAGCACAGGAATCAACGCTGTAATACGCTCTTTCAGGGTACCGTTATCCAGCATGGCGCCACGTGCCTTTTGGGCATTCATAATTTTTTCCGTTTCCTCAATCAGGGTAGGGATAAAACGCAGTGCAATGGTCATCATCATCGCCAGCTCATGTACGGGCACATGCACCTTCGCCAGCGGACGCAGCAGCTGCTCAATAGCATCTGTCAAAACAATGGGGCTGGTGGTGTAGGTC
>RCNH01000887.1_pt1 | contig 11238 bp, 9 predicted proteins | sample 2041161 | NCBI WGS metagenome assembly RCNH01 (sample SAMN09708215, study PRJNA481090) | Feces metagenome, whole genome shotgun sequencing project. | biome: feces | host: Leptonychotes weddellii | place: Antarctica: Sion Island | collected 2010-03-01
AAGGTAGTATGATTGATCAAATGAGTGATGATGAGTTGATGAACTTTGTGGAAAATGTATCTGTTTATGCAAGGGTATCTCCAGAACATAAAATAAGAATTGTAAAAGCATGGCAAGAAAAAGGCAATATTGTAGCAATGACAGGAGATGGAGTGAATGATGCTCCTGCATTAAAACAAGCAGATATTGGAGTTGCAATGGGGATTACTGGAACAGAAGTAGCAAAGGATGCATCTTCTATGATTTTAACCGATGATAATTTTGCGACAATTATTAAAGCAGTGGAAAATGGAAGAAATGTATATAGAAATATAAAAAATGCTATTTTATTTTTATTATCAGGTAATTTTGGTGCAATTTTAACAGTGTTGTATGCATCTTTAGTGAATTTAGCACTACCATTTTCACCAGTACATTTACTATTTATTAACTTATTGACGGATAGTTTACCTGCCATTGCACTAGGGTTAGAGCCACATACAAAGCAAGTTATGAAAGAACACCCACGTTCTAAAGGAGAAAATATTTTATCAAAAGAATTTTTACTTCGTGTAGGAATTGAGGGAAGTGTGATTAGTATAATCACGGTTATTGCATATCACATTGGATATAAAGAAAATGCTGTTTTAGCAAGTACGTTTGCGTTTGGAACATTATGTATGTCTCGATTATTTCATGGATTTAATTGTAAATCGGCAAAACCTGTGATTTTTACAAAATCATTTTTCAATAATACTTATTTATTAATGTCATTTATTATTGGTTTTATTTTAATTACAGGAATTTTAATGATTCCAATGTTTGAATCGATGTTTAAGGTACAAACATTAAGTATAGCTGAAATAGGAATTGTATATGGTTTATCATTTTTATCTTTATGTAGTATCCAATGTATAAAGTGGATTACAAATAAAATTTTTAGAAGGGGATGAGTGTATGATCGGAATTGAAATTGGAATTTTTGTTTCAACAATAGTTTTCTTTTTAGTATTATTAAAAATACTTTTTGGTTTACAAGAAAAATAAGAATGTGGAGATCAATGTATGATAGTAAGTTTTTTTAGAGGTTTTTGTATGGCACTTGCGGATAGTGTACCTGGGGTATCAGGAGGTACAATTGCATTTATATTAGGGTTTTATGATCAATTTATTCATTCTCTGGATGCGATGTTTTATGGAAATATGAAAGAAAAATATAAAGCGTTTCTATTTTTATTAAAATTGATGCTTGGATGGATTTTTGGTTTCTTATTAGCAGTAACAATCTTAACATCTGTTTTTGATAAGCATATATATAAAATTAGTTCCTTGTTTATTGGCTTTATCTTTTTTTCAATTCCTATTGTTGTGAAAGAAGAAAAAGAAAATATGCGTATGACAAAGAAAAATGTTTTCGCAGGTATATTAGGGATAGTTATTGTTATAGGGATTTCTTTATTAAATCAAGTTGTTATGAATCAATCTATTGCAGATCTTAGTAATATTGATTTGTTTTCTGGAGTTTATATATTTATATGTGCAATGTTTGCAATATCCGCTATGATTTTACCTGGGATTAGTGGTTCTACATTATTATTGGTATTTGGATTATATATTCCTATTATGAATGCAATTTCAAATGTAATGATGTTTGATTTTACTTATTTACCAGCATTGATCCTATTTTCTTTAGGAGTAGTTACCGGAATTATTTTTATTGTAAGACTTGTAAAAATTGCATTATGTAAATATCGTTCCATGATGATTTATTTGATACTAGGAATGATGATTGGTTCCTTCTATGCTATTATGATTGGTCCAACAACGATGGAAACTCCAAAAGAAATGTTAAATCTATATAATTTTAGTTTCTTATATTTTGGTATTGGGGGAATGATTGTTTTAGGGTTAACAAAAGTAAGTAATTTAAAAATGATGAGAAGATAAGCAATAAATTTGATGAAATTATGAGTATAAAAGTATGTTTTATATTAAATAAAAATGATGTATATATGGATGAATAGAATTGACAGAAAAATTATATATGGATATAATTAAGTTGTAAATGAAACCGGTTTCAATAAACAATTATTTTGAGAAAGGATGGTAATATGAAACATTTAAAAAATTTTTTGATGACGTTTTTGATGGTTTCGATGATGTTATTTGTACCAATGAATGTGTCTGCAGCAAGCATTATAACAAGTGACGAAGAAAGTTTAATTAGCCAAGTTTTAACTTATTTTTCTGAGTATACAGATGGTGATTTTAATGAAGATAATGGATGGACAGCATCTGAATTTAAAGCTGATATTGATATTGATCGCTGCTTAATGGAACTAAAAAAATTAAATCCATCATTAGGACAGGCATATACAAATATTATCGATTATTGGAAATATGCGGATACTACTATGCAGATTAATAAGGATGTATTGCCAGATGGATTACCGAATGATAATAGTTTATGTATTGTTACTTTAGGATTTCAATTAAATCAAATTACGGGTGAAATGCAACCAGAATTAATTGATCGTTTAAATGTAACATTGGCTAGTGCTAAAAAATACCCAAATGCTTATATTGTTGTAACTGGTGGAGGAACTTCTCCAGCTGCTCCAGATAAAACTGAAGGCGGAGAAATGGCAAAATGGTTGATTGAAAACGGGGTTAATGAAGAGCGCATTATTGTTGAAAATAGAGCACCAACAACAGTAGGAAATGCAATTTATTCATTTGAATTATTGAAAAAGAAACCCGAGGTAAAATCAATTGCGATGATTTCTTCTGCTTCACATATTCAAAGAGCAGTTGCGATTTTTAAGACAGTTTTTGAATTAGAAGCATATAAAACAAATAGTGAATCTATTGAAATTATTAGTAATGCAAGTTGTCCTGTAAGTAGAAAAGAAAAATTATCTCAACAAGTAGCAGCAATACAAGAATCAACAAATTATTGTTTAGAGTCTGATGTTAAACTATTGAAATCTATGAAATTATCTACATTGAATAATATTTCATTATTAAATGTGAATGATAAATATGATAAAGGTTCAAAAGTTGAACCACAAGTAATAGCTGATTTTACAACATTTGATGGTAAAGAATTTAAAGTAGATATTACTGATCAAGCATTAATTCAAATGATTGATACAAATAAAATAGGAAAACAAGTGTTAAATGTAAAATACAGCTATAATGATGTTACTAAAGAAATAAAGAAAAATGTTTTAGTAGAAGAAGCAAAGAACGAAGTAGAAAAACCGGATTCATCAAATGAAGGTAACAAGGAAGATGAGGCAATTACACCAACGAAACCTGAAAATGATACTACAGATAAAAATGATATAACATCTAACTCTGAAAATAGTAATAAACATAATGTACCAAACACTGGGGTTTCAACAAATTTATCATTTGTATGGTTTGTATTGTTGGGAACAGGATTTATCGCTTTTATTACAATGAAGTATCGTAAAACACATTGTTAATTTGTTGTTATGAAAAATAAAAATGTATTTTTATTTTAGTTAGATACTAGTTTCATTATAGTTTAGAAATGGTAATTAAATATAGTTTAGGCTTCAATAGGTCTATAAATTGTAAAGATGAGTCGGTACAGATGCCGACTTTTCTTATACTCTGATTTTTGCATTTATTTTAATTTATATATTTGTTAGTGTTATGTTTCAATAATTCGATTAATTTTTTTCAGTATGTTAGAGAACCTGTTCGTTTTTTGCATATTCTAATCTACTTTAACTGTTAAGTTTTAATACTATGTCTATTTTCTTGATATAGTACTAGATTAAAAGAATTGATAAAATGAGACAATCTAGCATGAAAGAGTTCATGAGTGCGGGGATATTTCGGCAATGGATAGGATAAAAATCTTATGGATAGCATTTATTAATCATAAGTTCTGTAGTTTATTCTATATGTTATGTGCAATAGTGGTTATTCTTTTATTTATAATATTTATCGTATTTTTGTTAGGAATTGGAGTACGAATGATGTCTATTGTAAAACTTATAAAATCACTTAATGTTAAATCTATATACTTTCAGTTTCTTTATTTTATCATAGAAGGAATCGGTGTTTTAGGATTAATAAGAATAAAAAGGGTCTTAGAAAAGAAAATAAATGAAAGCGAAATGTAAAATAATAAAGCTTGTGAAACAGTATGTATTATAAGTGTAAAATATTTCAATAAAATGTATGAAAAATGTTGACAAAACCATTTCGAGAGTTATAATTATGGACATAAATAAGAAAACTCAATGAATAAGAGAGTAGTTATGGACCAAGTCAAAGCGAGCTGAAAATGGTGAAAGTCAGTACAGAGGGAAGTAATGAAGCGCACTTAGGAGAGGAATATTTGAAGCAATAGTAGAGTATTCGGTGAGCTAGCCTTAATAGCGAGAGTGGGTAGTAGGTCAACTATTATCAACTGGAGTGGTAACGCGTATGATTCGTCTCCTGGCAATTTGCCAGGAGCTTTTTTTTTATTAAGGAGGAGAGAAGAATGAATTTATTAACAACGGGAATTAAAATTGATATGTCAAGTATGCTACCATATATGGCTTTATTTTTTAAAGGGGCATTGTTAACACTTGCATTATCATTGGTGACAGTTTTATTGGGGAGTTTGATTGGATTTTTGACAACGCTTTTAAGACGTTCTAGGTTTAAAGTATTAAACACGATTGCCAAAATCTATGTGCAAGTGATTCGAGGGACACCAATCTTAATTCAATTAATGTTGATTCGATATGGATTACCTGAAATTGGAATTAACATTCCAAATTTATTTGGTATAGATGCGAAGATCATCGCATGTATTATCGCATTAGCAATTAACTCTGGAGCTTATGTTTGTGAAATTTTTAGATCAGGATTAAATTCTGTAGATAAAGGACAAAATGAAGCAGCTCGTTCATTAGGATTAACATCAAAACAAGCAATGAAGTTAGTTATTCTGCCACAAGCAATTAAAACTATTTTACCTGCTTTAGGAAATGAATATATAACAATGATTAAGGAATCATCAATTATTTCATATTTTGGAGTGTTCGATTTAACTTATACACAAACGATTGTTAAATCATTAACATATAGAACATTTGAACCATTAATCGTAATTGCCTTTTTCTATTTTGTATTAACAACAATGTTAACTACAGTTCTAGGTTATTTTGAAAGGAGAATGAATAAAGATGTTAAAAACTAATAATTTACGTAAAAATTTTGGGGATTTAGAAGTTTTAAAAGGAATTACCACAGAAATAAAAAAAGGTGAGGTTGTGGCAATTATTGGTCCATCAGGTTCAGGAAAGTCAACCTTCTTAAGATGTTTAAACTTATTAGAAGAACCTACATCAGGAGAAGTTATTTTTAAAGGACAAAATTTAACTACAAAGGAAGATAAACATTTTGATATTAATAAAATAAGACAACATATTGGAATGGTGTTTCAACACTTTAATTTATTTCCTAATATGACAGTTTTAGAAAATGTTACTTTAGCACCGATTAATATTAAAGGTATTAGTAAAGCAGATGCAGAAGCAGAGGCAATGGAGTTATTGAAAAAAGTTGGTTTAGCTGAAAAGAAAAATGTGTATCCAAGTACATTATCTGGTGGACAAAAACAGCGTGTTGCTATTGCAAGAGCATTAGCAATGCAACCAGATGTGATGTTGTTTGATGAACCAACATCAGCTTTGGATCCAGAAATGGTAAAAGAAGTTTTAATGGTTATTAAAGATTTAGCAGAAAGCGGAATGACAATTGTTATTGTTACGCACGAAATGGGATTTGCCAAAGAAATTGCTACACGTGTAATGTTTGTTGATGAAGGAATTATTTTAGAAGAAGGTACTCCAAATGATGTGTTTAATCATCCAAAACATACGCGTACACAAGAATTTTTAAATCAAGTCATGTATTAATAAATAGGATAAAGGGAGGAAAACGACATGAAAAAATTTATGAAAGTAGGATTAGCTGCAATGATGGTATTAGGTTTAGCAGGATGTGGAGGAAAAACAGAGGAAAAAGATGTTTTAGCAAAAATTAAAGATAAAGGATATATTGTAGTTGGAACATCACCTGATTTCGCACCAAATGAATTTTATGTAGATAAAGATGGAAAACAAGAAGTTGTAGGTTCAGATATTGAACTTGGAAAAGCAATTGCCAAAGAAATTGGTGTTGAGATGAAACTTGAAACATCAGATTTTAATACCGTAATTACAAATGTTCAATCTGGTATTGCTGATCTTGGAATTGCAGGATTTGCATGGACTGAAGAAAGAGAGAAAAGTGTAAAATTCTCAGAGAGTTATTCACAAAATTCAGATGAAGATGAAGGATGGCAAGGATTAATTGTAAGAAAAGATATGGCATCTAAGTTCAAAACATTAGAAGATGTTAAAAAAGCAAATTTAAAAATTGCAGCACAAGCAGGATCTATTCAATATGAAATGGCAATACATTTAACAGATAAAGAAAATATCGTATCATTAGGAGAAACAAATGCCTGTGCTGCGGAGTTATCAGTTGGTGGAATTGATGCATTTGTATGTTCATCAACACAAGCAAAAGCAATGGAAAAAGTATATAACAATATTAAATTATTACCAAAAAAGAATTTTAATTTAGATCCAAATAATAAATATGCTCAAGTATGTACAATCATGGTAAAAGATGATAGCTCAAATTCATTAAAAGAAGTTGTAGATAAAGTTATTAAGGAATCTAAAGAAAATGGTAATTTAGAAAAATGGTCAAGTGATGCTAAAAAATTATTACCATTTGAAGTAAAACCAGATAGTGAAGATGAAGAATAATTGAAATAAAAGAAGCACTTCATACTTCTTTTATAAATAGGGAGGAAAACTAAATGAGTACTTTATATGAGAAAATAGACAATTCTATTATGAGTCATATAGATGAATATATGTTTCTTGTTAAAAAACTATATGATTGTCCAGAAATTGGATTTCAAGAATTTAAAACACAAAAAACATTAGTTGAGTATTTACAAAAAGCAGGGTTCGATACGAAAGAGTCACTCGCCTGTCCAACAGATTTTGTAGCAGAATATCAAGCAACAAAACCTGGTCCTACAATTGCATTTATGTGTGAATATGATGCTTTACCAGAAGTTGGACATGGATGTGGACATAATTTGATTGCAGGAATTGGGATTGCAGCAGGGGAAGCTTTAAAATCAATCATAGAGGAAATTGGTGGATGTATTAAAATCATGGGAACACCTGGTGAAGAAAACTTTGGTGGAAAAGTGAAAATGGTAGAAGCAGGATTATTTGATGATGTTGATGTAGCATTAATGGTTCATCCTGGAACAAAAAATGGATTAGGGGGAAAATCAAGTGCATTAAATCCAGTGAAATTTGAATTTTTTGGAAAAAATGCACATGGTTGCAATCCTAAAGAAGGAAAGAGCGCATTAGATGCAGCCGTTATGACATATATGCAGATTAATTTGTTACGTCAATTTGTTGAACCAAAAACATTTATCCATGGAATTATAAGTGATGGAGGTGGAGCCGCAAATGTAATACCAGCATATGCGAGTATGGAATATTATTTTCGAGCTCCTACAATGAAATACGCACTAGAGGTAACAGAAATGGCTAAAAAATGTGCAGAAGGGGTATGTTTAGCCACAGGGACTACGTTTAAAACAAGTATTTATGAATGTCCTTATGAAGATACATTAGTAAATTATACTTTGGCAGAAATGTTAAAAGAAAAATATGAATGTTTAGGTTTAGAAGATATTAATCCAGTAGATGAAGTAGGAAATGGATCAACTGATGTAGGTAGTGTAAGTTATAAATGTCCAACAATTCAAGGGGGAATAAAAATTGCTGATAGTCATGTTGCAGGACATTCAAAAGAAATGGCAAGTGCAACGATTTCTGAAGATGGAAAACAGGGATTAATAAATGCAAGTAAAGCTATTAGTTATTTAGCATGTGACTTAATTACACAACCAGAAAAATTACAAAAGGTAAAAGATGAGTTTCAAGCATATTTGTTGAATGAATAGAGTTAATATAAATTTTATAAAAAAGAGAAGAATGGAAAGTATGATTTTAATTCTTCTTTTTTTTATAAAATTTGTTTGAATTCATATATTGCGATATTCGCAAAATTAATATATACTTTATATGTAAGCACTTACATATAAAGGAGGGTTATCGATACTTCATATTTAAAAGATTTATAATTCATAAAGGATAGGAGGAAAAAAAGATGAATCTTTATTTATCCAAGGTAACAAAAGCAGTTTTATCTGCTACATTGTGTTTAACACCTGTTTTAGTCAATAATCAAGTACAAGCAAAAACAGAAAAAATGGAGTCTAAACAAAAATTAAGTAACGAACAATTAGCTTCTCTTACAGTTCCAATTTTACAGAAATATGAAGCAGATGATTCAGGAAAAATTTGGAAACTAGATCAAAATAAAAACTTTGCCATTTTAGCTAATGAGGATAATTTACAAAATAAAAGACTTGCTGAAGTAGTGAAGTTAGTGAATTCTGAAATTATGGAGAAAAAATTACTTAATGGGAATGCTTTACCAATGATTTATTTAAATGAAGATGGTGCTACACAAAATGATATTTTAATTACAATCGATAAAAAGAAATCTATTACAACAGAATCAAATAGTGATGAAGCATATAAGATTATTATTAATGATCAAGGTGTGCGTGTTATAGGAGCGTCTGAAAATGCAGTTTTATATGCATTACGAACAATCGAACAAATTCTAGTTGCGAATGATGGATTAGTTTATGGAACAATTGTGGATTATCCTACTGTGTCTGAAAGAAGAGTTCATGTTGATTGTGGTAGAAAGTATTTTTCAAAAGATTGGTTCATACGTCAAATTAGAGAAATGTCTTATTTTAAAATGAATGCATTACAAATGCATTTCTCTGAAAATCTAGGATTTAGAATTGAATGTGAAACTGATCCATTGATTGTTTCAGATGAATACTTAACAAAAGATGAAGTTAGAGAAATCATTGCAGAGGCAAATAAATACGGAGTGAAAGTAATTCCTTCCTTTGATAGTCCAGGACATGTTGATCAAATTTTAAAAGTACATCCAGAATATGGACAAGTTAATAATAAAGGTGAACATTATAAAAGAGGATTAGATATTACAAATCAAAAAGCAATCGATTATATTTATAGCCTATATGATGAATATATGGAATTATTTAAAGGATGTACAGATTTCCATATTGGTGGAGATGAGTATATGGAATTTGACCGTGCACCTTTTACAACAGAATATCAGAGTGTATTGGATGAGTATGCTAAGAAAACATTTGGAGCAGGATATACATGGAAAGATACAGTTGCAAATTATATTAATGAGTTAGCAGAGCATGTACATAGCAAAGGATTTAAACCAAGAATTTGGAACGATGGAATTTATTATGGAAGTTCTTATAATCCTCAAAAAATTGAAATGCATAAATATATAGGTATTGATTTCTGGTCTCAAATGCCATGGAATCATAGTATCGCAAAATTAGATGCATTTGTAAAACATGGACATGATTCTTTATATAATGTAAACTGTACATTCTTCTATTATGTATTACGTAACGATAAACCAACGGATGGAAGAGAACAACACTCATTCGATAATTTAAATGCAGATAAGAAAATCTATAATGATTGGACACCAGGTAATTTCCAAGCAAATACATTAGATGATGCAAATCCATTAATTAAGGGAGCATCACTTGCAATTTGGTGTGATAAACCAGATTTAGTTGGAGAAGATGTGGTTACGGAAGATATCGCAAATGAAATGCGCGCATTTTCTTCAAAAACATGGAATACGAGAAGTAATAGTATTAAAGGATTTGATGAGTTTAAAGCAGATTATGCTAAACTTGGACATGTAGCAGGTTATGAGAAAAAATCACAATTACCAAATTCAGGAGAAATTCAATCAGCAAAAGATTTAGGAAAAGTTATTTTAAAATATGTTGATCAACAAGGAAATACAATTAAAGCAGATGATGTAAAATATGGAAAAATTGGTGAATTATATGAATTTAAACCTGAAAAAATATATGGATATCGAGTGATTGATGAAACAGCCAAAAAAGGTGTTTATGAAAAAGAAGCAGTATATACATTTGTCTATGAAACATATTGTGATAAAGCAGAATTAGAAGTTGAAATTAAAAATGCCCTAGTTAAAAATGATTATATCGCAAGTACATATAGTGAATATGAAACTGTTTTACAAAGAGCGATAGAAATCTATGAAAATTCAGATAGTAGACAGGAAGAAGTAGACCAAATTGTTAAAGAATTACAAAACACAAAAGGAAAAGCAGTTAAACTAGAGTATTATCCGTTATTCGTTGAAACACAATATCCATTAGAAAACAAAGGATATATAAGTGGATATCCAGAATATATAGAGAAAGTCAATATTGCTAAAGAAGAATTGACTCAAGGAAATTTAACATCAGAACGTATGAATGAATTGTTGATTCAAATTAAAGATGCACAAAAGAATTTAGTAAAACAATCTTCAGATACACCTACAGTAGAAGTAGCGGTACCTGCATATCAAACAAATTCTGCAAATCATATGGTAGATAAAGATGAATCCACTAAATATTGGTCTAATGGAGAACAAAAAGAAGGACAAAATATTGTCTTTACATTTGCAAATGAAGTTGAACTAAAAGGAATTAAGATTGTGTATCCAAAAGGAATGGGAACAGGAGGAGATAATCTAAAAGGTGCTGATATTCAAATTTCTACAGATAATTCGAAATGGGAAACTGTAGGACAAATAAATGAAACAGAGTTAACTAAAGAATTTAAATTTGATGTGAAAAAAACAAAATATGTAAGAATTCATATTATAAAATCACATAACAATTGGTTACAAATTGCAGAAGTTTATTTTGATGTTTTATCTAAAAACGTTGATCATTCTTTAGCTGAAATGATTGATAATGCAGAAAAAATTGATATAACTGGTAAAACATATGCATCTGTCAATAAATTTATTGATGCACTAGTGGAGTCACAAAAAGTAAATGCAAGTGGTTCTACTGATATTGAAACTGCCAAAGAAAATTTACAAACAGCAATTGATGGTTTAGAAGATAGAAAAGAAGTATCTGAATAACATCAAAAAAATGCAAAAGAAATCCCAAATTGACTTTTTGACAGG
>RCNH01000888.1_pt1 | contig 11238 bp, 8 predicted proteins | sample 2041161 | NCBI WGS metagenome assembly RCNH01 (sample SAMN09708215, study PRJNA481090) | Feces metagenome, whole genome shotgun sequencing project. | biome: feces | host: Leptonychotes weddellii | place: Antarctica: Sion Island | collected 2010-03-01
CCTGTAAAATTTTACAGGCAGCTTTGTCATAAAGGAGGGACTTGTATGTCGAAAAAAGGGAACTCAGTACCCGCCGTAAAAAAAAGTAAAATGAAAACATCCAACTGGCAGTTTTGGGCAATTATTGCACTGCCGGTAATTTATGCGATCATATTTGCGTACATTCCAATGGGTGGTATTATTATTGCTTTTAAAGATTATAGCATCCGTAAGGGAATTATGGGAAGTGATTGGGTAGGTTTAAAATATTTTATTCAATTTCTGACTTCTGAGAGTAGTATTACGGTTATCAAGAACACATTGATTCTTGGTGTTTATACTTTAGTAGTAAGTTTTCCGATTCCGGTTCTTCTTGCAATCGGTATCAACGAAATGAAAAACAAATTTTATAAGAAAACCGTTCAGATGGTTACATATGCACCATATTTTATCTCTGTTGTAGTACTTGTTGGTATGATGATGCAGATGATGGATATGAGAAGTGGTATCATTAACGTATTGCTTCAGAAAGTAGGAATGGATCCGGTAAACTTTTTCGGTAATCCTTCGATCTTCAGATCTTTGTATGTTTGGAGTGGAGTATGGCAGACAGCAGGTTACTCTTCTATTATCTATGTAGCTGCTCTTGCTGGTGTAAGTCCGGAATTACAGGAAGCAGCTGTTGTAGATGGAGCAAGCAGACTTCAGAGAATTTTGCATGTGGATATTCCGGCTATTTTACCAACGGTAATTATTATGTTGATCTTCAACTGTGCAAGTATCGTAAATATTGGTATGGATAAGGTATTCCTGATGCAGACAGATATGAACTTGTCCGTATCAGAAGTTATTTCTACCTATGTATATAAAGTTGGTGTGGTAAATGCAAACTTCGGATTTTCTACAGCAGCAGGTCTGTTCCAGTCTGTAGTATCTTTTGCTTTATTACTGATTGTAAATAAGATCTGTCAGAAAGTTACAGAGACGAGTTTGTGGTAAAGGAGGGAGAGCAGAATGAAACAATCAAAATTTCGTTATATGAGTTTAGGAGATAAGATTTTTACAGTTGTAAATTATGTGATCATGACTGCAATCCTGATCGTTGTTTTATATCCTTTACTGTACGTATTATCTGCATCATTTTCTGATCCACAGTCAGTTATCAGTGGAGAAATGGTGTTGTTCCCTGTAAGACCTACTTTGAGAGGTTATGCAGCAGTATTCAAAAATGGAAGAATTATTACTGGATTTTTAAACTCTATTTTTTATTTGGTGGTTGGTACTATTTTGAATCTGATTATGACACTCCTTTGTGCATATCCACTGTCTAGAAAAGAGTTCCGGGCTAGAGGATTTTTCTCTATCTTCTTTGTATTCACCATGTATTTTAGTGGTGGTATGGTTCCATCTTACATTCTGGTAAATAAACTGGGTATGTTAAATACACGTTGGGCAATGATCATTCCAATGGCTATGTCCACATATAACATGATTATCTGTAGAACATACATTGTAAACTCCATTCCGGATGAATTATATGAAGCTTCTCAGATGGATGGATGTAGTCCGTTTAAGTATATGATCAAAGTCATTCTTCCGTTAAGTAAACCAATTATGGCAGTATTGACACTGTATTATGGTGTGGCAAGATGGAACGATTACTTTAATGCAATGTTGTACTTATACAAAGATGAATTGCAACCATTGACTATTATTATGAAACAGATTCTGATTCAGAGTGAGGTAGATATGACCAAGGTAACGGATGCCTCTGCAGTAGCAAAATTGCAGGGAATGTCAGATCTTTTGAAATATTCTACCATCGTTGTAGCATCTCTTCCTGTAATGCTTCTGTACCCATTGATTCAGAAACATTTGGTAAAAGGTGTTATGATCGGAGCTGTCAAAGGCTGATTCTTTTGTGACAGCAGTATAAAAAGAGAAAAATTGTGGATTACCGCAAGATTAAGGACAAAAAGCCCTAGCAGTAGTGATGAAATGCTTAAAAAGGAAAGTGGAATGCGTTTGCGGAAATGCTGATGCAGAAAAGCATGAACGTTACATCGCAAGGGGCTTTTTTGTTTGGAAGAAAAGGAGAATATATGTTTACAAAGCAGTTTTTAGAAGAAATTCAACCAGCATTCGAAGCACAGATGAAAAGACTTCCAAATTGGGAAAAAGAGATTCGTCAGGTGCTGGAAACCTGTACTGCCCAGGAGGCAGAAGCAATGAAATGTTTATATGCATCTATGCCAGTCAGCGATGGGGCTGATTATTCACCCGAACTGTTTCTTGCTTATGCGAAACACGGTGTATATCTTTGGGAAGAAGGTCCGTTTGCAGGAAAAGTACCAGAAAAGATTTTTGCAGGTTATGTATTACATCACAGAGTAAATAATGAAGACATTACAGATCATCGTAACTTTTTCTTTGAACAGTTAAAAGATAAGATTCAGGGAATGAACATGAAAGAAGCTATTCTTACCATTAACTACTGGTGTGCAGCAGAGGCAACTTACCGTACAACAGATGGAAGAACTGCAAGTGCATCCAGTGTATATCGTTCTGCATATGGAAGATGTGGGGAAGAGTCCACTTTTACAGTTTCTGTACTGCGTAGTCTTGGCATTCCTGCACGTCAGGTATATGTTCCGCTGTGGTCTCATTGTGATGATAATCATGCATGGGTAGAAGCGTGGTGTGATGGAGAATGGAAATTCCTGGGGGCATGTGAACCAGAGGAAATTTTAAATAAAGGATGGTTTACCAATGCATCTTCCCGTGCCATGATGGTGCATTCTCGTTGGCTGGTGCCAGCAGAACCAGGAGATGATATTGTAGGAAAACGTGGAATGTCACAGGTATTGAATCAGTTGCGCCGTTATGCACATACCGTCAATCTGGAAATTACTGTTCTTTCAGAAGATGGAACTCCTGTTCCAGAGGCAATTCTTCGTTTTGAAGTATTAAATTATGCTGCATTTGGAGAAATTGCAACGGTTAAAACCGGTGAAGATGGAAAACGTGTATTAGAAACCGGCATGGGCAGTGTTCACGTGACTGCCTATAAAGATGGTGCTTATGGAGAAATGTTAGTAGATACAAGAAATGACAATAGCTGTGTAATCCGTCTGAATGGTGAGAAAGCAGAAAATGATGTATGGGAGGAAATGGTTTTATTTGCACCTAAAGATGCACCAATCAATCGTTGCTTCCAGTCAGCGGAAGAATTACAGTTAGGAAGAGATAAAATGGCCGTTTCTGTTGCAAAACGTCAAGAAAAAGAGAAAAATTTCTTTGACGAAGAACTGGCAAATCAGGCTGTAAAAGGATTTACAGAAAAACAGCAGGAAAGACTGGTAGAAATCATGAAAATGGCAAAAGGAAACCAGAAAGAAATTGCAGATTTCCTGATGATGGATACCAATGGTCAGTGGCCGGAAGAATGGAAATTTGAGATTCTGGACAGTCTGAGAGAAAAAGATTATGTAGATATTACAATGGAGATTCTCAAAGAAAACTGTGAACAGACTGCGCCATATGCAGATACAGAAGAAAAAGATATTTTCAGAGACTATGTGATCTGCCCTCGTGTAAATAATGAAATGATCTGCAGTTTCCGCACCTTCATCAATTCTTATCTGAAAGAAGAAGAGAAGGCAGCCATTAAAGAAAATCCAGGACTTGTATGGAATATGATGGAAGAAAGACTGATTGCAGATGATGATCTGGAATACGGAAATCTGATCACATCAGCAAAAGGAGCTTTAGAAACAGGATATGGAAGCAAATTGACCAAACGTGTAGTAGGTGTACAGATTCTGAGAACATTAGGCATTCCTTCCCGATTGAATCCAGCAGATAATATTTTGGAAGTGTGGAAAGAGGGTGCGTTCCTGTCTTTAGAAAAAGTAGAAGACTTTTCTGCACAGAGAACAGCAGCCATTGTGTTAAAAGAACAGGAAGGTATGGTATGGACTTATTTCCAGAACTGGAGTCTTGCTAAATTCGAAGAAGATGGATATAAAACTTTGCAGCTTTGTGATGAAAGTGGTGAAGTAATTCAGGGCGAAATTGCTCTTTTCCCTGGAAAATACAAAATTCTTACTTCTAATCGTCTGCCAAACGGAAATATTTTTGCTAAAAAGATGGTATTTGAACTGGTTGATGGAGAGAAGAAAGAGATTTCTTTGGAAATGATGGAAGCTCAGCTTTCCGATATGCTGGAAGACAACGATATTACAGATTTCCAGATGACAAAAGAGGATGGAACAAAATGTGCTGTTAGTGAACTGGTAAAAGACAAGAAAGGTCTGTTTATCTGGTTGGAAGAAAGTCAGGAACCTACAGAGCATATCTTAAATGAAATTTATCAGAGAAAAGAAGCATTTAAAGTTTTGCCTGCAAACCTGTATTTTGTAATCCGTGATCCAAAAGTAAAAGAAAATGTAACGGTACAGAGAACATTATCAGGTGTATCGAACGTTCAGTTCTTGTATGATGATTTCGGAGATAATATGAGTGTTCTGGCAAGAAGAATGTATCTGGAACCTGGAAAACTTCCATTGATTGTGATTGTGGATGAATCCATGACTGGAATCTATGGTGTAGCAGGATATAACGTAGGAACAGCAGATATGATTTTGAAACTTCTCAATATGAAAAACGAAAAGTAAAAGAAGCAAAAATACAGAAATACAAATTTCCTGAAAGGGGAGGAAAAGATTATGACAAAAATTGTACAGGGAACCATCGGAACTTGCGGTGTGCATTTTATCTCTGACAAAGCACAGCTGGAAGAATTAAATCTTGCCTATGCAGGGGGATGTTTTGAACCTGATTATTTAAATACCTATTATCTGCCATTAGCAGATGGAACCAGTGTGCTGTTGGTTGGAACAAAAAATGGGGACCTGAAAAACCCAAACACTATAAAAGAACTGGCAGCGGCAGCATGTAAGGAAATGAGAAAATTGAAAATTTCAGAGTTTACTTTATATGCAAAACCATTGTTGGAAGAAGAAAAATTCCTTTCTCATGTTGTTCAGAGTATTTGTCTGGTGACAGGAAAAGCAAAAAGTTTTAAAACAGAACAGAAAGAGATTCTTTATGCCGTTGGATTGGAGGGCGTAGAGAATTTCTGCCAGTCTTGTGTAGAAGAAGGAATTGTTCTGGCAGAAGCTGTTCTTTTTGCAAGAGATATGGTTAATATGCCTGCAAATTATCTTCGTCCAGAGGATTTTGCAAGAGAGATCCAGCATTTTGTGAAAGACACAGAAGTTGAAACAGACATTTTGACTATGGATGTTTTGGAAGAAAAGAAAATGGGCGGTTTATTGGGCGTTGGAGGTGGAAGTGAATTCCCTCCATGTATGATGGTGCTCCGTTATAAGGGAAATCCAGATAGTAAGGAAAATACAGGTCTGATTGGTAAAGGTGTTACTGTGGATACCGGAGGATACTGTCTGAAACCAGCTGCTTCTATGGGAGGTATCCGTGGAGATATGGCAGGAGCTGCAGCAGTTGCAGGAGCTGTTTATGCACTGGCAAAACGGAAAGCAAAAGTAAATGTGACAGCAGTTATGCCAATGTGCGAAAACCGCATTTCTGGTGGAAGTTTTGTAGATGGAGATGTATTAACTTCTTATAGTGGAAAAACCATTGAAGTGGCAAATACAGATGCAGAAGGACGTTTGATTCTGGCTGATGCTGTAACTTATGCAGTAAGAGATGAGAAAGTAACACGTGTTCTGGATATTGCTACACTGACAGGTGCTGTAGTGGGAATGTTTGGATTTACAGTAGCTGGTGTTGTATCAGATAATGATGAAATGTGGGAAGAATTCTGGAATGCTTCTTTGGAAAGTGGAGAAAAACACTGGAGAATTCCGTTTGACAAAGAACATGAAAAGATGATTGAAAGTCATGTGGCAGATATTAGAAACATGGGTGCAAGCGTTTGTGGTACGATCACAGCTGGATTATTTATTCGAAGTTTTGCAGAAGGACTGCCATGGCTTCATGTAGATATTGCAGGAACAGCATGGGTGGATGATCCTATTTATGCTTATCAGGAAAAACTGGCAACTGGCACCGATGTAGACACCATTTACAGATGGCTGAATCAGTGAGAAGAGATGGTGAACAATGAAAAGTAAAAATATAGCTACTTCAGTTTTGTATAATGTTCTGGGATGCTTTATTTACGCAGTTGGAATCAATTGTTTTAATGCACCTCATAAGATTGCACCAGGAGGAGCAAGTGGTATTGCAATCCTTTTAAACTATTTGTTTGGAATGCCGATTGGATTGTTCGTGTTTTTATTTAATATTCCATTATTGCTTCTTATCTTAGTAAAAAAATATTTTGATAAAAGTTTTGTAATCAAAACATTATTGTCTACATTGTTGTTATCTGTTATCACAGACTATATTGTAGTGTGGATTCCGGTCTATAAAGGAAATGCGTTGTTGGCGGCTATGTTTGGTGGTGTATTGATGGGATGTGGTCTGGGACTGGTTCATCTTGGAAAATCAAATACTGGCGGAATTTCTCTGTTAGGATTGATTGTTCAGAAAATGAGACCACAATTTCAGGTAGGCACCATGATTTCAGCATTGAATTTTCTGGTGGTAATTGCTTCTGTTGTAGTATATAAAAACATTGAAAGTTTCTTATATGCAACAGTGGCAGTGTACATATCTGGTGTGTTTATGGATAAAATACTCCAGTCTGTAGCAACAAAAGATATGATGATCATAATGCCAGGATGTACCAAGAAGGTCAGAGAGGTTTTTCTGAAACACAAAATTGCAATTACTATTGTAAATGGAGAGGGAGGATATTCCAGTGAAAGACAGAGAGTAATTCTTTGTGCCATTGACAAGGGAATCAGCGACGAAATGAAGCAGGAGATCCAAAGCGTGGATGAAGAAGCGTTAATTATTATTACCCAAGCGACAAAAGTAGAGGGAAAAGGATTTCATTGTGTAATCTGACGGAGAGAGGAAAAAATAATGAATAATTATGTATTGGAATCATGTGTAGATTCAACGGAATCTGCCATTGAAGCAAAAGCAGGTGGAGCTACACGTTTTGAGCTGTGTGGGAATCTGATTATTGGAGGTACAACGCCGGAATATGAACTCCTTCAGCAGGTCAAAGAAGAAACAGGACTGGAAACGAGAATCTTAATGCGTCCAAGATTTGGAGATTTTGCTTATTCTGAGTACGAAATTGCCCGTATGGAGACTCAGATCAGAAATTTCAAAAAGCTTGGTGCAGATGGTGTGGTTATCGGTGTCCTTACAAAAGAAGGAAACTTAAATATAGAGGCTATGAAACGTCTGATTTGTGCAGCAGATGGAATGAAAATCACTCTTCATCGTGCCTTTGACGTGTGTAAGGATCCTATAAAAACTTTTGAAGAGTGTAAAAAACTGGGAATCAATACAATTTTAACATCAGGACAGGAGGGAAATTGTCTGAAAGGCAAGAAACTTCTGGTGCAGCTTCTGGAAATGGCTGGGGAAGATATAGAAATTCTCATTGGTGCAGGAGTAAATGCTTCTGTGATTCAGGAATTTGTAAAAGACACTACAGCACATTCTTTCCATATGTCTGGAAAAAAAGTAATTCCAAGTGTGATGGAATACCGAAATGAACGAGTAAATATGGGATTGCCAGGGATTTCTGAGTATGAAATCTGGAGAACCAGTAGAGAAGAAATTCAAAAAGCAGCAGATGTTTTAAAAAACAAATAAAAAATCAAACAGAACTCTGTAAAAAATGTATAAAATTCCTCCATTTACAGATACTATTTCCAGTAATGGAAAGTACTGCAAACGGAGGAATTATTTTATGAAAGCTACAGGAATCATAAGGCGGGTAGACAGTCTTGGAAGAATCGTTATTCCTATGGAACTTCGAAAGACCATGAGGTTAAAAGAAGGAGAACCTATGGAGATTTTTACAGGACAGGAGGGAGAATTGATTTTCAAAAAGTATTCTCCTATTGAAGAAATGGGAGCTCTGGCAAGAGAATATACCCAGGCAATGGCACATGCGTTAGGGTGTCTGGTATGTATCTGCGATCAGGATGAGATTCTGGCAGCCAGTGGATCCGGTCAAAGCCATTATCAGGGAAAAAGAATCAGTAAAGAACTGGAACAGATAATAGAAAGTAGAAAAATGATAGCCCCGGACAGATGGATTTCGCTTTTACAGGACGAAAAAGAACAGCAGGGACAGCAGATTATTTGTCCTATCCTATCAGCAGGAGATACCATGGGCGCTGTTATTATGGTAAAAGAAAAACAGGGATCTTTGGGAGAGGCTGAAAAAAAGCAGGCACAGATAGCAGCTGATTTTCTGGCTTTGCAAATGGAAAATTAGAAGAAAAAGGCTGGAAATTCCGTTTTGGAACTTCCAACCTTTTTTATGTGATGTTTTCCTATAAAGACATGGAAACTTGTGGTTTGGTATAGGAAACACAAGTTCATCTATTTTATTTATCCAATAAAGATTTCATGCTCATATCTTCCAGAAGCTGAGATTTTACCTGATAAAGCTTATTGGAGAGATCTACATATACTTCATGAGGATTTACAAGGCGGCGTGTTTCCGGCCATAAAGTATCCAGTTCCTTTTTGCAAAGTTTCTGCATATCCATAACGGATGGTGAAGTGTAGACACACAATCCTTTTTTGAAGATTGGAACCAGAAGTTCCCGTAAGGTATAAGTACCGCCTTTTAATTTTGTCTTTTTCCAGGTTTCCAGAGAATCAAAAATAATCATATCCTGGGATTCGTCAAAAGTTTCCTCAGCAAGGCAGATGAGATCTGCACGGATTTTTCCGGTTTTTTTATCGTAAATGCGGTAGATGGTTTTATTGCCTGGATTTGTTATTTTCTCTGTATTTTCAGAAAGTTTAATTTTTGGTACAAAGTTTTCCTCATCTGGGTTTTTAATGGCGGCAAGTTTATAAACACCTCCAAAAGCAGGGCAATCCTTGGAAGTGATGAGATTGGTTCCTACACCCCAGGAATTAATCTTTGCACCCTGAGCTTTCAGGTTGTCGATCAGATATTCGTCCAGGTCGCTGGAAGCTGAGATAATAGCATCCCCAAAACCGGCTTTCTCTAGCATTTTATAAGCTTCTTTGGAAAGATATGCCAAATCTCCGCTATCAATACGGATTCCATAATTCTTAAAATCCGGATATTTTTCTCGCATTTCTTTAAATACGCGGATGGCATTGGGAACACCGGAATCTAATACATCATAGGTATCTACAAGGAGAATACATGCAGAAGGATACATTTCTGCATAGGTCTTAAATGCAGTATATTCATCAGGAAAACTCATAATCCAGCTGTGGGCATGAGTTCCTTTTACGGGAACGTTAAACATTTTTCCGGTAAGAACATTAGAAGTACCTACACAGCCACCGATAATCGCAGCTCTTGCTCCGTAGATACCTGCATCCGGACCCTGGGCACGGCGGAGACCAAATTCCATAATGCCGTCTCCTTTGGCAGCATGAACTACCCGGGCAGCTTTTGTGGCAATCAGACTCTGGTGGTTGATAATGTTCAGGATAGCGGTTTCAATCAGCTGTGCTTCCATGATAGGTGCAACAACTTTTAACAACGGTTCTCTTGGAAAAACAACGGTTCCCTCTGGAATTGCATAAATATCTCCAGTGAAATGAAAACCTCGTAAATATTCTAAAAAGTCTTCTTCAAAAATATTCAGATTTCTTAAATATTCAATATCATCCGGCGTGAAATGAAGATCACGGAGATATTCTATAATCTGTTCCAGACCAGCACAGATAGCATATCCTCCATCACATGGATTTTTTCTATAAAATGCATCAAAAACCACGATCTGCTCTGTTGGATTTTTAAAATATCCCTGCATCATCGTTAATTCATATAAATCTGTAAGCATTGTTAAATCTAAAGCTCTCATCGTTCTCTTCCTTTCTATATCAGCGATGTAGTCTTATTATAGCATTTTGAAAAAATAAAGTAAATGCAATATAGGGGGCAGGTGTTTTTTCTTGACGGAAAGAGTGAAAAAGATTACCATAGGAGAGAAAGGATACAGAAGGGAAGAAAATGACATGACGGAATATCTTGTGAGAAAATTTGTGAAAGACTATGAACATACAGAAGATCGTAAAGTGCGTACTTCTTATGGGGTACTTTCCAGCATTGTGGGAATTTTTTGCAATGTTTTATTGTTTTTCATAAAATTGATTGTAGGTTTGATTCTGGGCAGTATAGCGGTTATGGCAGATGCATTTAATAATCTGTCAGATGCAGCTTCTTCTATTATAAGTTTTATCGGGGTAAAAATGGCAGAGCGTCCTGCGGACAAACGGCATCCTTTTGGACATGGAAGGATTGAATATATAGCAGCTTTTGTGGTAGCGTGTCTGGTTATTCAAGTAGGACTTTCTTTTTTTAAATCCAGCATTTTAAAATTTGGACATCCGGATGTACTTCGAGTGGAATGGTTTGCGTTCTGGATCTTGGTGCTTTCTTTAGGTGTGAAGGCGTGGATGGCTGTGTTTAATAAAAAATTGGGAAAGCGAATTGATTCCAAAGTCATGCTGGCAGCTGCAGCAGATTCTATGGGAGATATGATCACTACAGGTGCTACCATACTTTCTATTGTTATTTATTATTACTTTCATATTAATATAGATGCAGCGGCGGGTCTTGTTGTGTCTGTTCTTGTTATTGGTGCTGGAATTGATATTGCCAAAGATACTTTGGAACCATTAATCGGAGAACCGGCAGATCCGGAACTGGTAGAACAGATACAGAAGAAGATACAGTCTTTTCCTCAGGTAACAGGAAGTCATGAATTGATCATACACGATTATGGACCGGGAAAAAGTATGGCATCCGTCCATGTGGAAATGTCTAAAGATATGGATGTAGAATTTTCTCATCATATTATAGATACCATTGAAAGAGAAATATTAAAAGAACTGGATGTTTTTATGGTGATCCATATGGATCCGGTAGATTTAAAAGACAGTCGTACAAAAAAAGTGAAAGAACAATTAGAACATGTAATGAAGGAAATTGATCCATCTATAACTTTTCATGATCTTTCTGTGGTCAGGGAAAAACAGAAGATCATTCTGGAATTTGATATTCTTGTTCCCCATGGTTACGAAAAAGAAAAACAGGAAACAATAAAAAAAGTAATTGATGAAAAAATGAAAAAAATAGATAAA
>RCNH01000890.1_pt1 | contig 11232 bp, 11 predicted proteins | sample 2041161 | NCBI WGS metagenome assembly RCNH01 (sample SAMN09708215, study PRJNA481090) | Feces metagenome, whole genome shotgun sequencing project. | biome: feces | host: Leptonychotes weddellii | place: Antarctica: Sion Island | collected 2010-03-01
GTATCCTGTTTATCAGCGGACTATCGAAGAAAGGAGAGCAGCAGCCGAACGCAACAACAACCGAACATTTTGTGGGCCGAGTTTCCAGGGAGGAAACTCTTTGACGGCCCGTATGCGTTAGAGGGGCAGCCACGCAGGCTGCTTTAATCGCTGTCCCTCTAACGCAACAAAATAAAAATTTTGTTGCGTTAGAGGGGAGATTGTGATATAATCATTACAGAGCTCCTCAGCAAGCTATTTCAGCCAATGGGAGCTCACTGGAGTATTTATAAATAAGGAGATGCAAATCATGCAGCGCTATACCGATTGTCCGCAGATCCTGCGGGATTTCCTAACGTATCATGAGACCATCAAGGGTCAGTCACCCAAGACGATTTCTGAATACTATCTGGATTTGCGAATGTTTTTTCGATTCATACTCCTAATGCGCAATGACATGCCAATCAGCACCAGGCTAGACGATATTCCCATTGACAGGGTTGATATCGATTTGATCCGCTCGATCACAACATCGGAAATATTCGACTTTTTGTCTTACTTAGCAAACGATCGTACAGCCAATCCGGATTCACCGGCTCCGGAGTTTGGTATATCCGCCTCCGCCAGAGCCAGGAAGCTTTCTACCATTAAGTCTTTCTATAAGTACTTAACGGTTAGAACCAAGCAGCTGACAGATAACCCTGTTGCCGATTTGGAGTATCCCAAATTGCGGAAAAGTCTGCCCAAATACCTTTCAATGGAAGAATCTGCACGGCTTCTGCAGGCGGTATCCGGCCCAAATGAAAAACGTGATTATGCAATTTTAATGCTGTTTCTAAACTGCGGCATTCGTCGCAGTGAGCTGGTGGGTCTGAACCTAACCGATGTATATGAGGATCGGATCCGTGTGGTCGGCAAAGGCAATAAGGAACGGTTTGTATATTTTGGGGCATCTTGCCGGAAAGCCATTGATGCCTATCTTCCCGAACGCAACAAAAAAGTGCTTTCCGACAACCGTGCGCTATTCGGATCCCGTGACAATAATCGGATCAGCGTAACAGCTGTGCATCGGCTGGTCAAAAAAGCACTTTTGCAGGCAGGTTTGGATTCTACCCAATTTTCAGCCCATAAATTGCGGCATACGGCTGCAACAATGATGTTGTCCGGCGGCGTAGATGTAAAAACCGTTCAAGAGGTACTGGGTCATGAAAATCTAAACACGACCCAAATATACACGCACATTGAAAATACAGAACTGAAGATTGCTGCGGAGGCCAATCCCCTGTCTAAGCTGGACTTCTCAGACAAGTAGCCCCCCTACCCTGCTAAATCAGCGCAGTTTCAATCGCTTCCCGAAGATTTCTGACACGATAGACGGTCAATTCTTCGGGAATTTCTAATTTTTCCGAACTATTTTTAGGGATAATACAGTATTTAAATCCAAGTCTTGCAACTTCTCCCAACCTTTGGTTCATATGAGAAACTGCACGGATCTCTCCGGTAAGTCCCACTTCACCTATGGCTACCAAATTGTCTGCAATGGGCTTATCCCGATAGGACGAAGCAACGGCTAACACCACAGGCAGGTCTGCTCCCGGTTCATCCAGGCGCAGGCCACCGATTACATTCATATAAGCATCGAAGGCACTGAGTTTCATTCCGGCCCGTTTTTCCGCTACTGCCATCAGCAGAACCGCACGATTATAGTCAAAACCGTCTGATGTTCTGCGTGGTACATTGAATGTGGTCTTGCTGACCAGCGCTTGTACCTCAGCTAACATAGGCCGGGTGCCTTCCATAACACAGGCAACACAAGTTCCGGATGCGCCCTCCGGACGTCCCTCCAGAAGCATCTGCGAGGGATTGGGAACCTCCACCAGACCAGAATCCGCCATTTCAAACACACCGATTTCATTGGTAGATCCGAAACGATTTTTGGCAGCTCGCAAAAGCCTGTAAGAGGAATTGGAATCCCCCTCAAAGTTCAAAACGCAGTCCACCATGTGCTCCAGCACCTTCGGACCGGCAATGGCACCGTCTTTATTGATATGACCGACTACAAATACTGTGATTCCCTGTGATTTGGAAATCTGCATCAGTGACATGGTGCAGTCTTTTACCTGAGAGACACTGCCGGGAGAGGAATCGTTTTCTTCGTTATAGAGTGTCTGAATGGAGTCTACAATCAAGATATCGGGCTGCAGACTGTCAACCGCTTCCAAAATATCAGAAAGCCGTGTTTCTGACAGAATGTACAACGACTCCGGAGCCACCCCAATCCGCTGGGCACGGAGCTTCAGCTGCTTTTCGCTTTCCTCACCGGATACATACAGCACGTTACGGCCGGAGCAGAGGCTATTACAAATTTGCAGAAGCAAGGTAGATTTACCGATGCCAGGGGCACCGCCTACGAGAACCAGGCTGCCAGCTACAGCACCGCCGCCTAACACCCGGTCCAACTCCCCCATTCCGGTAGAAAAGCGGATCTCATCGTCACTGCTGACATCTCGCAGACGTTGCGCTTTTTTACTGCTTCCTACAGGGGCCGGTCTCGCTCTTCCTGTGAGAGATGGCTTTTCAATATGTTCCTCAATCGTGTTCCAGGCCCCACAGGATGGACAACGACCCTGCCATTTCGGTGTTTCATTGCCGCAAGCAGTGCAGAAAAATACGGATTTGGTTTTCGCCATAGTATTGGCTCCTTATCTAATAGTTAAGGATATTATATCAGTCATTGGGGTTTGGGTCAAGCAAAGGCATCACGGTCATTTATGTATCGACTGGCAACGGATGCAATAACAGCGCACAGCTTTTTTTGATAGGTGGCATCACGCAGCTTTGCTTCTTCCTCTGGATTAGATAGAAAACCGCATTCAATTAGGACACCTGGGCAGCGAATATGCTCCATCAAATAGACCCCGTCTGCAGTTTTTATCTGCCGCTTACTGCCCGGATTCAGTGCACTGTGAAATTCCTGTTGGAATGCTTGCGCCAGCGCTTGACTTTGCGCTGTGGGCGCATAAAATACCTGAGCGCCCCGATAGCGGCCGTCCGAAAACTGATTCTGATGGATACTGATCAGTACCGCATCCTTGGTATCGTTTACAATTCGGACTCGTTCCTTAATATCCGATATTTTTTTCGTAGCTATGGTATCCCCCTGGGTGTATATCGATCGATCAGTAGTGCGGATCATGTTGGTTTCCATCCCCAACAGATGCATTATGTCATTTAATTTTAAAGCAATCTCCAGATTAATTTTGCTTTCCAAGACACCGGTACAGCTGGTAGCGCCTCCATCTTCTCCGCCATGACCTGCATCAATAATCACGCAAGATCTATTGGTAACGGGAGCACTTTCTGATAGAACTGTGATTGCCCGATTCCCGGCAAAGGCTCCAATCAAAAAACAGGCCAGAATTAGGGCGTAGGCTGGCAGCAACGTGAAATAGGATACAGGTTTCTTCATGTACAACACCTCAAAACAGCATATGCATATGTTGTTTTTTCATGAACCGAAAATAACAATTCCACATAGTATGACTCGGAACGACAGTTTCAGCAAATAAGAATGGAGGTATGATTTTTGGAACACGATCATGAATCAAAACGTGGTGGCGAAGGGAATTTGCCGGCTATGGCACCGCTTGCCAACCCTTATGTACCTTTTCAAATAGAAAACCCGCCCATATATGAGCCCAGAAAGGCTCTGGTACGGGGTACACTGTTTCCGGGACTGGATCTTCCCTTCCTGGGGCTTATCAACAAGGACGAACAGCCCGTCACGCCGCTGACCGAACTGCAAACTTTGGCCTTTGCAATTCAGGAGCTGGCGCTCTATTTGGATACCCATCGTGAGGATCAAGAGGCATTGGAGTTATATAGAACATATCAGAAACTATATGCCGAGGGATGCCGAAAATACGAAAAAGAGTTTGGTCCTTTGAACCACACAACCCTATGCGAGGGAGAATATCAATGGCTGGATGAACCGTGGCCCTGGGAATATACAAAAAATCGGGAGGTATAAAACAGATGTTTGTGTATGATAAGAAGTTACAGTATCCAGTGAAAATAGATAACCCAAATCCACGGCTGGCATCTGTTATTATTTCTCAATATGGTGGACCTGACGGTGAGATGGGAGCATCTATGCGCTATCTGTCCCAGCGGTATAGTATGCCTTTTGATGAATTGAAGGGTCTGTTAACCGATATAGGTACAGAAGCACCGGAAATGCTCCACTTCTAAGTATAAATTCAGTTGTCTTGTGCAGCAAAGCTCCACACAAACGGCAAGAACTTAAGGTAGACATCGATCTTCTGATCATCCTGTACAACAATTTTGTCCAGCAGCTGAGAACAAAAACGGATATCTGAGCCCTCCAGAAATAAGGAGATCATTTCTGATATCTTGGAAGCATTCCGATTTCCGATGACCATCTGTATGGTATGCAGAAGCTGATTTGTAATGCTCTTATGATCGTAGTGTAAGCTGGCAATCGTTTCTCTAACCAGGCGCTGTACATCGCTATCCTGAATACTGGCACAGCTGCACCCCACCCGCTTACCGGTGTGATCGACATGTGGATGTCCATGGGAAACGGCCTGGTAACAGCGCCAGAGCACATATTCGCTTCCGTCTTTTCGTCTTTTGCGGCGTGCTACAAAGCTGGCACCACATTGACCGCATTGAATGAAGCCGGAGAGCGGATAGCGGTTGCTGTACCTGGATTTCCTGCACTGTGCCGCTGACTTTTTATTCAGAATGTTATTTGCCTTATTAAATGTCTCCCGTGAGATGATCGGTTCGTGATGATTCTGGATAATGATAAATTGCTCCTGGCCATGATTGTATTTTTTTGCGTGCGTTAAGTAATTAGGAGTAAACGTCTTTTTCTGCACCAGATCGCCACAGTATTTTTCATTTCTTAAAATACGTAAAATAACACTGCTCTGCCAGCTTGCTCCACGCATGGGCTTTATGCCAGCTGCATCCAATTCCCGTCCAATCACATGGGTACCTTTCCCCTCTTCTATAAATTTCTGGAAAATGAGGCGTACAATTCTGGCACCGTCTTCATTTATGCGCATTTTCCCTTCCGCAATATCATACCCCAGCATAGTACGTCCGAATACAACGCCTCTCTCCATCTGTCGTTTCTGTCCCCACTTCACTCTTTCTGAAGTTTTGCGGCTCTCCTCCTGGGCGATTGAGGACATAATTGCAAGTCTCAGTTCCGCATCTCCCTCCATGGTATTTATATTATCGTTCATGAATAGAACACCAATTCCATGTTCTTTTAGCATCCGGGTGTAATAGATGCTGTCCAGGGTATTTCGAGCAAACCTTGAAATTTCTTTTGTGATGACCAAGTCAAATTCATTTTTTCTGGCAGCGGCGATCATTTCGTTGAATCCAGTTCGGTTTTTGGTTGAGGTTCCTGACAAACCCTCATCCGAAAAAATTTTGTACAACACCCAATTGGGATGATGGGAAATAAAATTTCTGAAATATGATTTTTGACTTTCAAAGGAATTGATCTGATCCTCTTTATCCGTCGATACACGGCAGTATGCGGCTACCTTTATAGGGCCACAAGCTTTAGAGCTGTTCTGATTCATCTGGGTATAGTAATCCAGTGTCAAAATAGGATCCTCCCTTCATCGACGTGAGCTGAGCCGCATTCTGTACTTTGCACTGCGCTTCTTTCCTTGTTATGTGTTTCCAGCAGCGTTAAGCACATATCCCTTTCAACAGGCTGGAGCTGCCCATTTTCTACAAGCAGATCGAACACTGCTTTTTCAAGATTCAGCAGAAATTCCTCCCAATCACGTTCCTCAAAGTATGGAACATCACCGCCTGTATAGATGTACTCTTTATGCATCATGGATCCCCCCTGCCCTACTATATGCAGCGGCGGAGGGTAAACTGCGCAAAATGCCCTTACAGAAAGAGAAACTCTATCTGTAAGGGCATTACTCATGTTACTTATCCAATAATACCGGACAGCTTTCCAATTAGGAAATTGTTACCGATCATCGAGAGATTATTGGCAAAAATCAAATCATTTGCACCTTTTTCCTGAGCAAAGGAAATGAGATTTCCCTCCCAGTAACGGAAGTCGATTTCATAAATGGTGCTGTAGTGATCTACCAAATACGGAAGCAGTGCGTTGCCATAGGAGTCCTTCACAACAATGGCTACAGAACCGTCTTTCACATCTGGATTCTTAAATACCGCAACGGGATTGTCGCCGGCAGCAAAGGTGCTGTACTTAGAACTGTTGTCCCAACCAGAGACATCTGTGATAATATTCCAGTCATAAGTCTGTCCCTTTACATCGGTATAGCTCATGGTTGCATTGGAGGACTTGGGGTAGTATGCGTAAACGGTATCGGGATTTTCAGCAAGGATGGGATCCTTAGAGCTATTATTCCAGTACAGAGCACCCAAGAAGTTGGGGAACTGCTTTTCGGTACGATCGCTCAGCTGAATAGGCTCTACGCCCTTGGCCTTACAGAATGTCTCATAGGCATAGTAGGCACCACGACCATTCCAGTGATAGTCAGTATGGAAGTACAGATACTCATCTCTGTGCTTCAACAGGTTGGTGTAGCAGTTTACGGGAATGACATTCTCGGACATCTTATCAAAAATACTCTGAATCGCTGGTGCTTGATTGGTGGCATCCGGGAATTTGGGAGCAATGTCATCGGGGAAAACAACGCCGATAGCGGTGGGAATCGGCAGAGAATATACCTTGGTTTTTCCCTTTAAAGAATCTGCGGTTTTATTGACGAGCTTTGCGTATTCTTCGGCGGAAGCATCCACATAACCGTAGTTTTCATAGGCTTTATCATCTATACGCAGTACAAAGGTACCATAATCATGGTAAGTGCCGGACTTACTTTTGATCGAAGGACGCTGTTCTTTGGCGGTATCAACGGTGCCGGTCGTAGGCTGAGAGGCGGTAGAAACTTCTGTGGTTGTGTTGGGAACACCAGAAGGGTCAGAAGTGTCAGAAGGAACAGCTGCTAAATTGGGTTTATCCAAAATAGTGCCTGCCGTTTTTGTATCAGAGGTAATGCATAGGAAGATATATCTGTCAACGGGGCAGATAATTGCACTGTTAATTTTGGAAACTTCTTCCGGAATATAGTTTTGGTACTGATTCCGCAGTTCCTCAATGTGCTTTTCTACTACCTTAACTGCATCTTTGGATGCAGAGGCATTGGGAAGTGTAATAAGGGCAACCTCATCTGCAAAGTATCCGTTTCCTGCGTAGAGCTTAATTTCGGACTTCTCAGGCAAGCCGGGAAAATAGAGTGCGGCATCCTTTTCTACCTCAGAAAGCTCTGTGTCGTACTTAACATTCTTTACCAGATTTTCCAGCACGGCAGGGGCATCAATTGGGGTCCCCTCTTCTTTTTTTCCGCATCCTGCTAATAGTGAAACAAGCAAAGTGACTATCAGTAGTGATACAATGACAATGGGTTTCCTTTTCATGCTAATTACTCCTTGTAGTTCTAATTTGTATGATCACTATTAAAGATGCACGGGTGCGCCAAAAGGTGACCGAAATTTACATAATTTTTATTAAGAGACTGTAAATAACACAAGCACTATCTATATGCTTCTCAAAACGGCTCAAACTATCCACTGATACTGATAAAGAAAAGTTTTGGAAATATAATATGCTCACACAAATTATGAATAATCTTTAAAATCTATATTGTAACTTTACCAGAATTCGACAATCCACGCAATACATAAATGGAAATGTTTTAAATAAATTAAAAACTACAGAAATTTACATAACACTTTTACGTGGATTCGATTGGCCGAGTTCTTCGGCAGCGTTTCTTGCAGATGAGGAACAGCACGCTTGTGAGTGCTGTTGAAAAATCAGCGCAGGCGGAACAGGTTGGTTTCTTCTATAAAATTGGAGAAGTTATAAAGAATTAACACCTGGTCAATTTCATTGGCTGCAATATACTCATCAATGCTGCTGCGGTTATACCGCAAATCAAAAAGGTGCACTTCCGAAAAACGCTGTGTCAAAAACGGTGCTAAGCTATCACTGTAAGAATCCCGAATGACCAATACTTTAGGCCCATCTGTCTGGGATTTCACTACGCATAGAGGCTGATTGCCGCCCAAGAAATACGCATACTTATTTTTTACATCCAGATAGCTGGGATTATACAACTGGCCCGGCTCTTCTTTTCCGGTGAAATTAGACGTAACCTGGATTCCTTCATCCGGTATATACGTGTCTATGACATCCGGCTTTACCCACCATGCACCAGATGATGAGAAGGAGGTTCCATAAAATTCAGTGGATACGGAGCGCTTGGTGTAATCGCTAAGATCCAGTGGTTCCATATTCATGGAATGGAAGATGCTGTTTGCTCCATAATAGGCACCGAGACTTGTCCAGTGATGATCCGTATGATAATAGAGCGCTTCATCTCTATGGGCATACAGCGCATCATACAAAGGGATAACTTCCGCACTTGTATGGCTGTACAGGTTATTGATCCAGGCCTTCTCATCAGCAGTGGGAGCACCCTTCGGGAGCTTTTCATGCCACACTGATGCAGCGGTGGGGATAATGCCAAAGTAAACAGGGACATCCGTTTTCTCTGCAAAATCGTTGATATAGCCCAGATTCTCCGCTAATTTCTCTTCATCAGGTGAAGCGATGTGTTTGATAAGCGTATCATCTGCTGCAAGATAAATACCGTTATTCTCTTTTTTCCCGGAAATGCGTTCGCTCCAGGCTTTGAGCGCTACCCACTGATCTCGGAAAATAATGTGATCGGAAGTGTAGGCTTCTGCATCCTTCATATATTTTCCATCCGCAACAGTATCGTAGCTGAACTCCGGTACCGGCTGCAAATTACGGTTTTCCATCTCTGAAAATGTAACATCCGGTTCTAAAATACTCAGCAACAGGATTCCGGCCAGAAAAATTACAAAAATCGCAGTGATAATATAACTATACTTTTTGGACATATCCGCACCCCCTTAGAAACGGAAATACAAAAATGGATTGTAGGTGCTTGCAACGACATAAGCAGTACACAGCAGCAGGCCAATTACCAGGCCAAGAATACCAACTGCCTGTGCTGCCGGCTTGGGTAATGCTTTGTAGGTTTTTGCCAGAAATGGTGTAGATGCGATGGCAGCCGCCAAAAGAACCGGCAAATAGCTGGTAAGATAATACAGCAGGGTGTCATTGAGAAATGGCACGTGTCCGAACCCAAACATGACTTTTAAGTAGGCGCCTAGATGTCCCAGATCCTCAATCGCGAAGATCGCCCAGCTGATTAAAACCAGAATGATTGTATAAAGGTGCTTTACGAAATTGGGGCAGCGGTCAAGAAAACGCAGTAAAAATGTCTTCTCTACAATCAGCAGCACCCAGAAATACAATCCCCAGAAGAGATAATTCCAGCTGGCACCGTGCCAAATTCCCGTGGCAGCCCATACAACCAGAAGGTTGAATACCCATCTTTTTTTGGAGCAGCGATTGCCGCCCAGAGGAATATACAGATACTCCCGAAACCAGCTGGACAGAGAGATGTGCCATCTCCGCCAGAAATCCGTAATGCTTTTGGCGATATAGGGATAATTGAAATTTTCCATGAACTCAAATCCCAGCATGCGGCCAATGCCGATGGCCATATCGGAATAGCCGGAGAAATCGAAGTAGATCTGGAATGCAAAGGCGATGACTCCCAGCCATGCCCCCACTACCGACAGCTGGGAAACTGCCATGGCTTTATAGGCATCCCAAAGCATGCCCACATTGTTGGCAAGCAGCAGTTTTTTTGCCAGACCTACCATAAAAATCTGAACACCGGAGGCGAATTTATCGATGCCGCATTTACGGCCGTCAATTTGCTCGTCCAGGTCTTTATACTTAATAATAGGGCCTGCAATGAGCTGCGGGAACAAGGTGACAAACGTGCCAAAATTAATAATGTTCTTTTGTGCCCGTGCATCTCCACGATACACATCAATGGTGTAGCTCATGGTTTGGAAGGTGTAGAAGGAAATGCCAATGGGAAGGGAGATCCCCAAGACCGGCATCCAGTTGATTCCAATTCCCTGGAGAGACTCCGCAATGAAATCCCAGTATTTAAAGAAGAATAGAATGCCCAGATTAAAGATCATGGATGATGCGACGGCGCATTTTGCCCCTTTATCATTCCCTTTTCGCTTAAATCGTGCAACCAAAAGGCCATGCGTATAATCGATCGCTGTGGAAAGCAGCATGATTACGGTATACGCCTGCTCCCCCCAGTAGTAAAACAGCAGCGATGCACACAGGATGACTGCGTTTCGCCAGCGCCTTGGAACGATATAATAGATGAGAAGTACAAAAACAAGAAAATAAAACAAAAAAATGGGGGTTGAAAAGACCATAAAATCCTCCTAATAGCCGCTGTTATGATGCAGTTCTATCTCAAATCACTGAGCGCTGTTTTCGTCCATATGCAGTCTGCGCAGAACACAATACTACCCATTTTATAATGATAATAGCAGTATACCCATAAAAAAGCAAGAAATCAAGGCCTTTGGGAAAATTCTACAAAAATCTGCATTTATGTTCTATATACTATCCAAAGTACAAAAAACGACACAGTATATAAGACGTTGTTACACCCATATAGGTGACGTGATTTGTAAAATAAATTAATTTACCCCCGGACAGAACATATCCGGTGCTTCTGTAGGTACAGAAGAGCTGGGACATTTGGAAATGGTTGGTGCCATTGTACATCAGCTGACACGAAATCTGAAAGACTCTCAAATTGCGGAGTCACCGTATGCCCCTTATTTTGTGGATCATACCGTAGGCATCTATCCAACAGCTGCATCTGGTTTCCCTTGGACGGCGGCCAGTGTTGGTGTGAAGGGTGACCCCATTGCAGATCTTACAGAGGATTTAGCAGCTGAACAAAAGGCACGGGTCACTTACGACAATATACTGCGGCTCAGTGATGACCCCGATGTAAACAATGTAATTAAATTCTTGCGGGAACGTGAAATCGTGCATTTTCAGCGCTTTGGTGAAGCACTGCAGCTCCTTCGGGAAAAGCTGAATCGAAAAAATGTTTACGCAATCAATCCGGCACGGGATCTTTAAACCAGATATGCCTCTCCTTTTACGGAGAGGCATTTTTTTAAAGTGGTAATAGACATTTTTCCGCAGGTTCAGTATAATAAATAAAGATTATA